>Ga0080006_1151703_pt1 | contig 73259 bp, 76 predicted proteins | sample RS3BMetagenome_FD_69209 | JGI IMG/M metagenome (GOLD analysis project Ga0080006, IMG submission 69209) | Ferric oxide microbial mat and aquatic microbial communities from Rainbow Spring, Yellowstone National Park, USA - RS3B (SPADES... ... | reverse complement strand
AACCAGCGATACGCCGTCACCCGCGCCACACCGTTGCGCTCAGCCCACACCGCCAGATTCATATCTCCGTTCCTACAGCACACCACCGACAACTAACGACCACTCAACCCGCAACAGCTGGCAACCCCCGCGGACGGACGCAGCGCGGGAGTCCTACGATTGACGCCAAGAGACAAATTCTCAGGCGAAGGAGCCGGACCGGTGCAATTCGACGTGACCGTCGAGATCCCCAAGGGTCAACGCAACAAGTACGAGGTCGACCACGAGACGGGGAAAGTCTTTCTGGACCGCTACCTCTACACGTCGATGGCCTATCCGACCGACTACGGCTTCATCGACGACACCCTCGGTGAAGACGGTGACCCGTTGGACGCGCTGGTGCTGCTGCCGCAGTCGGTCTTCCCGGGCGTGCTGGTGAAGGCTCGTCCGGTCGCGATGTTCCGGATGACCGATGAGCACGGCGGCGACGACAAGGTGCTCTGCGTGCCCGCCACGGATCACCGCTGGGATCACATCCAAGACGTCGGCGACGTTCCGCAGCATGAGCTGGACGAGATCAAGCACTTCTTCACCCAGTACAAGGCGCTCGAACCGGGCAAGTTCGTCAAGGCCGCCGACTGGGTGGGCCGCGAGGACGCCGAGGCCGAGGTGAATCGCTCCATCGAGCGATTCAAGAAAGAGGGTCACTGACGGGCAATTCTGCAGCGGCCCCTCAGTCGACCCTTAGTCGCTCCCGCGGGTGGCGTAGGTGCTCGTGAGCGCAGCGACTGCGAGAGTCACCGCGATCACCGCGAGGCTGACCGGAGTCGATATCTCCGGCACTCCCAGGTGCTTGCCGCCGTGGATGAATGGCAGGTCGTTCTCGCGCAGCGCGTGCAGGATCAGCTTGACGCCGATGAACACCAGGATTACCGCAAGTCCTTTCGACAGATAGACCAGACGCTGCAGCAGACCCTCGACGATAAAGTACAGCTGCCGCAGGCCCATCAGCGCAAAAACGTTGGCGGCCAACACCAAATACGGTTCCGAAGTCAGCCCGTAGATCGCCGGGATGGAATCCAGGGCGAAGACCAGGTCGGTGGCACCGAGGGCCAGGACGACCAGGGCCATCGGCGTGATCGAGCGCCGCGGACCTTCCTTGACGACGAGCTTGCGGCCATGCCAGCTGTCGGTGACGCTCAGGTGGTTGCGGGCCAACCGGACCAACCCGTTCTCGCGGTCGGTGCCGTGCGTTGTGCCACGCGCCAGTCGCACCGCGGTGTAGACCAGGAACGCTCCGAAAACGTAGAAAACCCAGGTGAACCGCTGGATGGCCGCAGCCCCCAAAGCAATAAAGACGCCCCGGAAGATCAGCGCGATGACAATGCCGATGAACAGGGCCTCGCGCTGATAGAGCCGGGGCACATTGAAGCTCGCCATGATGACGACGAAGATGAACAGGTTGTCGACCGACAGGCTGTACTCGGTGAGCCAGCCGGCAAAGAACTGGATCGCGAACTGCCGGCCATGGAAGAACCACGTCCAGATCCCGAAGCAGACGGCGAGCACGACGTAGGCCGACAAAGCCAGCGCGGATCGACGCATGGTCGGTTCTCCCGCCCTGCGCGCCATCACGACCACGTCGAACAGCAGCACCGCGAAGGTCGCCACGAGGGTACAGATCCACTCCAGCAGGTGGACGTGCATGGGGATACCTCCGGTCGGATGACAACCAGAGGTCTCTTCCACCGCCGCAGCGGCCCGCGGGCCGGTCCCCCGATGGTGGGCGACGTGATGACGACTCCGCAGTGTGAGGAATACTCCCCTCCCTCAGCAGTGTGTCAGGTCGAGGTTGTCGCGGCATACTCCGGTGGGTGAGGGCTGTGAGTATTTTCAAACCGTGACCGAAGTGGGCGCCACCCCGGGCGTCGGGGCCTTCGCCAGCCCGATCGCCCGCAGCAGCGTGGCACGAGTCGGCACGGCGACCGCGGTGACCGCGGTGTGCGGGTATGTGGTGGTGTATCTGGCCGCCCGCGACCTGGCGCCGGCCGGCTTCTCCGTCTTCGCAGTCTTCTGGGGAGCGTTCGGGCTGGTCACCGGGGCGGCCAACGGGCTGCTGCAGGAAGCCACCCGGGAGGTCCGCGCCGCCGGATATGCCGGGGTGCTGCCGGGCGTCCGCACGCGTCCGATGCGGGTGGCGGCCCTGGTGGGGGTCGGCGCCGCCGTCGTGATCGCCGCCGGCTCACCGCTGTGGAGTGACCGCGTCTTCGCGCACGCCCACGGGCTTTCGGTGGGTCTGCTCAGCGTCGGGCTGGCGGGATTCTGCCTGCACGCGACGTTGCTGGGCATGCTGGCCGGCACAAGCCGCTGGACACAGTACGGGGCGTTGATGGTCACCGACGCCGTCATTCGGGTGGCCGTTGCGACCGCCACGGTGGTGCTCGGCTGGGCTTTGACCGGATTCCTGTGGGCTACCGTCGCGGGGGCGCTGGCCTGGCTGATCATGATCGGACTTTCGCCGACGACTCGGGCGGCGGCGCGGCTGCTGACACCGGGCAGCACCGCGACGTTTTTACGCGCGGCGGCACACTCGATCACCGCGGCCGGCGCGAGCGCGATTCTGGTGATGGGCTTCCCGGTGCTGTTGAAGGTCACCTCCAGCCAGCTCGGCGCGCAGGGCGGGGTGGTGATTCTGGCGGTCACGCTGACCCGCGCACCGCTGCTGGTGCCGCTGACCGCCATGCAGGGCAATCTGATCGCGCACTTCGTCGACCAGCGCACGGCCCGCCTGCGGGCCCTACTTGCACCCGCCGGCCTGGTCGCCGCCATCGGGGCGGTCGGTGTGCTGGCTGCGGGACTGGTCGGCCCATGGCTGCTCCGGGCCGGGTTCGGGCCGGACTATCACGCATCGGGTGTCCTGCTGGCCTGGCTGACCGCTGCGGCGGTCACGATCGCGATGCTGACGCTCACCGGCGCCGCAACCGTCGCCGCCGCGCTGCACCGCTGCTATGCGTTGGGCTGGGTGTGCGCAACGGTCGCCGCGATGCTGCTGCTGCTGCTGCCGCTGCCGCTGCAGACCCGCACGGTGGTCGCGTTACTGTGCGGCCCGCTGGCCGGAATCGCGGTACACCTGCTCGCGCTTGCGCGTGCGGGCCGCTGATCTGCGTGTACCTTGTGGGCTTGACATGCCCAGTGAAACGCGTGACGTCTGGATCGTGGTGCCCGCCTACAACGAAGCGGGCGTCATCGGCGATGTGATTCGCCAGCTCCGCTCGGTGTTCGCCAACGTGGTGTGTGTGGACGACGGCAGCGCCGACGACACCGGCGACATCGCCTTGCGGGCCGGGGCGCACCTGGTGCGACACCCGGTGAACCTCGGCCAGGGCGCGGCCATCCAGACCGGTGTCGAGTACGCCCGCAGCCGGCCCGGTGCCCAAATCTTTGCCACCTTCGACGCCGACGGTCAGCACCGCGTCAACGATGTCCTCGCGATGATCGACCGCCTGCACTCCGAGCCCGCCGACATCGTGATCGGGACCCGATTCGGCCCGGGCGTCAGCCGGCCCCCGCTGCTGAAACGCGTGGTGCTTCAGACCGCGGCGACGCTGAGCCCACGTGGTCGCCGACTGGGTCTGACCGACACCAACAACGGCTTGCGGGTGTTCAACAAGACCGTTGCCGATCGGCTGGACATCACCATGAACGGGATGAGCCACGCCGGGGAATTCATCCTGCTGATCGACGAAAACCGCTGGCGGGTGGCCGAACAACCCGTCGAGGTGCTCTACACCGAGTACTCCACGGCAAAAGGTCAACCGTTGCTCAACGGGGTCAATATCATTGTCGACGGGATTCTGCGAGGAAAGATGCCGCGATGAACTGGATTCAGGGTCTGCTGATCGCGTCGATCTTCGCGCTGGTGATTTACCTCGTGCGTTCCCGTCGCAGCGCCCAGTCGCAAGCTTGGGTCAAGATCGGTTTCGTGCTGTTCGTGTTCTCCGGGGTGTATGCGGTGCTGCGCCCGAACGACACCACGGTGGTGGCGCATTGGCTCGGGGTTGCCCGCGGTACCGACCTGATGCTGTATGCGCTGATCATCGCGTTCAGCTTCAGCACGCTGAATACCTACCTCCGGTTCAAGGACCTCGAAGTGCGCTATGCGCGACTGGCCCGCGCCATTGCCCTCGACGGCGCGCAAACGCCAGAGTGACTTACCGCTAACGGGAGTGCGTCGCCCGGAAGTACTCCACGGTGCGCGCGACCCCCCGATCGAGTTGGACGCGCGGGCGCCAGCCCAGAACCTGCTCGGCCAAACCGATGTCGAGGCAGGATCGCGTCAGGTCACCGAGACGCGGCGGGTGGAACTCGGGGTCGTCGGGCGCGCCGACGGCCACTGCGACCGCTGAATGCAGTTGGCGGTCAGAGGTTTCCAGCCCGGTGCCGATGTTGAAACGCTGACCGCCGCCGGCGGGACCCGAGGCTTTGACGAACGCGTCTACCACGTCGTCGACGAAAACGTAGTCGCGAGTGTTGGAACCGTCGCCGAATACCTTGGTCGGTTTACCCGACAGCAGCGCCTGCGCGAAAATCGCGACCACGCCGGCCTCGCCGTGTGGATCTTGGCGCGGCCCATAGACATTGGCCGGGGCGATGTGCGAGCACTCCAGCCCGTAGAGGTGCCGGAACGTGTTGAGGTAGATCTCTCCGGCGACCTTGCCCGCGGCATACGGCGACGCCGGATCGGTGGGCACGGCTTCGCTGGTCGGGTAGACCGGCGGAGTTCCGTAGATCGAACCGCCCGAGGAGGTGTGTACCACTTTGCGAACACCGTTCCGCCGCGCGGCATCGGCGATGCGCACTGTGCCGATCACGTTGACCGACGCGTCGAACTGCGGGTCGGCCACCGAGTGCCGGACGTCGATTTGGGCGGCGAGGTGAAAGACCACCTCCGGGCGATGCTCGGCGAAGATCGCCGGCAGATCGGCGGTGACGATGTCGGCCTCGATGAAGGCGAACTCGGCGGTGTCGACCAAGTGCTCGAGGTTGGTGGCCCGCCCGGAGGCGTAGTTGTCCAGGCCGGCGACGGTGTGCCCGTCGCGCAGCAACCGGTCGACTAGCGTCGACCCGATGAACCCGGCAGCCCCGGTGACCAGTGCGCGCACCGGCTCACCATACCGACGGGCCGGCCGGCTCCCGAAGGTGGCGCTGGTCGCCGGGATGCTCATCGCCGCGCAGCTGGTGGTCCGCGGGGTGCTGGCGTTTCGCGGCTACTTCTACTGGGACGATTTCATTCTGGTCAGCCGGGCCGGCACACACGGCCTGCTGTCGCCGTCATTTCTGTTCGACGACCACGACGGCCACGTCATGCCGGCCGCATTCCTGGTCAGCGGCGCCATCACCCGAGTGGCGCCGCTGAATTGGATCGGGCCGGCGATCAGCCTGGTGGCGCTGCAACTGCTGGCCTCCTTGGCGCTGCTGCGCGCGCTGCACGTGATCTTGGGCTGGCGTCCGGTGCTGCTGGTGCCGCTGACCTTCGCGCTGTTCACCCCGCTGGGTGTGCCGGGGTTCGCCTGGTGGGCGGCGGCGCTGAACTCGCTGCCGATGCTGGCCGCGCTGGCCTGGGTGTGCGCTGACGCAGTCCTGTTGTTGCGCACCGGAAATCGGCGCTACGCGCGCACCGGCGCGGTGGCGTACCTCGGCGGGTTGCTGTTCTTCGAGAAGGCCGCGGCGATTCCGTTCGTCGCGTTCGCGGTGACCGCGCTGCTGTGGCACGTGCAGGGCGAGCGCGCACCGCTGGTGACGGTGTGGCGTGGCGGTGTGCGGTTGTGGACGGCGTCGCTGGGGCTGACCGCTGGGTGGATCGCAGTGTATCTGGCGGTGGTGAACCAGCGCCGGTGGAGTTCGGACTTAGCGATGACGTGGGATCTTTTGCGCCGCTCCATCACGCACGGCATCGTCCCGGGTTTGGCGGGCGGCCCGTGGGCGTGGGGCCGGTGGGCGCCGGCCTCGCCGTGGGCGACACCGCCGACGTCGGTGATGGTGTTGGGCTGGCTGGCGCTGGCCGCGGTACTGACGCTGTCACTGGTGCGCAAGCAGCGCATCGTGCCGGTGTGGCTGACTGCCGCCGGATACGTGGTCGCTTGCCAGGTGCCGATATACCTGATGCGCTCGTCGCGCTTCACCGCGCTCGAGTTGGCCCAAACCTTGCGCTATCTCCCCGATCTCGTGGTGGTACTGGCCCTGCTGGCCGCGGTCGCGTTGTGCGCACCCAACCGTCCATCGTCACGGTGGCTCGATACGTCTATGGCGCGCACGGCGGTGACCGGTGTGCTGACGGCGGCGTTCGTGGCGAGCAGCCTTTATTCGACGGCGACGTTCCTGACGTCCTGGCGAGACAACCCCGCTCAGCCCTACGTGCTGAACGCCCGCCGCGACCTGGCCGCCGCGCATGCCCACTCGAGTGCGCCACTGCTCGACCAGGAGGTCGACCCGCTGGTCCTGGGCCGGGTGGCCTGGCCGGAGAACCTGACCGGCCACTTATTCGCACTGCTCCGCGATCGCCCTGAATTCAGCTCGACAACAACACAATTGAAAACATTGGACAGCAAGGGTCGACTGGTCGACGCGCAGGTGACCTGGGTGCGCGCGATGGCACCCGGCCCAGTGCCGCAATGCGGCTACCTGGTGCAGCCCGACCATCCGATCGAGATCGGGCTCGACGGGCCACTGCTGCCGACGGATTGGACGGCCGAGATCAACTATCTGGCCAACAGCGACGGATCGATATCACTGGCACTGTCCGACGGACCCACCACCCGGGTGCCGGTACATCCCGGGCTCAACCGGGTGTTCGTGCGACTGCCCGGCGCCGGTGATGCTGTTCAGGTGCGGGCGAACACGACCGCGTTGAGTGTGTGTATCGCCGCCGGACCGGTGGGATACGTGCTGCCCCGTTGACCGCGGCGCGGTGAGCTGGGGGCACCTCCCGCTCGCGAGCGTCACGCTGGAGTGGCAGTCGCGTGCCCGCGTCACGCTAGCGTGACGCTCGACAACGCGGCGTCGGTCGAGCCACCTAGGAGAATCGAACTCCTGACCTGCTCATTACGAGTGAGCTGCTCTACCGACTGAGCTAAGGTGGCGTGCCCTGCCGGGCGGGACGAGTCTACGGCAGGGCCGCTCGCGCACCCAAGTTCAGGCGCGCAGGGCCTGCCCGATGGTGGCGACCATCGCGTCGACGGCGAACTTGGGTTTGACGTTGATCGCCAGCGCCTCGCGACACTCCAGCACCGCTTCGATGCAACGCAGCAGCCGATCGGCCGGAACGTGGGCAGCCATCGACGCGATCTGCTCAGCCGTGTCAGGGTGGTTGGGCCGCACGCCACCCGCGCCGGCCGAGACCAGCAGCGCGTCACGGAAATACGTTGCCAGGTCGATCAGCGCCCGATCCAGCGCATCCCGCGACGCCCGGGTCAGGCGCGACTTCTGCCGCCGCTCAAGGTCTTTGATCGCTCCGGCCGATCCACGCAGCGCGCCCGCGGTGCCTTTACCGGTGCCGCCGGCGCCCAGTGCCGTCCGCAGCTCCTCGGTTTCGGCCTCATCGCGGCCGGCCGTCGACACCGCCGCTTCGGCCTCGGCGGCCTTTACCAGTGCCTCTGCGGCGGCAAATGCCTTCGACCGGGTCGCCGCGTCGCGGGCCAGACCCAGGGCCTGCAGCCGCCGCTCGCGCGCCTCCGGGTCGGTGGCCAGCCGCCGCGCCCGCCCGACGTGCCCGCCGCTGACCGACGCCGCCCACGTCGCGGTGTCGGCCGACAGCCCGTCGGCCTCGATCAGCACCTGGGCAATCGCGTCCGGCTTCGGCGTCACCAGCGCGATGTGCCGGCAGCGGGACCGTAGCGTGATCGCGATGTCCTCAGGGTCCACCGAGGGCGCGCACAATAGGAACACCGTGCGCGGCGGCGGCTCCTCGACCACCTTCAGTAGCGCATTCGCCGCGCCCTCGGTCAGCCGGTCGGCGTCCTCGACAAGCACGATCTGCCAGCGCCCGGTGCTGGGCCGCCGCGACGCGACCTGCACGATTGCCCGCATATCGGCGACGGCGATCGACAGCCCCTCCGGGACGACGCGACGGACGTCGCCGTGCGTGCCGGCCATCGTCGTCGTACAGGACCGGCATTCGCCGCAACCGGGTAATCCCTCGGTTGTGCATTGCAAGGCCGCGGCAAAGCACAGCGCGGCCACCGAGCGACCCGAACCCGGCGGGCCGGTGATCAGCCAGGCGTGCGTCATCGCGGCGCTGTGAGTCGTATCACCGCGAGCGGCTGTCGCGGCAGCCACCAGGTCAGCCTCGACCGACTCCTGGCCGACCAGACGCGCGAATACCCGGGACATCACCTCCCGAGATTAGTGGGCATCGCCGACCCTCCTGCCCGATCAGCCACCGCGTCCTGCCGTTTTGGCTACTTTTAGGTCCCCGCCGACCGATACGGTGGGCAGGTGACCATGGCCGAGGCGCTACCGAGACGAATCCAGGCATTCGTCCAATGGTTTGTGCGCACCCCGTGGCCGGTGTTCACGCTGAGCCAGTTGCAGGCAGACATCATCGGCGCCCTGTTTGTGGTGGGCTTCCTGCGCTACGGGCTGCCGCCGGAAGACCGGATCGAGCTGCAGAAGCTGCCGACTGTCAATCTGGTGATCTTCACCGCGTCGATCGTGGTGTTGTTCGTGCTCGGAGCGGCGGTCAGCGCGCGCTTGCTGATGCCGGTGTTCCGGTGGCAGCGCCGCGACGCTCTGCTGGCCGACCCCGACCCGGCCGCGACCGAGGTGGCCCGCAGCCGCGCGCTGCGGACGCCGTTCCACCGCACGGTGATCAACCTGGTTTCCTGGCTCATCGGTGGTGTGGTGTTCATCGTCGCCAGTTGGCCGGTGGCCCATCACGCGGCGCCGGTGGTGGCCGTCGCGACCGCCCTGGGCGCCACCGCCACCGCGATCATCGGCTACCTGCAGTCCGAACGCGTGCTGCGCCCGGTGGCGGTAGCCGCCCTGCGTGGTGGGTTGCCGGAAAACATCCGCGCCTCCGGCGTGATCGGCCGCCAGATGCTGGCCTGGGCGCTGTCCACCGGCGTGCCGCTGCTGGCCATTGTGCTGGCCGTGGTCGGCGACAAGGCCGAATACCTGCACGGGCCGCCGGAGAAGCTGCTGAACCCGATCCTGTTACTGGCGTTGCTGGCGCTGGGCATCGGTCTGGCCAGCACGTTGCTGGTGGCGATGTCGATCGCCGACCCGCTGCGTCAGCTCCGCTGGGCGCTCGGTGAGGTGCAGCGCGGCAATTACAACGCACACATGCAGATCTACGACGCCAGCGAACTGGGCCTGCTGCAGGCCGGCTTCAACGACATGGTCCGCGACCTGTCCGAGCGGCAGCGGCTGCGCGACCTGTTCGGTCGCTACGTCGGCGAGGATGTCGCCCGGCGGGCGCTGGAGCGCGGCACCGAATTAGGCGGCCAGGAGCGCCATGTCGCGGTGCTGTTCGTCGACCTGGTCGGCTCGACCAAGCTGGCGTCGACTCGGCCGCCCGCCGAAGTGGTCAGCCTGCTCAACGATTTCTTCCGGGTCGTGGTGGACACCGTGGGGCGGCACGGCGGCTTCGTCAACAAGTTCCAGGGTGACGCCGCGCTGGCCATTTTCGGGGCGCCGATCGAGCACCCGGACGCCGCCGGCGGTGCGCTGGCCGCGGCCCGCGAGCTGCACGACGAACTGCTGCCGGTGATCGGCGCCGCAGAATTCGGCATCGGGGTGTCCGCCGGCCGTGCCATCGCCGGTCACATCGGTGCGCTGGCCCGTTTCGAGTACACCGTGATCGGCGACCCGGTCAACGAGGCGGCCCGGCTGACCGAGCTGGCCAAGCTGGAGGACGGCCACGTGCTGGCCTCAGCGGTCGCGGTCAGCGGTGCTCTGGATGCCGAGGCGCTGTGCTGGGACGTGGCCGAGGTGGTGGCATTGCGCGGACGCACCGCGCCCACTCAGCTGGCTCGGCCGCTCAATCTGGCGGTGCCAGCAGATGTGATCAGCGAAGAAGCCCGCGGTTAACGGCGGTTGGGGGCGACGGTGAGATCGCCGGGCAGCAGCGGCCCGATGTCGAGGAAGAATTTCCCCTGCTGTCCAGGGGCGCCGACCGGATCGTTTCCCAGGTTCAGCAGGTCGCTCAGGCCCGGCACGCTCGACGCTTGACCGCCCTGCAGGACCCCGGCGTCGGACTCGATGATGTTCTGCACCACCACCGGGCTTTCCGGTCCGCCCATGGTTTGCAGCAAGTCGGCGATCGACGTGCTGTTCGCGTCGGGGTTCTCCAGCGAATTGTTCGAGAGCTGCAGCGCGGGCACCTCGACGTCGCGCAGTGGTGGCGACGGCGGGCCGATGAGCAGAACGCCGACGCCACCGAGCGCAACACCAGCGGTGATGCAGTATCGGACGGCCGGTCGCATGACACTCCTTAGGCAACGCGTGCACGCTGCACGACGCGTGTAGCGACACTATAGCTGAGAAGCGGCTGAGAATCACCACCTAATTTTGGAAAACACTCCGAAAAGTTTGGCACCGATACCCTCAGCCCACCGATAGCACGGTAAATGTCCTGCTAGCGGCGCTTGACGGCTTTCTTCGCGGCCGACTTTTTGGCCGGGGCTTTCTTCGCGGCCGACTTTTTGGCCGGGGCTTTCTTCGCGGTCTTCTTCACCGGCCCACGGGCACGCCGGTCGGCCAGCAACTCGGAAGCGCGTGCGTCGGTGATCGACAGCACGTCGTCACCCTTGCGCAGGCTCGCGTTGGTCTCGCCGTCGGTCACGTAGGGGCCGAAGCGGCCGTCCTTGATCACCATCGGCTGGCCGGACGCCGGGTCGTTGCCCAACTCGCGCAGCGGCGGCGCGGCGGCACCCTGCCGTCCGCGACGCTTTGGTTCGGCGTAGAGCTTCAACGCCTCCTCGAGCGTCACCTCGAAGATCTGATCTTCGGTCGCCAGTGAGCGGGAGTCGGTGCCGCGCTTGAGGTATGGACCGTACCGGCCGTTCTGCGCGGTGATCTCCTCTTTGGAATCGGGGTCGATACCGACCACCCGGGGCAGCGACAGCAGCTTGAGCGCGTCCTCGAGTGTCACGGTCTGCAGGTCCATGGTGCGCAGCAGTGAGCCCGTCCGCGGCTTGGGCCCGGTGGGTTTCTTGCCCTTCTTCGCCGGTTGCCCCGCGGTGCCGTCGTCGTCGTCCTCGGGCTTGGGCAACACTTCGGTGACATAGGGGCCGTACCGGCCGTCCTTGGCGACGATTTCGTGTCCGGTCTCCGGGTCGACACCCAGTGAGCGGCCTTCCTGCGGGGTCGCGAACAGTTCTTCGGCGACGTCGACAGTCAGTTCGTCGGGAGTCAGCGCGTCGTGCAGGTTGGCCCGCTGCGGCGTCGGTTCGCCGTCGTCGCCGACCACCATCCGCTCGAGGTAGGGACCGTTCCTGCCGACCCGGACATTGACCGCGCGCCCCTGCGCGTCGTCGAAAAGCTTGATGGAGTTTACTTCTCGCGCGTCGATGCCTTCGAGGTTGACGCCGACCAGCTTCTTCAGGCCGCCGGAGCGGGCGATCGAGTCAGCCACCCCGTGGTCGCCGCCGAAATAGAAGTTGTTGAGCCAGTTGCTACGCCGCTCGGTGCCCGACGCGATCGCGTCGAGTTCGTCTTCCATCGCGGCGGTGAATCCGTAGTCGACCAGCCGGCCGAAATGTTGCTCCAGCAAACCCGTGACGGCGAACGCGACCCACGACGGGACCAGCGCGCTGCCCTTCTTGTAGACGTAGCCGCGGTCCTGGATGGTTTTGATGATCGACGAGTACGTCGACGGCCGCCCGATGCCGAGCTCTTCGAGCGCCTTGATCAGCGACGCCTCGGTGTAGCGGGCCGGCGGGTTGGTGGAGTGGCCGTCCGGGGTCAGTTCGGCGGCGTCCACCCGCTGGCCCTCGGTCAGCTGCGGCAGCCGGCTCTCGGCGTCGTCGGCCTCACCACCGGCCTGGTCGTCCACTGTTTCGACGTAGGCCTTGAGGAACCCCGGGAAGATCAGGGTGCGACCGCTGGCGCTGAACTGGACCTCTCTTGTCTGGAGACCCTCCGCTCTGCCGTTGATCCGCAGGCTCAGCGTGGTGCCGCGGGCGTCGGCCATCTGCGAGGCCACCGTGCGCTGCCAGATCAACTCGTAGAGCCGGAACTCGTCACCGTCGAGCTCGCGTCGTACCCCGTCGGGCGTGGCGAAGGTTTCCCCCGCCGGCCGGATCGCCTCGTGGGCTTCCTGCGCGTTCTTCACCTTGCGGGTGTACTGGCGCGCCGAGGGGTGGACGTACTCCTCGCCGTAGAGCTGACGGGCCTGGGTGCGGGCTGCGTTGATCGCCGACTGCGACAGCGTGGTCGAGTCGGTGCGCATGTAGGTGATGTAGCCGTTCTCGTAGAGCCGCTGGGCGATGCTCATCGTGCGCTCGGCGGAAAACCGCAGCTTGCGGCCCGCTTCCTGCTGCAGCGTCGACGTCATGAACGGCGGATACGGGCGGCGGGTGTAGGGCTTCTCCTCGACCGACCCGACCGTCAACTGGGATCCACGCAGGCCGGTAGCCAGCGAACCGGCGCTGGACTCGTCCAGCACCACCACTTCGCTGGGCTTGCGCACCGTACCGAGAGAGTCGAAGTCGCGGCCGGTCGCGACGCGCAGGCCGTCGACCGTGGTCAGCCGGGCGGTGAACCGCGGCGGCTGCGCCTTGGGGTCCGAAACGCTGGCGTCCAGCTCGGCCACCACGTCCCAGTACGCGGCGCTGCGGAACGCCATCCGGTCACGTTCGCGCTGGACGATGATGCGGGTGGCCACCGACTGGACCCGGCCGGCGGACAGCTTGGGCGCCACCTTCTTCCACAGCACCGGGCTGACCTCGTAGCCGTACAGCCGGTCCAGGATGCGGCGGGTTTCCTGGGCATCCACCAGGTCGGTATCCAGGTCGCGCGGGTTGGCGGCGGCTTCCAGGATCGCCTGCTCGGTGATCTCGTGGAAAACCATCCGCTTGATCGGCACGCGCGGCTTGAGGGTCTCCAGCAGGTGCCAGGCGATCGCCTCGCCCTCGCGGTCACCATCGGTGGCCAGGTAGAGCTCGTCGACGTCTTTGAGCAGGCCCTTGAGCTCGGTCACCGTGCTCTTCTTGTCCGGGCTGACGATGTAGAGCGGTTCGAAGTCTTGGTCGACATTCACCCCGAGCCGGGCCCAGGGCTGCGACTTGTATTTCGCCGGCACGTCGGCCGCCGCCCGCGGCAGGTCACGGATGTGGCCTCGGGACGACTCGACGACGTAGTTGGCGCCCAGGTAACCGGCTAATTTGCGCGCTTTGGTCGGCGACTCGACAATGACGAGTCGCCGAGTGGCGCCATTCCCGCCGCTATCAGCCACCTGTAGTTACGCTCGCTTTCATCGCTTCTTCGTCCCCCACCGGCCCCGCGGACGGGTGTTTCTCGATCAACCAGCGCCCAATTTACGGTGCCTCGCGGCCTGCAGACATCTGACAATGTGGCACCCGAGATGGGCCGATGCAAACCGACCCTCCGTGCGGAGCCCTTTTCGAGCCCGCTCTGGTTTAGCTAGACGTGCGGCCAGAACGGCAACGCCTCGGCGACCCCAGGCGGGTCTCCAACGTTCTCTACCAGGCGCGATAGCCTGCGCCGGCCACCGATTCGCAGTGCGGGGCGGGCTCCGCGGGTGCCGATCAGGGTCGGCGCGATTCCGACCCGCATCAGCGCGGACGCCAGCGGCGAATGGGTGTCGGGTGCGTGCGGGTCCAGTCCCAGTAAATAGCGATCGGCATCCGGGCTGCCGGCCGCCAAGATCCAGGCGCGCAGTTCGCGCGGGCCGGGCAGCCACAACGGCGGGACGGTCTTCATCGCGCCGCGGGTCCACTCACCGGCCATCGGACGCAGCCGGACGTCCACGTCGGTGCGTACCAGCGGTGTGTGCTCATCGGTCCGGGTGATCTCGGCCGTCAAACCGGCCTCTTCGATCATCTGGCCCAGCGCTTCGGCTCGCCAAGCCCGATCGACGACCACCGACAGCCGGGCACCGCTGCCGACCGTGACGATCTGGCCGGCCGCCGCGAGCACCCCGGTGAGGTCGGTGACCGCAGGCGGAACCGACTCAGCCGAGAAGAACGACAGCTGGCTCACGTCACCGACATTAAGCGCCCGACCGACGACGATGCGCGCCGCAACGCGGCACGAGCAGGAGTCGGACCATCAAATCCCGACCGACGACGATGCGCGGGTCGAGCCGGCAGCAACGACCCCCCGCCCGAATCCGGTGATCCCGGACCGTACAGGGGGTCGTCGTTGACAGCTGCTCAGACGGCGCGGACGCCGGTGGCCTGGGGACCCTTGGGGCTCTGGCCGACCTCGAACTCGACTCGCTGGTTCTCCTCGAGGGTGCGGAAGCCGCTTCCCTGGATCTCCGTGTAGTGGACGAACACGTCGGCCGAACCGTCTTCGGGGGCGATGAAGCCGAATCCCTTTTCCGCGTTGAACCACTTCACAGTTCCCTGTGGCATTTCTCGATATTTCCTTTACTACTCGGGTGCGGAGCATCACCTCGACACTCCGGGCCCGTTCCGACCGCTAGACCTTGCTGAGTCGCCGGAACTTCACCCGACCTACAACCTCGCAGGAACCGCGACCGCAACGTCGATCCTGCGAAAGTTTGACACGAACACAGAAGCTGCGACCGCAAACAGTCAACCATGTTCACCGCCTCAGCAACAGACTGTGGCAAGCATTTGAGCTACCACTGGGTGAACAATTGGTGCGATGTCGGTACGCCGGTCGCAGCAGGGCAATCGGTCAACAGTTTCCGATGATCAGTATCGATCAGGAGGCACGTGGTCGTGGTGACGTTCGGCAGCGAGTTGCTCGCCGCAGCGGTCGCCGGCATCGAGGTGGGCGAACATCCGCTACGCCATGTCGCCGAGTTACCGGCACGGCCGGGCCGCCAACGCCCTTGGCCGACATGGGTGGAGCCCGATGTGCAGCGCGCGTTCACCGACCGCGGCGTCAGTTCGCCGTGGGAACATCAAGTGCAGGCCGCCGACCTGGCACACGCCGGGTATCACGTTGTTATCAGCACTGGCACGGCATCCGGAAAGTCGCTGGCCTATCAACTGCCCATTCTCAATGTGCTGGCGACCGATCCGCGGGCCCGTGCGCTGTATATCTCGCCGACGAAAGCGCTTGGCCACGACCAGTTGCGGGCCGCCCATGCGCTGACCGCGGCCATTCCCCGACTGGGTAATGTCGCGCCGACCGCCTACGACGGCGACAGTCCCGCCGAGATTCGGCGCTTCGCGCGGGAACGTTCCCGGTGGGTGTTCTCAAATCCGGACATGGTCCACCTGGCACTGCTGCGCAACCACGCCCGCTGGGCGATGTTCCTGCGCCATCTCCGGTTTGTCGTCGTCGACGAATGCCATTACTACCGAGGAGTTTTCGGTTCGAACGTAGCGATGGTGCTGCGACGCCTGCTGCGGCTGTGCGCGCATTATTCCGCTGATCCCGCCGCCCGGCCCACTGTCATTTTCGCCAGCGCAACGACGTCCGATCCGGGTGCGACCGCGACCGAACTCATCGGCCAACCGGTTGCGGCGGTCACCGAAGACGGCTCGCCGCAGGGCGCCCGGACCGTCGCGTTGTGGGAGCCCGCGCTGCGCACCGACCTGACGGGCGAAAACGGCGCCCCGGTGCGGCGGTCCGCGGGCAGCGAGGCGGCGCGGGTCATGGCAGACCTCATCGCCGAAGGGGCGCGGACCCTGACCTTCGTACGGTCGCGCCGCGGAGCTGAGCTGACCGCGTTGGCAACCCGGGCGCGACTGGAGGACATCGCGCCGCAGCTGACCGAGACCGTGGCGTCGTATCGCGCCGGGTACCTGCCCGAAGACCGCAACGCCTTGGAACAGGCACTGCTCGACGGACGGTTGCGCGGCCTGGCCACCACCAATGCACTGGAACTGGGCATCGACATCGCCGGGCTGGATGCGGTGGTGCTGGCAGGCTTTCCCGGGACGGTCACATCGTTCTGGCAGCAGGCCGGCCGATCCGGTCGGCGCGGACAGGGCGCGTTGGTGCTGCTGGTCGCCCGCGACGATCCGCTGGACACCTATCTGGTGCACAACCCCGCTGCACTGCTGGACAAGCCCGTCGAGCGGGTGGTGATCGACCCGTCCAACCCTTATATCCTGGGCCCACAGTTGCTCTGCGCTGCAACGGAATTACCCGTTGACGATGCCGAGGTGCGATCGTTGGGCGCCCAGGACGTGGCCTGCGCACTGGTCGACGACGGACTGCTGCGACGGCGGGCCGGCAAATACTATCCGGCACCGGGCGTGGAACCTCATCCGGACGTGGACATTCGGGGGTCGGCGGGCGGTCAGGTCGTGATCGTGGAGAGCGAAACCGGACGGCTGCTGGGAACGACCGACACCGGCCGGGCAGCCGCGTCGGTGCATCCGGGTGCGGTATATCTGCACCAGGGCGACAGTTATCTGGTGGACTCGCTGGACTTTGACGAGGGGATGGCTTTCGTCCACGCCGAAGACCCCGGATATGCGACATTTGCGCGCGAACTCACCGACATCGCCGTGACCGGACCCGGCGAACGGCAGACATTTGGGCCGGTCACCCTGGGCCTGGTGCCGGTCAGCGTGACCCATCAGATGGTGGGCTATCTGCGCCGTCGACTCAACGGCGAGGTGCTCGACTTCGTCGAGCTGACGATGCCGCCACACCCCCTGGACACCATCGCGGTGATGTGCACGATCACGCCAGAAGCATTGGACCACAACCACTTCGGCCCATTGCAGGTACCGGGCTCGTTGCATGCCGCCGAGCACGCCGCGATCGGGCTGCTACCGCTGGTGGCCAGTTGCGATCGCGGCGACATCGGCGGGTTGTCGACGGCGGTCGGACCAGAACCCAACGGACTCCCAAGCATTTTCGTCTACGACGGCTTTCCGGGCGGAGCCGGGTTCGCCGAACAGGGTTTCCGGCGGGCGACCACGTGGCTGGGCGCGACGCTCGCGGCGATCGAGGCGTGCGAGTGCACCTCGGGGTGCCCGTCGTGCGTGCAATCGCCGAAGTGCGGTAGCGGAAACGACCCGTTGGACAAGGCCGGGGCTGTGCGGGTGTTGCGGCTCGTTCTCAGCGCGTTGACGCAGTCATACAGATGACGACCGACCCCTCGAACGGTCGACCTCGGTATGGAATCCACAACGCTGCGTACCTTTCGGTCAGCAACCCGGGCACGGTGATGAACCGAAGCGCTACAAAACGCACAGGTTGATCTCAGCGAAACGCACATGGATTCGACAGGGACGCAACGGGTTATCCATCGTCTGGCCGCTAAACTAACGACCTATGACCGACGACTGGCTGCTGGTGGAGACGCTCGGCCGAGAACCGGCCGTGGTGGCAGTGGGCCGTCAACTGCAGGACCTGATCCCGATAACGGCGTTTTTGAAGCGCGCCCCCGGCCGCGCTGCCATCCAGGCCGCGATCGCCGAGTCGATCCACACCAGCAAAGGCCTGGTCAGCATCACCCCCAAAAAAGCCCGGGTGATCCGCACCGAGCCGGTCGTGATGAGCGACGGCCGCATCCATGGCGTGCAGGTGTGGACCGGGCCGCCCGCCGACGAGCCGCCCGAGCGGCCGGTTCCGGGCCCACTGAAATGGGACATGACTCTCGGGGTGGCCACCGACACCGCAGAGTCGCTGACGAACATGGGCCGCAATATCGAGGTCGAAGATCCAGCGGACCGGGCGTTCGCCGAGTGTTGGCCCGCAGGTGAGCTGAAACCCAACGAAAGCCGGGCGCTGGCGGCGGCGGTCAGGTTCGAGCCGGGTCACACCGTATGCGACACCTGGGACGGCCTTGACTGGCGAGGCAATCACATTCGGGTGAGCTTCGTCACCCGCAACGGACTCGAGCCGGGAACCGACGGCCGTGATCACCTGATCGCGCGGGGCATGAATTGGCGTGCCGAACCCGCCGACCAATCGAGTTCATCCGATCATCCTGCCCAGCAGATTCTGCCCGGGCCCGCCCAGCTCGATGTGCATCGTGCGCTGTTCGATCCGCACAACTGGACGCTGCTGAAGTGGCTCGACGCGCCATGCCCGTTCTACGACTGGCGTCGCATCACGGCCGACAGCCCGCGGATGCATCCCGACGACGAAGCCAAGGCCGCCGCCATGAAATCCGAGTTCGCTGCGGGCGCCACCTGCGCCGTGCTGCGGATGCCGGCTCACGACGGCGGATGGGTACCGGTGCACGTGACCGCAAACCGGGTGGAACTCGACACCGGCACCTTCGCGGGGCTGGTCTCGCTGCGGCTGCCGACTCCCGCCGAGCTCGCCGCGGCGGGACTGCCTGGCTGAGCCGGCCCGGCGCGGGCGGCCGCCCGCGCTTCACCCCAGGCACCCACACCGGCCTCGATCGTGATCACCACATCCAGTTCGTCGATGGCGCAGCCGACGATCGCATTACCCATCGCACGAGTCACCGCGGCGGCCTGGGCGCAGGCCGACTCGGCTCCGGCGGGCAGCCGCGCCGCGGCGGCCAGCGCGGCCAGATCGGCCGCGGCCTGCGCTCGGTGCCGCGCCACCACAGCAGCGCCGAGGTACGCGCTGCCAGCAGTGACGGTCAGCATCACGGCGACCATCGCGGCCGCGACTACAGTGACCGATCCCCGCTCGTCACCGCGGTTCGGCCGCCGCCGCTGCGGTAGCCGAGATATGCAGCGCCGGAAGCAGGTTCGACCTGATGGTAACCGTCGCGATGACGAAGCCACCGTCGCGACGAATCTGCACGGCGGCGCCACCGGGGGCGACTGAGCGGGCCGCTGCGATCGCCGATCGTTCGTCACCGCGCGCCGCCAACCGGGCGGCCTCCCGCGCGGCGTCGATGCATCGGACTTGCGCCGACACCGCGGTGATGCCGACCAGGCAGAGCACAAGCACCGTGAGCAGGGCCGCGACACCGAACGCCGCTTCCACCGTTGTCGCACCGGCATCGCCGGTCAAGTCTTGGTGTTCAACGCACGGGCGATGATGTTCGTCAACGCCGACACGATGGAGTCGCCGGTGACAATGGCGTAGAGAACCGCGGCGAAGGCGGCCGCCGCAATCGTGCCGATCGCATACTCCACCGTCGACATACCCGACTCGTCGGCCGCCAGCAGCGTCAGCTGCGCCTTCAATGCGTGAAACATAATGCTCTTTCTCCTTTTTCGACATGGCATCCTCACCACAACCCCGACTGCAGGAAGTCGTCGGCCAGACCCGCGATCACCGGGACGATGCCCAGGCAGACGAATGCCGGCAGAAAGCACAGTCCCAGTGGACCGGCGATCAGCACGCCTGCCCGTTCGGCCGTCGCGGTGGCTGCGTGTACCGCGTCCTGCCGGCACTGCGTCGCCAGCCCTGACAACGCGTCGGCGAGCGCCACGCCCGACACCGCGGACCGCCGCGCCAGTCGCAACACCGCATCGATCTGCGGGTCAGCGCCGCCAGCCGGCGTGGACCAGGCAGCGGCCGGGTCGGCACCCAACGCCAGCAGATCGGCGGCGCGACGCAACACCTGCGCCAACCGCGGCGGCGCCGAGGCTGCGGTTGCCGACGCGGCAGTCGACACCGCCATCCCAGCGGCCAGGCAAACCGAGAGCACATCCAGGCTCGATGCGACCGCCAAAGGATCCGAACCCCGGGCCGTCGGTCGTGCCGCTCGCGACTGGCGCGCCGGCAACGCGGCGCGGGCCCGCACGGCTGACGGACCGGCACTGCTCAGCAGAGCTGCGGCCAAAAGCATTGTCGCGGTGGTGGTCACGCCGCCGCCCGGTCGGTGATGCGGTCGGCCCACAGCAGCCCGCCGCAGACCAGGGTGAGCCCGGCGACCAACAGCCACCCGCCCAGCCCTCCGCCGAGCAGGAACGCGGCCGGGTGCGCCCCGATCGCCTGGCCCATCAGCACCGACAGCACCGGAAGTCCCGCGAGGATGGTGGCAGTGGCGCGTGCACCCGCCATCGCTGACCGCACCTGGCCCGAGAAACGCTGTCGCTCAACGATATCGCGTTGCGCCGCCTGCATCAGCGAAGAAATGGCCAGACCGTGGTCGGACGCCAGCTGCCAGCACATCGCCAGCCGCTCCCAGTGGGACGGCAGCGCGGCGCTCTCACCGACTCCGCGTAAACCTGCGGCGACATCGGCGCCGAGCCGAGCACGCGCGGCCACCGCACGACATGCGCCGGCGACCGGTCCGGCTGCCTCTGCTGCCGCCACGGCAAACGCGGTCGCCGGGTGTGCCCCGACCCGGAGCTCGCCCACCAGCACGTCAATCGCGGTCTCCATCGACCGGCTCTCGTCGATCCCCCGGTCGCGGCGACGTCGACGCCGGCGCCGCCAGGACATCGTTGCGATCACCACACTGGCTGCCAATACTGTTGTCAAAGGCAGTAATAACGCAGTTAGCGCCAGCCCGACACCGGCAGTGCACACGACGGCCCGAGTCGGCACAGCGCCCAGATCCCGGCCGTCGCGGGTCAGTCGCCGTCGCGGCGACGACGGAAGGACCAGCCCCGCGGCGGACAGCGCGATTGCGGCGAAAACCGGTCCAGTCATGCCGGCGTCCGGCTTCGCAGCAGTGCCTCAAATCCGGCGATCTGGTCGGTGAAGCCACGGTCCGCGTGCCACACCGTGACCGCGCGAACCCGGTCGCCGTGCCGGCGCAACACGGCAAGTTCACCGAGCCGCCGTCGCCCGCCGCGATCTCGGGCAACATGAAGCAGCACCTGAATCGATGCGGCCAATTGGCTGTGCAGCGCAGCACAATCCAGGCCACCGAGAGCACCCAGCGCCTCGAGGCGGGCTGGGACTTCGGCGGGGTTGTTGGCGTGCACCGTGCCCGCGCCGCCGTCGTGTCCGGTGTTCAGCGCGGCCAGCAGATCGACCACCTCGGCGCCGCGGACCTCGCCGACCACGATGCGATCCGGCCGCATCCGCAGCGCCTGACGGACGAGTTGGCGGACGGTGACCTCACCGACGCCCTCGACGTTGGCACACCGCGCCACCAGCCGCACCAGGTGTGGATGCGGTGGCGACAACTCGGCGGCGTCCTCCACGCAAACGATCCGCTCGTCGGGGGCGACCCCGTTCAGCATCGCCGACAGCAGTGTCGTCTTGCCCGCGCCGGTGCCCCCGGACACCAGGAACGCCAGCCTGGCGGCGATCACGTCGCCGATCAGCTTCGCGGCCGCGGGAGCTATGGCACCGGCAGCGATCAACGCCGCGAGATCTTGGGTGGCCGGCCGTAGCACCCGCAACGACAGGCAGGTGCCGGCCACGGCGACCGGCGGTAGGACGGCATGCAACCGGACGGTGTAACTACCCATTCCGGTCAACAATCCGTCGACCCATGGCTGCGCGTCGTCGAGACGCCGGCCCGCCGCCAGTGCCAGCCGCTGCGCCAGCCGTCGGACCGCTGCTTCGTCCGGGAAGCGAAGATTCGCACGCCGCAGTCCTTTTCCGTCGTCGACCCAGACGGCGTCCGGTGCAGTGACCAGCACATCGGTCGTATTGTCGGCGCACAGCAGCGGTTCCAGGATTCCTGCACCGGTCAGCTCGGTCTGCAGTATCCGGAGATTGCTCAGCAACTCGGTGTCACCGAGCACCCCGCCGGATTCGGCCCTGATCGCCTCGGCCACCACGGCAGGTCGCAACGGCACCGACTCGCTCGCAAGCCGCTCGCGCACCCGATCGATCAGCGAGCCGCTCATGCCGCACGCATCTCGGCGCGATGCGTCGGCAACGCGGCCAGCACCTTGCGAGCCGCCGCGGCCAGCGCAGACCGACGCCCCAGCCGCAGACCGGTGTGCTCGAGTTGCTCGGCCAGCCGCGGATGCGGTCTCATCGCCGCCAACAGCGGCACCGCCGCGATGGTCGCCACTTCGTCGGCGCGCAGCCCGCCCGGCGACGGACCCCGGACCACCAGGCCCAGGTTGGGATTGATGCCGGCGAGCACCGGAGCGATCGTCGCGGTCGCCGCGCAGGACCGCACATCGCAGGGGCTGACCACGACCACGAGATCAGCTGTGTCCAATGCGGTTTCAACGGCAGTCGTCATCCGACGCGCGAGATCGCAGACCACCGTAGCCCCACCGCGCCGCCCGGCGTCGAGCACGGCTTGCACTGCGCCGCCGTCTAATTCGTAACCGCTCCGGGTGCCCGACAGCAAACTCATCCCGCGATACTGCGGTAACGCATCGTGCACGGCCGACCAGGTCAGCCGTCCGCCCTGCAAGGCAAGATCCGGCCACCGCACGCCGGGCGTGGTCTCCGCACCGACCAGCAGATCGATGCCGCCGGCCCAAGGGTCGAGGTCGACCAGCATCGGATCGGTCGCCGTCCGCGCCAAGGCGACCGCGAACAGCGAGGCACCCGCTCCGCCACACCCGCCGATCACCGCCACCACCGCGCCGCGGGTGCCGTCGTCGTGGGCCGATTCGGCGGCGTCGGCCAGTTCCCGGACCAGGTCATGCTCGTGTGCGGGCAGTCTCAGTACGTGCCCGGCACCCACCTGGATCGCCGCGGCCCAGGTCGAGGCCGGCGGGTCGTCGCTCGTCACGACGACGACGTGCACGCGCCGCGGCAATCCGATGCGTGCGCAGCTGAGTGCCGCCGCTTCGTCGAGCACAACGGCCGACGCCGCCGACCACGCCTTCCTGCTCACCGGCAACGAGCACGCGGCGTGAACGACCCGTACGCCCACGGCCGCTGCCACCCGGTCCAGTTCAGCGCGCAAAACCGGATCGGGAAGGACCGCGAGAATCCCGCGCGCATCGGTGGTTGGCATCGGCCCACCGTGCCGCCGATAGGTCGGCGCCGCCAGTCGGGATAACGGAATCTGTGGACAACGCCGAGGCCCTGCACAGGAAGAGTGCGGCGGAGAATTTACCCGAGAAAAGGGACGACCCCCGCCAGGGGGGGAGGAGGCGAGGGTCGTCGTGAATCAGCCCCGGGGGGTCGGGCTGATTCACTCTCGGCAAAGCCGAGTGATGTTTACTATACACATGAGAGTGTGACGCGGCGCAAGGGTTGCGTTCGAAACGGGCGCGTGTCCTCTGAATAGCTGAACCAACCGCCTCGCTGGTAACACCTGTTACGGGACCCCGCTTTTTCCGGTGGTTTTGCCAGTGGCGTCGCGGCGTGTCGGCATTTCGCCCTATGCTGTGGCGGTGACCGTATCTGACTCGGCCGCTGACCAGCAAACATCGTCGACGTCCACCGGTCCCGGTCCACGCACGGCAGCATTTTTCGATCTCGACAAGACCATCATCGCCAAGTCGAGCACGCTGGCGTTCAGCAAACCCTTCTTTGCGCAGGGCCTGATCAACCGCCGGGCCGTCCTCAAATCGAGCTACGCCCAGTTCTTGTTCCTGCTCTCGGGTGCCGACCACGACCAGATGGATCGGATGCGGATCCACCTGACCAACATGTGCACCGGATGGGACGTCGAGCAGGTCAAGTCAATCGTCAGCGAAACGCTGCACGACATCGTCACGCCGCTGGTCTTCGCCGAGGCCGCCGATCTGATCGCCGGCCACAAGCTGTGCGGCCGCGATGTCGTGGTGGTGTCGGCATCCGGCGAGGAACTGGTCGCGCCGATCGCCCGTGCCCTCGGCGCGACCCACGCGATGGCGACCCGGATGGTCGTCGAGGACGGTAAGTACACCGGAGACATCGGGTTCTACTGCTTCGGCGAAGGAAAGGTGCAGGCGATTCGCGAATTGGCCGCGCGTGAGGGCTATCCGCTCGAGCACTGCTACGCCTACTCCGACTCGATCACCGACCTGCCGATGCTCGAAATCGTCGGGCATCCCAGTGTGGTCAATCCCGACCGCGCGCTGCGTCGCGAGGCGGGTGCGCGCGACTGGCCGGTGCTGGAGTTTTCCCGGCCAGTCTCGTTACGCGACCGTATTCCGGCACCGTCGGGAGCCGCGGTCGCCACCACCGCCGCAGTGGGGATCAGCGCCCTGGCGGCCGGCGCGCTGACCTACTCGCTGCTGCGTCGGTTTGCCCTGTAGGTGCCACAGCAAACTTTCCACGTCACGGCCCGGCATCGCTTTGGCGTTTTCCTGACAATTGCCCCTTGATGTGACCGGAGTCACGGAGTACAAAGGAGTCACGGAAGCCCGGTACGGCCAAGATCGTTCCAGAAGAGAAGGGCCGATCTCCCGGACAGGGCAACCGAGCACGGTTCTCGGCACCCACGCGGAGTCATAGCCGCGATAATGGCAGAAGTGTTGCGGGCCTGCGTAATTGCGAAGAGCGAACGGTGACCACGGCCCTTTGGGTGGGGCTGAAACCGTAAGCGTCGCAAGAACGCCGAGGCCATCCCACGCAGCCCACAGGTGCACGCATGGTAACCGAGAATCGTGCTAGCGGGCGGCGAGCCGAGACCCTTCGGTGCGTCGCCCGCTCTATGTGTTGCGGTGCCCGCTTCCACCCTGCTCGGTGAGGGTTTCAGCAATCGTCAGCGCCTCCTGCGCGCCGGTGCGCATGGCCCGGCAGGACAGCACCAGCCAGGACGCCATTCCGTCGGGCGTTCCGGAGGCAAAGCCGGCTGCCGCTTCCCGGTATTCGGCAGCGCGACGCATCCATCCCACCTCCGGCACACCCAGCCCGTGTGGGTCGAGGCCGGTCGCGATGGTGACCAACCGCGACACCGCGCGGGCCACCACGCCATCCGCGGTGCCGAACGGCGCCAGGGTCAGCAGCTCGCCATGCGCGACGGCGGCGATCACCGGCGCCGGCGTCCTCGTGCCGCCCGCCACGATCTGCGCCAGCAGTTCCAGACGGGGGCCGACGTCGGCATCCGGGCGCGGCCGGCCCAGCCGGCTCTCGTCGACCCGGTCGGCCGCGGCCAGCATGTGCAACCGGGCCAGCGCCTGCAGCGGCGCGTGCTGCCACACCCCGACCAGGTTGGTCTGGCCACCCTCGAGGGCTTGGGCGACCCGCAGGGATCCCGCGAAGACCGAGTCGCTGACAGCGGAGGCATCGAGCTGGTCGTCGAGCTTGTGGCCGCCGCCGTCCAGCACCGCAGAGGCCCGTGCCGACCGCAGTGCCGCTTCGGCGGCGGTCACCGGCCAACGCCGCAGGTTGGCCCGGTGCCGGTGCGCCCGGCCGAGCGCCTCGCGCGCCTGATCGCTGGCGGCGGCAACGCCGGGCAGCTCCATCAGCGGGGCGAGCGGGTCAGCACTCATTGGCACCGCTCCTCCTGGTCTTTTCCGATCGCATGGTTCCGGTTATCGTCGGCGCACGTCATGGGCTGTCAGGATAGGCCAGCGTCGGCACCGGGGATCGCGGCCAACGACTGCCGGGTGTAGTCGTGCTGCGGGCTGGTGAAGATGTCCTCAGTGGCCGCATGCTCGACCACCCGACCTGCGCACATCACCATCACCTCGTCGGCGATCTGCCGGATCACTGCCAGGTCGTGGCTGATGAACAGATACGTCAGGCCCAGCTCGGCTTGCAATTCGACCAGCAGGTCCAGGATCTGCGACTGCACCACGACGTCGAGAGCGGAGACGGCTTCGTCGCAGACCACCACTTTGGGCTGGAGCGCGAGCGCCCGCGCGATCGCCACCCGCTGGCACTGGCCCCCGGACAGCTCGCGGGGGCGCCGACCCAGCAGCGACGACGGCAACGCGACCTGCTCGGCCAGCTCGCGTACGGTCTGCTGCCGACGACGACGATCGCCGATACGGTGGATCCGCAGCGGCTCCTCGATGATCCGGGCCGCCGAGTACATCGGATCCAGGCTGGCATAGGGATTTTGGAATACTGGTTGCACGTGTCGACGAAAGGCAAACGCCTCCCGTCGGCTCAGGGAGGTGGTGGCGCGACCCTCGAAGACCACTGTGCCCGAGCTTGGTTCGAGCAGGCCAAGCACCATCCGGGCCAGAGTCGATTTACCGGAACCGGATTCGCCCGCCACCGCCAAGGTGGTGCCACGCCTCAGCCGGAACGAGACGTCGTCGACGGCACACGACTCCGTCGCCCGCCAGGGCGCCCCGTGCGACGACCGGTACGTCTTGGTCAGCCCGGAGGCGACGATCACGTCCGGCGACTCATCGGTGATCGGCCGTGCGGCGGGTGGCTGCCGCAACGACGGCGCGGCCGCCACCAGGCGCTGCGTGTAGGAGTGCTGCGGATTGTGCAGAACCATCTGCGCTGCACCGGCTTCCACGACCTGACCCTGATACATCACGATCAGCCGTTCGGCTCGTTCGGCGGCCAGCGCCAGATCATGGGTGATCAGCAACACCGCCGTGCCGAGTTCACCGGCGAGGTTCTGCAGGTGATCAAGCACCCGACGCTGCACGGTGACGTCCAGCGCCGAGGTCGGCTCGTCGGCGATCAGCAGCTTCGGCCGGCCGGCCAGCCCGATCGCGATCAGGGCTCGCTGGCACATCCCGCCGGACAACTGGTGCGGATACTGCCGGGCCCGCGATGCAGGATCGGGCATCCCGGCATCGCTGAGTAAATCGACCGGTCGACGGTTGATATTGTTTGCGCGCAATGCTTCTCGGACTTGGAAGCCGATTCGCCAGACCGGGTTCAGGTTGGTCATCGGATCCTGTGGCACGTAGCCGATCCCGCGGCCGCGGACGGCGCGGAGTTGTCGCGCAGTGCCAGCGGTGAGGTCAGCGCCGTCGAACTCGATGCGGCCCGCCGTGATTCGACCACCGGGTGGAAGTAATCCCAGAATCGCTGCGGCAGTGGTCGATTTGCCCGAACCCGATTCACCCACGATTGCCACGATCTGACCGGCGGCCACCTCGAGATCGACACCGCGCAGCACCGGGTCGTCCCCGAAGCGGACCTCGAGGCCGGTGACACTCAGCAGCGGGGTGCTCATGGCCGCCACGCCCGCGACGTCGGATCCAGCGCGTCGCGCAACACGTCACCCATGATCATGAACGCCAGCACCGTGATCGCCAGCGCACCCGCGGGATAGAACAGGATCGGCGATCCGGCGCGCAGCCGAATCTGGTCGACGTTGATGTCGCCGCCCCACGACACCACCGACGGCGGCAACCCGACCCCGAGGTAGGACAGGGTGGCCTCGGTGACGATGAACAAGCCGAGTGCGATGGTCGAGACCGCGATCACCGGGCCGAGCGAATTGGGCAGCACGTGTCGGACCAGTATTCCAAACCTGGTCATTCCCATTGCTTTCGCCGCGAGCACATAGTCGCTGCCCCGAACCTCGAGCACCGCGGCACGGGTTATCCGGGCGATCTGCGGCCAGCCGAACAACGCCAGGATCGCGATCACCGTCCACACTGTGCGGTGGCGCATGACCTGCATCAGCACAATCGCGGCGAGCAGCAACGGGATACCGAAGAAGACGTCGGCAACCCGGGACACGATCGCGTCCAGCCAGCCGCCGTAGAAGCCGGCCAGCGCCCCCAGGGCTCCCCCGACGACGAACACCAGCACCGTGGCACCCAATCCGACGGTGAGCGAGGCGCGCGCCCCGTAGACGGTGCGGGCGTAGATGTCGTGCCCCTGGAGGTCGGTGCCGAACCAGTGCGCCGCCGAGGGTGCGAGCATGCTCTGGTCCGGGTTGGCATAACCGGGATCGCCGGCAGCGAAGAGCGACGGGAACAGGCCGACCAGGACGATCAACGAGATCAGACCCGCGCTGATGATGAACTGCGGCCGCCGCCGCAGTGCCCGCCAGGTATCGCGCCAAAACGAGTCAGCCATAACGGATCCTGGGGTCCAGCGCCGCGTAGAGCAGATCGACCGCGAGATTGGTGACGAGATAGACGACAACCAGCACCGTCACGATCGACACCACGGTAGGCGCCTCCTGGCGGGTTACCGCCTGATACAGCACGCCGCCGACACCATGGATGTTGAATATGCCCTCGGTGACGATTGCACCACCCATCAGCGCACCGAGGTCCGTGCCGAGGAACGTCACTACCGGGATCAGCGAATTGCGCAGGATGTGCACGACGACCGCGCGCGGCCGCGACAACCCCTTCGCGGTGGCGGTGCGCACGAAGTCGGCGTGCGCATTGTCGGCCACCGCGGACCGGGTCAACCGCACCACGTAAGCGAAAGACACTGCGCCGAGCACGATGCCGGGCAGCAGCAGCCGGGCGAACGTGGGCTGGTCACCCACCGTCACCGCGACGAGACCCAGCCGAACCCCGAACACGAACTGCGCCAGGAACCCCAGTACGAAGATCGGCACGGCGACGACGATCAGGCTGACGATCAGCACCCCGCTGTCGAACACCCCGCCCTTGCGCAAGCCGGCGACCACCCCGAATCCGACACCGAACACCGCCTCGACCGCCAGCGCCACCAGTGCCAGTTTGAAGGTCACCGGAAACGCCTGCGCCAAAACGGTACTGACCGGGAGGCCGGAGTAGGCGCGACCGAGGTCACCGGTTAGAACGCCGCCAAGGTAGTGCAGGTACTGCAACCAGAACGGGTCGTCGAGGTGATACTGCGCGCGCAGGGCAGCGGCCACCGCCGGGCTGAGTGGACGGTCGCCGCCGAGCGCCGCAATCGGGTCGCCGGGTAACAGGAACACCATGCCGTAGATCAGCAGGGTGGCGCCCAGAAAGACCGGGGCCACTGCCACGACTCGTCGGGCGAAATACCACCACACGTCAGGCCTTCACGATGCGTTCATAGTCGGGCAACCCGTTCCAGGTCAATGCGACGTCGCTGACCGCCGACGACCGCCCCGCGACGGCCACGGTGTACCATAACGGCACGACGGCCATGTCCTGCAACAAAATTCGCTGAGAGTCATTGGCTCTTACATACGATTGCGGCAAGTCGGGAGCGGCTTCGGCGGCTGCGATCGCGGCGTCGAACCGCGGATTGGAATAGCCGACGTCGTTGGCACCGGCATTGGTGACGAACAACGGTTCCAGAAATTCCAGCATCGACGGGAAGTCGCCCTGCCACCCGGCGCGAAACGCGGTGCTGATCGTGTGACTGGTGATCTGGGTCCGAAATCCGGCGAAGGTCGGTTGTGGCGCGCCGACAGCATCGATGCCCAGCGTATTCTTGATGCTGTTGGCCACCGCGTCCACCCACTCCTGATGCGATCCGTCGGCGTTGTAGGCGATCACATACCGCCCAGTCCATTTCGAGATCGCGTCGGCCTGCGACCACAATGCCCGCGCCCGGCCCGGGTCGAAGTTCAGTGCATCGTTTCCGTCGATGTGGGGGTCGTATCCGGGCAACGAACTCGCGGTGAAATCGTGCGCCGGGGTGCGGGCCCCGGAGAATATCTTGCGGCAGATCTGATCCCGGTTGATCGCCGCCGAGAGCGCAAGCCTGCGCAGCCGTCCCTCCTCGCCGGAGAAGTGCGGCAGCCGTAGCGGTGTGTCCAGCGTCAGGTTCGCTGCCGCGGGTGCAGTCACCGCCCGGTCGCCGAGGTCTCGACGGTAGACGGTCAGCACGCTGGGCGGAATCGTATCCAGCACATCAAGATTGCTCGACAGCAAGTCGGCGTAGGCGGTGTCGAGGTTGGCGTAGAAGACAAACCGCAGGCCTTTGTTCCGCGGCGTCCGGTTGCCGTGGTAGCCGGGGTTGGTCACGAGATCGAGCTTGACATTGTGCTGCCAGGCGGGATTGCCGGGCTGATCGCCGAGCCGGTACGGACCGTTGCCGATCGGGTGCTGGCCGAATGCCGCCACGTCTGCAAACGCCGCGTTGGGCAGCGGGTAGAACGGCGAAAAGCCCAGCCGCAGCGTGAAATCGATGGTCGGCTCCTTGAGCCGGACGGTGAACTCGTGGTCGTCGATCACCTGAAGCCCCGACATCGTGGTCGCGGTCGGCTTCGCGGCGGCCACCTCGTCGAAGCCGGCGATCGGGGAGAAAAAGCTCTGCTGCAGTTGGGCATTGGTGGACAACGCACCGAAGTTCCAGGCGTCGACGAACGAGTGCGCGGTCACCGGTGACCCGTCGCTGAACGTCCACCCGGGTTTGAGCACGATCCGATAGTTGACGTCGTCGGCGGTCTCGATCGCGCTGGCAACCTCCAACGCGGGGGCGCCCTTTGCGTCGTAGGACATCAGTCCGGCGAACAACCGGTCGACGATCCGGCCGCCGTTGCTGTCGTTGGTATTGGTCGGGATCAGCGGATTCTGCGGTTCGCCGGCGTTGACGATCACCACGTCGGTTCGCACGCCGCCCACGTCGCAGCCCGTCAGCGCTGCGGCAGCCAGCGTTGCGGCCACCGCGAGGATGCCAAACCGGTGCAAACCTTCCTCCTCCGATCCGCCGCACAATTCCGGCGTGGCCGGGTCCGCCACCGCCAACGTACCCACCGCCGCACCCGCCCGGCTACCGGGTGCGGCGCTAGCTCACCGGGACCCGCACGCCGGTTCCGTGACGGCCACCCGGCCCGCATCGACACCGGACTAGGCTCGTGCGCGTGACCGAGACGCGCACCCACGCACCGTCGTATCCACCGTCGAAAGAGTTTGCCGCGCAGGCCAATGCCGGCGATGACCTGTATGAACACGCCGAGCGGGACCGGTTGGCGTTCTGGGCCGAGCAGGCGGATCGACTGTCCTGGGCCACACCGTTTTCCGAGGTGCTGGACTGGTCGGCGCGTCCGTTTGCCCGATGGTTCACCGGCGGCACTCTGAACGTCGCCTACAACTGCGTGGACCGGCACGTCGAAGCCGGCAACGGCGACCGGGTGGCCATCCACTGGGAGGGCGAACCGGTCGGCGAGGACCGCACGCTGACCTACAGCGACCTGCTGACCGAGGTCAGCAGGGCCGCCAACGCCCTGACCGATCTGGGCTTGGTCGCCGGCGACCGCGTCGCGATCTATCTGCCGATGATTCCCGAAGCCGTCGTCGCGATGCTGGCCTGCGCGCGACTGGGCGTGCTGCACAGCGTCGTCTTCGCCGGGTACACCGCGACCGCACTCGGCGCCCGCATCCGTGACGCCGAAGCCAAGCTGCTGATCACCGCCGACGGGCAGTTCCGTCGCGGCAAGCCGGCGTTGCTGAAGGATGCGGCCGACCAGGCCGTCGCCGCCGCCGACTCGATCGAACACGTGCTGGTGGTCAAACGCACCGGCGCCGATGTGTCGTGGACCCAGGGTCGCGACGTGTGGTGGCACGACGTCGTCGACTCCGCATCCGATCAGCACACACCCGAGTCGTTTGACGCCGAGCACCCGCTGTTTCTGCTCTACACCTCGGGCACCACCGGTAAGCCCAAAGGGATCCTGCACACCAGCGGCGGCTATCTGACCCAGGCTGCCTACACCCAGCACCACATCTTCGATATCAAGCCCGCCTCCGATGTGTTCTGGTGCACCGCCGACATCGGCTGGGTCACCGGCCACACCTACGGCGTCTACGGGCCGCTGTCCAACGGCGTCAGCCAGATCATCTACGAAGGAACGCCGGATACCCCGGACCAGCACCGGCATTTCCAGATCATCGAAAAATACGGTGCGACAATTTATTACACCGCGCCGACGATGATCCGCACCTTCATGAAGTGGGGCCGCCACATCCCCGACGCCCACGACCTGTCCAGCCTGCGGCTGCTGGGAACAGTCGGCGAACCGATCAACCCGGAGGCCTGGCGCTGGTACCGCAAGGTCATCGGCGCGGACAGCACCCCGATCGTGGACACCTGGTGGCAGACCGAAACAGGAGCGGCGATGATCTCCCCGCTGCCCGGCGTCGCCGCTGCCAAACCAGGTTCGGCGATGGCGCCGCTGCCCGGCATCTCGGCGAAAATCGTCGACGACGACGGCAACCAGCTCGCACCGCCCGCCTCCGACGAAGGCGAACACGTCAGCGGATACCTGGTGCTCGACCAGCCCTGGCCGTCGATGCTGCGCGGCATCTGGGGCGACGACGACCGCTTACATGAGACCTACTGGTCGAAGTTCGCCGAGCAAGGTTGGTACTTCGCCGGCGACAGCGCCCGCTACGACACCGACGGGGCGATCTGGATCCTGGGTCGCATCGACGACGTGATGAACGTGTCCGGGCACCGCATCTCCACCGCCGAGGTCGAGTCGGCCCTGGTCGGCCACTCCGGGGTGGCCGAGGCCGCGGTCGTGGGCGCGACAGACGAGACCACCGGTCAGGCGATCTGCGCCTTCGTCGTTTTGCAAGCCGACCACGCACTGACCACCGGAGCGGAGATCATCGACGAGCTGCGCGCCGAAGTGGCCAGGGTCATCTCACCGATCGCACGGCCGAGGGAACTGCACGTGGTGCCCGAGTTGCCGAAGACCCGCAGCGGCAAAATCATGCGACGCCTGCTGCGTGATGTCGCCGACAAACGCGACCTCGGCGACACCTCCACGCTGCTCGACCCGGGTGTGTTGGAAGCGATCCGCAACCCGCAGGCGACGCAGTGACGCCATCTACCCAGTCGCTACGGGGGCGATCGGGACGAACCCGGCGCCGGGGCGGTTCTTGGCTGCCAGATCGGCCAGGTCGGCGTTGATCGACTGCACCACCGCCGGCGTGTGCAGCGGGATGTACTTGATGACGCAGACCGGCAGGTTCTCGCTGAACGCGCCGTGGATCATCCCGACCAGTTGATTGTTGACGGTCACCGGCGCGCCCGAGTCGCCGGGCTGCCCACACACCTGCATCAGTATCGTGCCCGGCTCCTGGCCCGGCCCCCAGGTGACCCCGCACGAGTTGCCAGTGGTGCGGCCCTGCTTGCAGGCGATCTGGCCGAACGCCGGGTCCGGCCCGATGCCGTTGATCGCGAAGCCGCCGAAGTCTGCCTGCGGGGCCACCTTGGTCTTGTCGAATTGGATGACGGCGTAGTCGAGGATGTCGTTACCGGCCACCATGGTGCCCACGTTGCCGCGGTCCTTGGCGGCCTCGGCGGCGACCACCGCGCCGGGGCCCCCGCAGTGCGCCGAGGTGAAACCCATCAAGTTGCCCTGGGGGTCGGTGCCGATCGTGGTCAGCGTGCAGAGCGCATCGCCGTTGACGATGATGCCCGCTCCGCCGCCGAGCGGGATCCGGTCGTCGGCCCGGGCCGGCGCACCGAACAGGCCGAATGCGGCCGCTACCATCATGGCCGTCGCGATCCGGAACCGCGGACGGCTCACCATCTGCAAGGCGGCTTTCTCCCGTCAGCAAATATGGACGCCCACCATCCACAGAGGCGCCAGTCTAGCTTGATCACCGTCCATCGACGCGGATCCGCACACCGCCTTGCCTCGTCTGGCATCGGACCGCATGGCAACATGAACCGCGACGACCGCGCGTCGGCGTGACAATCGGAGCGTCGGGTGACGATGCAGAGCGCCCAGCGCGATGCGGAGGAACCAGACCAGCAGATCCAGCTCGGAAGGACCGTCTGTGAGCAAGTCAGATCGAAAGAACGGCAACCAGCGCGCAGATGGCGTTCCCCGCACGCTGACCACCATCCCGCTGACCGATCCGCACGCGTTGTCCGCCGAGCCGTCGATCGGCGAGTTGGTCAAGGACGCCACCGCGCAGATGTCGACGCTGGTGCGCGCCGAGGTCGAATTGGCCCGCGCCGAAATCACCCGCGACGTCAAGAAGGGTCTGACCGGCAGCGTCTTCTTCGTCGCCGCGCTGGTGGTGCTGTTCTACTCGACGTTCTTTTTCTTCTTCTTCCTGGCTGAGCTGCTGGGCACCTGGCTGTGGCGCTGGGCGGCGTTCCTGATCGTCTTCGGCGTCATGGTGGTGGTGACCGGGGTGCTGGCGCTGTTCGGCTTCCTCAAGGTGCGGCGCATCCGCGGCCCGCGACAAACCATCGAATCGGTCAAGGAAACCCGGTCGGCGTTCACGCCCGGTCATGACAAGCCGTCGGCGCCGGCGCTTGATCAGGGCGGGACGCGCGCCGATCCTTCGGGTTGGTAGATGGCCCCACCTGATCCGTCGATCACCCGTATCGACGGGCCATGGCGTCATCTGGACGTACACGCCAACGGCATTCGGTTCCATGTCGTCGAGGCGATACCGGATGGCCAGAGCACAGCCACCCCGTCGACATCGCTGCCGCTGGTGATCATGCTGCACGGCTTCGGCTCGTTTTGGTGGTCATGGCGTCATCAGCTACGCGGCCTGACCGGGGCGCGGGTCGTCGCGGTGGATCTGCGAGGCTACGGCGGCAGCGACAAACCGCCGCGCGGGTATGACGGCTGGACGCTGGCCGGCGACACCGCGGGCTTGATCCGCGCGCTGGGACACTCGTCGGCGACGCTGGTCGGTCATGCCGACGGTGGCCTGGTGTGCTGGGCCACCTCGGTGCTGCACTCGCGGCAGGTGCGCGCGATCGCGGTGATCAGCTCGCCACACCCGGCCGCGCTACGGCGCTCGGCGCTGACCCACCGCGATCAGGCCCGGGCGCTACTGCCTTCGCTGCTGCGCTACCAGGTGCCGATCTGGCCAGAGCGCGCCCTGACCCGTCATCACGGCGCCGAGCTCGAACACCTTATCCGTAGCCGCGCCGGCAGCGCCGAATGGCCTGCATCAGAAGATTTTTCCGAGTCAATCGGCCACTTGCGCCAGGCCATCCAGATCCGCTACGCGGCGCATTGCGCACTGGAATATCAGCGCTGGGCGGTGCGCAGCCAGTTACGCGAAGAAGGTCGGCGCTTCATGCGGTTGATGAGCCGACCGTTCGGCATTCCAATGCTGCACATCCACGGCGACGCCGATCCCTACGTGCTGGCCGACCCGGTCGAACGAACCCAGCGTTACGCGCCGCACGGGCGCTACGTGTCAATCTCTGGCGCGGGGCATTTCAGCCACGAGGAAAAGCCGGATGAGGTCAACGGCCACCTGTCGCGGTTTCTCGATCGGGTTTACCGCTCGCCGCTCAACTGACGCATTTGCCGGTGGACACCGCGGCGGTGTCACCGATGTGCGAAAGCTCGCCGTCCACCTCTTTGGCGGTCAACACAAAACCGGTGTCGTTGTCGTCGACCGCAGCGCCGAACACGACACCGATCACCTTCCCGTCGAGGTCGATCAGCGGCCCACCCGAATTGCCTTGTTCCACATCGGCTCTGACAGTGTAGACCTCGCGATTGATCGTGGCGGTCCGGTAGATGTCGGGTCCGTTGAGTTCGATGAGCTCGCGGATCCTGGCCGGCGTCGCCACGAATCCGCCGCCACCCGGGTAGCCCATCACGATGCCCTCGGCGCCCGCTGACACCGGGGTGTTGGCGAACGCCAGCGGCTTGGCCGGCAGATGCTGCACAGACAGTATGGCGATGTCGACGATCGGGTCGTAGTACACCACGGTGGCGTCGTACGGATTGCCGCTGGCCTCCACCGTGACGTTGTTCGAGCCGGCCACGACGTGCGCGTTGGTCATCACGCGATCCGGTGAGAGCACAAATCCGCTGCCCTCCAATACTTTCGAGCAACTCTGGGCAATAGCACGGATTTTCACCACACTCGGTTCGGCGCTGGCAACGACGGGATTCCTGGCCAGCGCCGCGTTCGGGGCAGCGACGGCCACGACGGGCGTGCGGCTGAACGGATCGAGTACCTGCGGCAGACCCGAGTTGTCCAGCAGCGTGGACAACCGTTTGGGTACCGACTTGAGCCATTCCGGCGCATAGTCGTTGACCTCGCCGAGTACCCGCGAACCTCGCACTGCCGCAGCCAAACTGGGCTGGCCTGCCGACGACGTCAAGGGGGTGGCCAGTAGCCACGCCGCCACCAGCACCACCACCAATTGCACCGCGACGCCGATCAGCGAGTCGACCAACCGGACCGAGTTGCTGTGGATGGCACCACGCACCGCGCGACCCAGCACCACACCGGCCACCTCGCCGACCACCACCAGCGCCAGGATCAGGAACAACGCGGCGAACAGCTTGGCGCGCGGCGCGGTCACATGCGCGACCAAATGTGGCGCCAGCAGCACACCGGCTATCGCACCGAGCAGCACACCGACGAACGACAGTAACGAGCCGAGCGCACCCGAACGCCATCCCGAGACCGCCGCGCTGAACGCCACGGCCAGCACTGCGATGTCCAACCACTGTGAGGAGCTCATCGGGCATCTTCCTCGTCGCCGACCAAGGCCATTGCGTCGTCCAGCTCGCGAACGTCGTCGACGTCCCAGGGCTTTGCCCAACCAGCGACATCCAGCATCGCCGAGATCACCTGGCCGGTGAAACCCCAGACCAGCATCTCGTCCAGCAGAAATGCCGGCCCGGCGAAGCGGCGGTGCAGGGTGCGGCGGTACACCATCAGCCGGTTGGCGGGGTTGATGAAAGCCCGCAGCGGAACGCGGGCCACGGCGGCGGTTTCCGCCTGATCCACGACGGCCACCGGCCCCGGATCCGGCGAGTACGCCAGCACGGGGACGACGTGAAACCCCGACGGCGCGATGAACGTTCGCTCCATCGTGACCAGTGGATGCAGTCGGCCGGTGTCGATGCCGGTCTCTTCGCGCGCCTCGCGCAGCGCGGTGGCCACCGGCCCATCGTCACCGGGATCGGACGCGCCGCCGGGAAAGGCAGCCTGTCCGGCGTGGTGGCGCAACGCGGCGGCCCGCACGATCAGCAGCAGATCGGCATCGTCGGGCGGGGCAGCGGGTGCGGCGCCGCCAGACTCGGCTGCCGACGGACCGGAGAACAGCACCAGCACCGCCGCGTCGCGCCCCTTGTCGCCCGCCCGCGCCGCGGAGCCGCTCACCATGGCCAGCACGTCGGGGGGCAGCCGCCGCTTGTACACATCCGGGATCTCGGCGATGTTGTCGACCAGGGGCCGCAGCCAGGACGGCGCGAGCTCGGGTGCCGCCAGGTCCGCGCCGAGACGCGCAGGAGCGCCGCTTCCGGTCACCGGCGCCCCCTTCGCGCATCCAGCCGCCCGACCGCGTCGGCAATCTCGTCCGCAGTCGCGAAAGCGCGGGGCAGCGTCTCCGCCACGCTACCGTCCGAGTCCAGCACGACCGTCGCGGGCATCACGTTGGGCACCCGCAACGCCGCCGCCACCCGGCGGCTGCCGTCCTGCAGCATCGGCAGCCGGACACCGAGATCGGCCAGCCGCAGCAGGGCCGCGGCCTCGTTCTCGTCCTGGTGCACAGTCACCACCAACACGGCGGGGCCGACCCGACGCTGATACTCCGCCATCGCCGGGAGTTCGGCCGCGCACGGCGCACACCAGTACGCCCAGAAGTTCAGCACGACGCGGTGTCCGGCCAGCGCCGGCCCGACGTCGACGACCGAGCCGTCGGCCGCGCATTCAACCGTCAAACCACGTAGCGCCGGCGGGCCGGCCTGCCCGCTCGGCTGCGGACACGGTGCGAGGTCGGCGCGCCGGCGCGGCCCGGCCAGCGCGGCGGGGGTGTCGGCATCGCGGTGGTCGCGGGTCGAGACGGCAGCCGGTGCGGGCAACGGGTGCGACGCGGTCCGCAGCGCGATCATCAACGCGACGACCAACGCGGCGACCACCGTCAGCACCGCGATGGTCCAGCGGGCGGTTCGGGTGGTCAGCATGGGAGATCCGCCAACCCGGCCAGCGCCAGCAGGTGTTCGGTCTCCGGGCCGCTCACCAGCGCGGCCGCGATCTCCGGCTCGGTGGGACCGACTCCGTAGGAGGGGCAGTCCTTGGCCAGCACGCACACTCCGCAGGCCGGTTTACGGGCGTGGCACACCCGGCGACCGTGAAAGATCACCCGGTGGCTGAGCAGCGTCCATTCCTTGCGCTCGATCAGTTCGCCGACCGCGTGCTCGACCTTGACCGGGTCCTCCTCGGTGGTCCAACCCCACCGCCGAACCAGTCGACCCAAATGGGTGTCGACGGTAATGCCGGGCACGTCGAACGCGTTGCCGAGGATCACGTTGGCCGTCTTACGGCCCACACCGGGCAGCGTCACCAGCTCGTCCATCGTGCGGGGTAGTTCGCCGTCGAAGCGCTCCGTCAACGCTTGACCGAGTCCGATGAGCGATGTCGCTTTATTGCGATAAAAACCGGTCGGCCGAATAAGCGATTCGAGTTCTTCGCGATCGGCCTGCGCATAGTCCATCGCCGTGCGGTAGCGGCGGAACAGTGCCGGGGTGGTCAGATTGACCCGCTTGTCGGTGCTCTGTGCCGACAAGATCGTCGCCACCGCCAACTCCAGCGGCCCGGTGAAATCCAGCTCGCAGTGTGCGTCCGGAAATGCTTCTGCCAGCTTTCGATTCATTCGGCGGGCCCGACGCACCAGAGCGGTCCGGGTCTCCGAGTCGAAGCGGCGGGCAACGGCCGCGGCAAGGCCGGTCGAGCCTTTGGCGCCGGTGGCTCTTGCGCGAGAAGGCTTGCCCATTGTCACCTTGACAGGGTACTGATTCGTGATCCCGCTGAGACCTTGGCCGTGTTTACTTCCTGCTTGTGGCCTGGTTGCTCGTTGCATTCACCCCGGGATTGCTGATGCTGGCAACTTTCGGGCTCGAACGGCTTGAAGCCGGCTTGGAAAAAGACACCGTCAGCGCGACCGATGTCGCTGAATTTCTCCAGCACGCGGAGCCCACCGATGTGCATACATTGGCCCGGGACGGAATGCCCGAGGCGCTGGACTGTTTGCATCGACGGATGGCCCGCGACACCGATGAGGCGCCCCACCTACCCAGCCGCGACGAGCCGCCGACCGATCCGTTGCTGTTGGCCGCCGTCGGCCCGACCGTCAATCAACCCGGCTTATCCGGAGAACGGCATCGGTATTCGCGATCGAATCGGCAATTTGCGCCGCGTCAGCATGCCAATCGTGTGTAGCGTTGGCACGTCGAGTCAAAGGCGTACCTTTTAGACTCGGCAGGCACCGCGGTGCCTATCGGAGTTCATCGGAATAGCTGAAGGGGCAACGTGGACGAGATCCTGGCCAGGGCCGGAATCTTCCAGGGAGTTGAACCGGGCGCCGTCGCCGCGCTGACCAGGCAACTGCAACCCGTCGACTTCCCGCGAGGACACACGGTTTTCGCAGAGGGCGAGCCGGGTGATCGGCTGTACATCATCATTTCGGGCAAGGTCAAGATCGGCCGCCGTTCACCAGACGGCCGGGAGAACCTGCTGACCATCATGGGTCCGTCCGACATGTTCGGTGAGCTGTCGATCTTCGACCCCGGGCCGCGGACCTCGAGTGCCACGACGATCACCGAGGTGCGCGCGGTGTCGATGGACCGCGAAGCGCTGCGGGCCTGGATCGCCGACCGTCCCGAGATCGCCGAGCAGCTGCTGCGGGTGCTGGCCCGCCGGCTGCGCCGCACCAACAACAACCTCGCCGACCTCATCTTCACCGACGTCCCCGGCCGGGTCGCCAAGCAACTGCTGCAGCTCGCGCAGCGGTTCGGCACCCAGGAGGGTGGCGCGATGCGGGTGACCCACGACCTGACTCAGGAAGAGATCGCCCAACTGGTCGGCGCCTCGCGTGAAACCGTGAACAAGGCGCTGGCCGACTTCGCCCACCGCGGCTGGATTCGGCTGGAGGGCAAAAGCGTGCTGATCTCGGACTCCGAGCGGCTGGCAAGGCGCGCGCGCTAGCGGTTTTGCGTTGAAATCGACGTTAGCGACAACGTCACTCGATCTTTCGCGCGCTGGCGTCGATCTCGGCGTCGGCTAGCGGCGCAGATAGTCCAGCTGGGCCTGCACCGACCACTCTGCGACGTCCCACAGCTGCTCGTCGACGTCGACATAGACCTGCTCGACGACCTGACGCGTGGTGGCGTCATCGCCGAGCGTGCGCAACGCCGAGCGGATCTGGTCGAGCCGTTGTTCGCGGTGTTCCAGGTATCCCTGCGCGACCGCTTCAATGTTGGCCAGCTCGGGCCCGTGCCCGGGCAGCACGGTTCGCCGGCCGAGTCCGCGTAGCCGCTGCAACGAATGCAGGTAATCGGCCAGGCTGCCGTCTTCGTTGTCGATGACGGTCGTTCCGCGACCCAGCACGGTGTCGGCAGTCAGCACTGCGTCGTCGAGGACGAAGGACAGCGAGTCGGCGGTGTGCCCGGGTGTCGCCCAGACCGTGATCCGCAGTCCCGCAACCTCGATCACCTCGCCGTCGGTGAGCTCGCCGGACAGCCCGCGCAGAAATCCGCTGCCCGCCGAACGCACTGGTGCGCCGGTCGCCTCGACCAGCTTGTCGATGGCATCGGTGTGGTCACCGTGGCGGTGGCTGATCAACACCAGGGCGACGCGGCCCATGCCGGCGACCGCGGCGATGTGCTCGTCGTCGTCGGGTCCGGGATCGACCACGACGACCTCGTCGCTGCCGGGCGCCCGCAACAGCCAGGTGTTGGTGCCGTCCAGCGTCATCTTGCCCGGGTTGTTGGCCAACAGCACCGAGGCAGTGTCAGTGACCGGGCGTAACCGTCCGTAGGCAGGATGGACCAGCGTCATGGCCGCTACCCGACCTCGACCACCAGCTCGACCTCGACCGGGGCGTCCAACGGCAACTCCGCGACGCCGACCGCCGAGCGGGCATGCACGCCGGCATCACCGAACACCCCGGCCAGCAGGTCCGATGCGCCGTTGATGACACCCGGCTGCCCGTTGAACCCGGCCGCGGAGGCGACGAACCCGACCACCTTGACCACCTTGATCACCGAGTCGATGCCCACCAGCGCATCGATGGCGGCCAAGGCGTTGAGCGCGCAGACCCGAGCGAGTTCGTTGGCCTGTCCCGGCGTGACGTCGGCGCCGACCTTGCCCGCCTGCACCAAGGCGCCGGCACGCATCGGCAGCTGACCCGAGGTGTAGACCAGGTTGCCGCTGCGCACGGCCGGCAGATAGGACCCGAGCGGCGTGACCGCGACCGGCAACTCGAAGCCGAGCTCTTTGAGCTTGGCCGACGCGCTCACTTAGGGCGTTTCAGGTAAGCGATGTGCTGCTCGCCGGTCGGGCCGGACAGCACGGACACCAACTCCCATCCGTCGGCCCCCCATTGGTCGAGGATTTGCTTGGTGGCGTGGGTCAACAACGGGACCGTCGCATATTCCCAGGTTGTGGGTTGGCTCATATCCCGAGCTTATCGGCAGCCGGAGCGGGCCAACTCGTTAGCATGCAGGGGTGGGGATCACATCCAGCGAGGTAAGCGCGCGCACAGCGCGGGTGCAACCGAGCGAGCATCCGGCATGAGCGGCGCCAGCATCGTCGGCTGGCCATCGCGATTGTCGAAGGCGCGGCTGCATTTCGTGACCGGCAAAGGTGGTACCGGGAAGTCGACGGTTGCCGCCGCACTGGCCCTTACCCTCGCAGCCGGTGGCCGCAAGGTGTTGCTCGTCGAAGTCGAAGGGCGCCAAGGCATTGCGCAGCTTTTCGATGTGCCGCCGCTGCCCTACAAAGAGCTGAAGATCGCGAGCGCGGAGCGCGGCGGCCAAGTCAACGCTCTGGCTATCGAACTCGAGGCCGCGTTCCTGGAATACCTCGACATGTTCTACAACCTGGGCCTCGCCGGAAGGGCGATGCGGCGGATCGGCGCGATCGAGTTCGCGACGACGATCGCCCCGGGCCTGCGCGACGTCTTGCTCACCGGCAAGATCAAGGAAGCCGTGATCCGGGTGGCGAAAGGCACCAAAAGACCGGTCTACGACGCGATCGTCGTCGACGCGCCACCGACCGGTCGCATCGCCCGCTTCCTGGATGTCACCCGGGCGGTCTCCGACCTCGCCAAGGGCGGGCCGGTCTTCTCGCAGGCCGAGGGCGTGGTGAAGATCCTGCACTCCGACCAGACCGCGATCCATCTGGTGACGCTGCTGGAAGCGCTACCGATGCAGGAGACCAAAGAGGCCATCGACGAGCTGCAGGGGCTGGGTCTGCCGATCGGCTCGGTGATCGTCAACCGCAACATCCCGACCTATCTGCAGGCCGGCGATCTGGCCAGAGCCGCCGCGGGCGACGTCGACGCCGAAGCGGTGCGAACCGGCTTGGCCGCCGCCGGGATCAAGCTCCGCGACGAGGACTTCGCCGGCCTGTTGACCGAGACCATCCAGCACGCCACTCGGATCATCGCGCGGGCCGCGACCGCCGAACAGCTCGACGAGCTCAAGGTGCCGCGACTGGAACTGCCGACCATTGCCGACGGCGTCGACCTCGGCAGCCTTTACGAACTATCGGAGTCACTCGCGCAGCAGGGAGTTCGATGAGCACGACACCTCCGGTTCTGGACATTGCCGGGATTCTGTCCGACACCGCCAACCGGGTGGTGGTGTGCTGCGGCGCGGGTGGAGTCGGGAAGACCACCACCTCCGCGGCCATGGCGCTGCGCGCAGCCGAGTACGGCCGCACTGTGGTGGTTCTGACGATCGACCCGGCCAAGCGGCTGGCGCAGGCGTTGGGCATCAGCGATCTGGGCAACACGCCGCAACGGGTGCCGCTCGATGCCGAGGTACCCGGCGAGTTGCACGCGATGATGCTCGACATGCGCCGCACCTTCGACGAGATGGTGGTGCAGTACTCCGGACCCGATCGCGCCCAGGCCATTCTGGACAACCAGTTCTACCAAACGGTTGCCACCTCACTGGCCGGCACGCAGGAGTACATGGCGATGGAGAAGCTCGGCCAGCTACTGGCCGAGGACCGCTGGGATCTGGTGGTCGTCGACACTCCGCCGTCGCGCAACGCGCTGGACTTCTTGGACGCACCCAAGCGCCTGGGCAGCTTCATGGACAGCCGGCTGTGGAAGCTGCTGCTGGGACCGGGCCGCGGGATCGGGCGTTTGGTCACCGGCGCGGTCGGCCTGGCGATGAAGGCGCTGTCGACCGTCCTCGGCTCGCAGATGCTCTCCGAAGCCGCGAGTTTCGTGCAGTCGCTGGATGCCACCTTCGGTGGCTTCCGGGAAAAGGCCGATCGCACCTACTCATTACTCAAGCGGCATGGCACCCAGTTCGTCGTGGTGTCGGCTGCGGCTCCGGATGCGCTGCGGGAGGCGACGTTCTTCGTGGACCGGTTGTCGGAGGAGAAGATGCCGCTGGCCGGGTTGATCCTGAACCGGACGCACCCGATGCTGTGTTCGCTGCCGGTCGAGCGAGCCATCGACGGCGCAGAGACATTCGCCAGCGACGGCGCCAACGCCTTGACCAAAGCCGTCCTGCAGATTCATGCCGATCGCGCGGCGACATCAAAACGGGAGATCCGGCTGCTGTCCCGGTTCACCGGCGCGAACCCCCATGTCGCAATTGTGGGGGTCCCGTCGCTACCGTTCGACGTCTCGGATCTGGAGGCGTTGCGGGCGATCGCCGATCAGATGACCGCGTCCGGGTAAAGACCTGTCGGTCAGCCGACGCTGCGTTGCTTGCGCTGGGTGCTGAAGAACTCAGCCCAGGACACCACCTCGGGGTGCTGCTTGAGCAGCGCGCGCCGCTGACGCTCGGTCATCCCACCCCAGACGCCGAACTCAACACGGTTGTCCAAGGCATCAGCGCCGCACTCGAGCATCACCGGGCAGTGCCGGCAGATGACCGCGGCCTTGCGTTGCGCAGCCCCGCGGACGAACAGCTCGTCAGGATCAGCGGCCCGGCACAGCGCCTTGGAAACCCACGTGATTCTGGACTCCGCCTCCGCCCCGCAGGGCAGGGCGGCAGTCGGTGCTGCTGCGATTGTCTTACGCGGAGCGGTCCTTATAGCTGACACCAGCGATTCCCCTTCGCTTTGCCACCGGTAACTCCGATGCGATCTATGCCACACTGTCGCGCTCGGTGTTACCTGTATCTCATTGTCTGGATAAGCTACGTGGTCAGATACCGATTACGCAACATTTTGGACACGCTTTTTTGGGACGACCGTGCAGTCCGATCATGAACGGGTTCGGGAAAGCGGCCAACGAGGCGACTAACAGCCTGATGAGCTGCGACTGAGAGAAACCTGAGGCGCGGCCGCCGGAAAATATTTTCTCCGAACCCACTGACTCAAACGTCCATCGCAGCGCCGCTAGTGTAGTAGCCATGTCGGAGCGGCCCGCTACTGCGGTCACCATCGCCAAGCTCGCCGGGTGCTGCCTACTCGCCAGCGTCATCGTCGCCGCGTTGCTGTTTCCCGTTGCCGGCGGGATCGGCTTGGCCTCCAACCGTGCCTCCGAGGTCGTCGGCAACGCCTCGGCGCAACTCCTCGAGGGCGACGTGCCGGCGGTCACCACGATGGTCGACACCAAGGGCAACACCATCGCGTGGCTTTACTCTCAGCGCCGCTTCGAGGTGCCCAGCGACAAGATCGCCAACACCATGAAGCTGGCGATCGTCTCGATCGAGGACAAGCGCTTCGCCGAGCACAACGGGGTGGACTGGAAAGGCACGCTGACCGGTCTGGCCGGCTACGCCTCGGGCGACGCCGACACCCGCGGTGGCTCGACGCTCGAGCAACAGTATGTGAAGAACTACCAACTGTTGGTGATCGCGCAGACCGACGCCGAGAAGCGCGCGGCCATCGAGACCACCCCGGCGCGCAAGCTGCGCGAGATCCGGATGGCGCTCACCCTGGACAAGACCTTCACCAAGCCGGAGATCCTGACCCGCTACCTGAACCTGGTGTCCTTCGGCAACAACGCCTTCGGCGTGCAGGACGCGGCGCAGACTTATTTCGGTATCAACGCCTCCGAGCTGAACTGGCAACAGGCCGCACTGCTGGCGGGCATGGTCCAGTCGACCAGCGCGCTCAACCCCTACACCAACCCGGACGGGGCGCTGGCGCGGCGGAACCTGGTGCTGGACACCATGATCCAGAACGTCCCCAATGAGGCCGACGCGATCCGCGCCGCCAAGGCCGAACCACTGGGGATTCTGCCGCAGCCCAAGGAGTTGCCGCGGGGCTGCATCGCCGCGGGCGATCGCGCCTTCTACTGCGACTATGTGCAGGCCTACCTGGCGCGCGCCGGCATCAACTCCGAGCAACTCGCTCGCGGCGGCTACTTGATCCGCACCAACCTCGACCCCGATGTGCAGGAGCCGGTCAAACACGCGATCGACACCTTCGCCAGCCCGACGCTCGAGGGCATCGCCAGCGTGATGAGCGTGATCCGGCCCGGCAAGAAGGCGCACAAGGTGGTGGCGATGGCCAGCAACCGCACCTACGGCCTGAACAGCGCGGCCGGCGAGACCATGCGCGCGCAACCGTTCTCCCTGGTCGGTGACGGCGCCGGGTCGATCTTCAAGATCTTCACCACGGCCGCGGCAATGCAGATGGGCATGGGCATCAACGCCCAGCTCGAGGTTCCGGCCAGGTTCCAGACCAAGGGCATGGGCTTCGGCGGCGCGAAGGGCTGCCCCAAGGAGACCTGGTGTGTGGTCAACGCCGGTGCCTACCGCGGATCGATGAGCGTCACCGATGCGCTGGCCACCTCGCCCAACACCGCGTTCGCCCGGCTGATCCAGCTCGTCGGGGTACCGCGCACGGTCGACATGGCCGTCAAGCTCGGGCTGCGGTCCTATGCCGAGCCGGGCAGCGCGCGCGACTACGACCAGGAAAGCAACGAGAGCCTCGCCGACTTCATCAAGCGGCAGAACATCGGCTCGTTCACGCTGGGCCCGTTCGAACTCAACGCGCTGGAGTTGTCCAATGTCGCGGCGACGCTGGCCTCCGGTGGCACCTGGTGCCCGCCCAACCCGATCGACAAGCTGATCGACCGCAACGGTAACCAGGTCTCGGTCACCACCGAGGCCTGCGAGCAGGTGGTACCAGAAGGCCTGGCCAACACGCTGGCCAACGCGCTGAGCAAGGACGCCCTGGCCGGCGGTACCGCAGCCGGGTCCGCCGGGGCGGCCGGCTGGAACCTGCCGGTCTCTGGAAAGACCGGGACCACCGAGGCGCACCGGTCCTCGGGCTTCGTCGGTTTCACCAACCAATACGCGGCGGCCAACTACATCTACGACGACTCCACCGCACCCTCGGACCTGTGCTCGTCGCCGCTACGGCGGTGCGGCGACGGCAACTTGTACGGCGGCAACGAGCCGGCCCGAACCTGGTTCACCGCGATGAAGCCGATCGCCACCCTGTTCGGCGACGTGAAGATGCCGCCGACCGACCGGGAGTACGTCGAAGGCGGTCCGGGCTCGCGGGTGCCGAGCGTCGCCGGTCTGGATCTCGACGCCGCCCGGCTGCGCTTGAAAGACGCCGGCTTCCAGGTATCCGAGCAGCCCGCTTCGGTCAACAGCAGCGCCAAGTACGGCGAGGTGGTCGGGACTACGCCCAACGGGCAGACCATCCCGGGCGCGGTGGTCACCATCCAGACCAGCAACGGCATCCCGCCAGCCCCACCACCCCCGCCTGAGGGCGCCCCCCCGGTGGCGGTCGGCTCGCAGGTGATCCAGATTCCGGGCCTTCCGCCGATCACCATCCCGATCCTGGCGCCGCCGCCGCCGTAGCACTGGTGTGGGACGCGTCGTCACACTCAAACCGGCAGTAGGCTGGCCTCCATGCCAGTGGCCACCGCTCTGAAAAACACCGGCGCCGTCGCGCTCGGATCGGCCGTCGCCGGAGTCGCCTACGCCTCGCTGGTCGAGCGAAACGCGTTCGTGCTGCGCGAGCTGACCATTCCGGTACTGGACCCGGGCACGTCACCCTTGCGGGTGCTGCACATCAGCGACCTGCACATGCGTCCCGGGCAGCGCCGCAAGCAGGCATGGCTGCGTGAGCTGGCCGGCCTGGAGCCCGACCTGGTCGTCAACACCGGAGACAACCTGGCGCACCCCCGAGCGGTGCCCGCCGTCGTCCAGAGCCTCGGCGACCTACTGTCGGTGCCCGGTGTCTTCGTCTTCGGCAGCAACGACTACTTCGGCCCGCGGCCGAAGAACCCGTTGAACTACGTGACCAGACCGGGCCATCGGATACACGGCCAGCCGCTGCCCTGGCAGGATCTGCGGGCCGCGTTCACCGAGCGCGGCTGGCTCGATCTGACGCACAACCGCCGCGAATTCGAGGTGGCGGGTCTGCACGTCGCGGCCGCGGGCGTCGACGACCCGCACATTGCCCGAGACCGCTACGAGGCCATCGCGGGCCCGGCCAGCCCGGTGGCGAACCTGCGCTTGGGCCTGACCCACTCACCGGAGCCGCGGGTGCTGGACCGGTTCGCCGCCGACGGCTACCAGTTGGTGATGGCCGGCCACACCCACGGCGGGCAACTGTGCCTGCCGTTCTACGGCGCCCTGGTGACCAATTCGGGCCTGGATCGGTCACGCGCCAAAGGACCGTCGCGCTGGGGTGCCGAGATGCGGCTGCACGTGTCCGCCGGCATCGGCACATCTCCGTATGCGCCGGTGCGGTTCTGCTGCCGACCGGAGGCCACCTTGCTGACGTTGATCGCCACGCCCACCGGCGGGCGCGACTCCCAGCACAACCTGGGCCGGTCTCAGCCCACCTATTCAGTGGGCTGAGCTATCGGGTGCCGGTCAGGACTCGGCGGGCCGGAGTGCTGTCGTTTTCGGTCCAGGCCGTGCTCGGCGGGTAGTCGACCTCACTGTCCGGGGCGGTAACCAGCAGCCGCCACACTCCGATGGCCAACAGTCCGCCGAACACCACGGCGCCCAACATCGTCATGATTTACCCACTTCCGTTGCGCCTCGTGTGCGATCAGTTCATGTAGCGGTGCCCACTTCCGAGTTATTCCACGCCGGGCTGTGGCGCAGATCGCTCACCACGAACGACTCCGGGCGGCGCTTTAGGAGGCTGCCGGGTCGGTGCGATACGCTGTCGAAGCTTCAATCGGGGTGTGGCGCAGCTTGGTAGCGCGCTTCGTTCGGGACGAAGAGGTCGTGGGTTCGAATCCCGCCACCCCGACTCGTATCATCAGAGGTCAAAGGCTTCGATCCAGCACTTGGGTCGGGGTCTTCGAGCGCGGCTGAAACCTGTTCGAGGTCATCGGGAAACAGGTCGGCATTGGATCGTTCGGTTGCAGCAGCCAGAGCGCGTATGACGCTGCCGGCAGCGTCTTGGTTGTTCTTCACACGCCACGACAGATTGTGATAGCCCTGCTCGACAGAGATTTTTGGTCGCCCACCCGAGCAATCATGCCGCCGGTCTCACCCATCGTCGGGTGGTCGCCGGATGACAGCATCCCCAGATCTAACCGACGGCAATTGTTGCGGGTCGCAAGTGATGTACGAAACCGCCCTTCACCACCGGATGACGGGTGTGCGCCGCAACCAGGTGTCGGTCGTCAGTTGCTCGAGCACGAACTGAGCGACGTCGGCGCGCGCTATCTTGCCGCCGTTGACGCCGGCGAGGTCGGTGGTGCCCTGATGCGGCCACGCGCTGGGCCGTTGGTGAGCATGGCGGGGCGGATGACAACCCAGTCGAGCGAACTGGCGCGGATCGCGGCTTCTTGGCGATCCTTGTCCTTGTAGGCGGGGCCGAGCAGCAACGGCTGAAATAGCCGGTCGAAGAAGAAGCCGCCGTGGTTGCGACTGTCGCCGACTCCGAGTGCAGAGATACAGATGAGACGGCGGACGCCTGCGCGGGTCATCGCCGCGACGAGGGCCTGGGTCGCGACGGTCAGGAGGTCGACCTCGCGCAATCCCATACCGGTGCCCAGCGCGCTGACGACGGCATCGCAGCCGTTCAAGGCGCGCGCGAGGGTCTCCTCGTCGCGGACATCGCCCTCGATCACCTCGGCTCCTGGCAAATGAGACTTCCTTTTCGCACGAACCAGCGCCACTACGTAGTGACCGCTGGCCGTGGCGTCGCGGACGATTAGCTGACCGGTTGCGCCGGTCGCCCCCAAAATCAGTATCTTCATGCCTTTTCTCCAAGCGCTAGGCGATCCATGTTCGAGACCTGGTCTATTTTCCGTACCAGGGTCTAATGTAGAGACCGTTAGGCCGCGCTGTAAGGAGGCAGTTATTTGTAACCAGGTGACAGAAAGGGAACCCGTATGGACTCCGTGAGCTCAGCAGTGAGCGCGATCGAGCGTTTCAGCCGATACCAATCTGATGACGCCGAGTCGGGAGGACCCGTATATTGCCCGGTGCGCGACGTGCTCGACCGCATCGGCGACAAGTGGAGCATCCTCATGATCATGACCCTCGCGGCGCGACCACAGCGCTTCAGCGAGTTGCACCGAGCTATTCGGGACATCTCTAAGCGGATGCTGACCCAGACGCTGCGCGATTTGGAGCGTGACGGACTGATCACCCGCCATGTCTTTGCGACCAAGCCGCCGAGCGTCGAATATCGCTTGTCCCCGCTGGGCCAATCGCTGCTGGAGCCGATGGCGAGCCTCATCGATTGGGCCGACACCCGCTATTCCGATATCCATGATGCGCGCGCCCGCTTCGACGGCGCTTGTGATGAGACACGCTAAACGCGGTTGACCTGGATTTTTCGCCCCGCCGCTGCTGGGTGGGTGAAAGTCATTCACATGCCCAGCGCCGTCTCAGCAAGCTCCAAGCAGCAGGGCACGGCCTTCGCAGGCGTCGATCTCATTGGTACCAGCGCTGCCCGGCCAGTTCAGATACCGGGGAACCAATAATCGTATGGCAGCAGACTCGACAGATTCTCGACGGCCGCCAGAGCCGCAGATGTGTCCGCCAGGCCACTCCATATCAGGGAAGCGTCGGTAGACCCGGGGGCTTCAACCCACAGCGCTGAGCCAACCCCTGGGTCATCCACGGAATAGTAGGTACCCGAGGCCGTGGTGAGGACATTTTCCACTTCACCGTTGCCTAACGTCACGTTGAGGTCATGCAGCGCGGCGGTGACGTCGGCCGGGGGCCGCTGCTCGGTAGCGGCGTTGAAGCTGGGGTAGAACGCGGTATCGGTCACCGTCGCACCGGCCAGGCCACCTGGGTCGGTACCACCGCTAGTGGCTGCGCCGAAGTTGTAGACCGACTCATCGGACCACGGCGTTGCATAGTCGGACTCGAACACGTCATAACTGCCGAGGGGCTTTGGAATACCTGTTTCCATCACATGGATCGGCTGGTGTTGCTGCCACTCGGTGAAAAGCGGCTGGAACCCCACGTACCCGTCTTGACCGAGTGCCGTATTGGGCACGTCTGGGCCAGCCTTCACCAAGGTAAAGCCGTCGCCGCTTGGTCCGTCATCGGCCTGGGCGAGCGCAGCGGGAAGCAGGGCTGCAACGGCGATGCCGCCGACCGCCGCGCCCATGGCCGAGAGTAGACGACGTTGTTCCATCACCAGAGCCCCCTTTTTGGTTGTTGCATTCGCATGCAACAAGTCCGGATCTCGAAGAGTACCTGCGGGATGATCTTGAAGCACACGGAATGGGAAACATTTGCTGGCACACAAGCTCGTCTTCACCAGAACTTTAGTTTTGCCTTGGGCATGGGGCACGAGTCCACCAGCAGCTGCGCACCAAGGCCCGCGACGCCGCGATGGCCCATAAGTTGCGGGAGCTGTCGAGGCGGCTCGCCGGCTGCGACTGACAGGTTTGGCGGATATGGATCGGCGGGTAAACACCTGCGTGACTGACACGATCGCCGAAGCCCGGCTGCCAGCTGCGTATGGCCCACTGTCGATGGCTGTTCGGCGCTGCCTCACCGAACCGGCGCCCCGCGATCAACTGTCGCGCATCGGCGCATCAGCCCGCGACTCTGACCCCTACGGTCTGGATCTGCAACTGGCGTTATACATGTGCTACGAGCTGCACTACCGCGGTTTCGCCGGTGTCGACCCCGCCTGGGAATGGAATCCCGGACTGCTGCATCTGCGAGCACAATTAGAGCGTTCGTTCCTGACCGGAGTATCCCGCGACGTAGGTCCGATCGAGCCGGGTCGCACCGCCGGCGCCGAAATGGACGACCTCTCGATAGAGGTATCGGACGGCAATGGTCCGTCATACTGGCTGCGCGACAACGGAACCTGGCAGCAGATGCTCGAGTACTTCGTGCACCGTTCGCTGTATCACCTCAAAGAAGGCGACCCGCACGCCTTTGTCATCCCCCGGCTCACCGGACAGGCCAAGGCCTCTTTCGTCGCGGTGGAATTCGACGAGTACGGTGCGGGACGGGGCGCAAAGGTGCACCAACAGCTGTTTGCCGACTTGCTGGTCGCAGCAGGGCTCGAAGCGAACTATCTGGCCTACCTCGACGCTGTGCCAGCCGAGGCGCTCGCGGTGGTCAATCTGATGTCGCTGTTCGGTTTACACCGACAGCATCGCGGCGCGGCCGTCGGCCATTTCGCCTCGACTGAAATCACCTCGTCGCCAGGCTCACGTCGCCTGGTCGAAGCGCTGCAGCGGCTGGACGCCCCCTCGGCATGTGTGGCTTTCTACCACGAACACGTCGAAGCCGACGCGGTGCACGAACAGGTCGTGCGTCACGATGTGGTCGGTGCACTGGTCGCGCGCGAACCCCACTTGGATCGCGACGTGGTGTTCGGTATCCGCGCCCACACCGCCGTCGAAGACCGGCTTGCCGACGTACTGATGGCAGCGTGGAAGGCGGGCGAGTCGTCGTTACGACGGCCGCTTGACTGAATTCGACTGTGCCGCAGGCCGACAGCGTCGGTGGCTGGTGTCGCACATCGGGTAGATCTTACTGCGCCGGCACGTGCAAATCGCCACCATGAAGCGGTCCGATTCGACCACCTCGCCGTCGGGGGTCTCGATGGACACCGGCCCTGGTATCAGCACCGGTCCGCTAGGCATCACCTGAACCCGAACCGGGTCAGTCACGGCTTGTCCGCCCGGATTACGACCAGCTCTTCGGTTCGGCAACCGCGTTCGATCTGACCGGTGACCTCCAGCCACCGGGCGCGGGCGGACAGCACGGGCCCGAACGGGATCTGCTGAGACGTAACGACTTCAGCGTCCAACCCGGTTGACCGCAATAAGTCCAACGACTTGGCGACACCCGACAGGGCAGAATGCACCATCAGCAGAGAACCGCCGGCGTCCAACAGGCTGGCCGCCGACTCACACAGTGGGTCGAGCACCTTCCGGCCGTCGATACCGGCGTCCCATGCGCGCGCCGGGCCGGCGGTGATCGGGATGATTTCGGTGTCGCCTGCCGGTGGAGTCGGAACGTACGGCGGATTCGACACAATCAGGTCGAAAGGCGCGTGGTCCAAAGCACTGGACCACGATCCTTCTCGTACGTCGACGTCGACACCGACATACCTGGCGTTACTTGTCGAGCACTTCACCGCGCGAGGGCAGATGTCGAACGCGACCACGTTGGCCGCGCCCAGTTCTGCCGCGGCGATAGCAACGACACCGCTACCGGTGCACAGGTCCAGCACCCGCCGCCCGCCGGCCAACTGCGTCCGCTCGAGGGTCTCGATCAACAGGTGTGAGTCATGTTGCGGCGGGTAGACGCCATCGACATCGAGAGGAGTGGACTTTGCAGAGTAAGCAGTGGTCACGTCGGCCTTTCGAAATGCTGATATGCCGTGCTGCTTACGGCTCCACGTGACTGATGCCCACAATTGGCAATCCCGAAACCGCGTTCACCGGCAAAGTGCTCAGCCGCGAACCGGAGCTTGCTCGAGTTGGTCGATGAGCGTCGCGCAGAACGCCGGAAGGTCCTCGGGTGAGCGGCTGGTGATCAGGTTGCCGTCCACCACGACTTCTTCGTCGACCACCTCGGCGCCGGCGTTTTTCAGATCGGTGCGGATGCTCGGGTACGACGTGACCGTGCGGCCCGCAATCACGCCCGCCTCCACCAGGGTCCACGGCCCGTGGCAAATGGCGGCAACCGGCTTGCCCGAGTTCACGAAGTCGCGCACAAATGCGACGGCGGACTTGTCCAGCCGCAGCTTGTCCGGATTGACGGTACCGCCCGGCAATACCAGTGCGTCGAAATCGTCGACGGATGCCTCGGCCACGGCCTGATCGACGCGGATCGCTCCGGCCGGCTCCAAATCGTGGTTACGCGCTTGAATGTCACCGGTTTTCAGCGACAGCAGCTCAACCTGCGCGCCAAGCTCGGTCAACTGCGCGCGCGGCGTCTCGAATTCCACCTTCTCGACGCCATCGGCCGCCAACATGGCTACTTTCCTGCCTTGCAATGACTTTGGCATGATGTCCCTTTCTCCCTAAGCGGCTGACCGGAGCGCCGCCAGCAGCGGCTCGGCGGCCTCCTCCAGAAATTGCTGCTGGGTGTCGCCACCGACTTGCACCAAGGCGATGTCGGTGAAGCCTGCTTCCCAGTAAGGCCGTGCGGCTTCGACGATGGCGTCGAGGTCCGGCCCGCAGGGAATGCTGTCGGCGACGTCCTGCGGCCGAACGAACTGGGTGGCGCCGGCGAAGCCGGCGGGCGTGGGCAAGTCGGCGTTCACTTTCCAGCCGCCGGCGAACCAGCGAAATTGGTCGTGCGCGCGCTCGATGGCCGCGTCCCGATCGTGGTCCCAGCAGATCGGGATCTGCCCGACGACCCGACCGCCGTGGGCGATCCCCTCGGCCTGCCGCGCGGTATGCCATTCGCGCACAAGGTCACGGTCGGGTTCCACCGCAATCAGGTGGTCGGCCAGCGTCCCGAGCTTGTCGATCGCCTTCTTGCCGCCCAGGGCCAAGCCGATCTCGACTGGGACGTCGGGCAGATCCCACAGTCGCGCGGAGTCCACTTGGTAGTACTCACCTCGCCAATCGACCAGGTCGCCGCCGAACAGGCTGCGAATGATGTCGATCGCCTCGCGCAGCATGTCCTGCCGCTGGGTGACCGCAGGCCAACCTCTGCCGACCACGTGCTCGTTGAGGTTCTCGCCGCTGCCCAGGCCGAGGGTGAACCGCCCGTCGGCGAGGATCTGCACCGTCGCCGCCTGCTGCGCGACGATCGCCGGGTGATACCGCATGGTCGGGCAGGTCACGTAGGTGAAAAGGTCGACGCGTTCAGTGGCCTGCGCAACCGCGCCGAGCACCGCCCAGGCATTGGGTGCGTGGCCCTGCGATGTCAGCCACGGCGAGAAGTGGTCGCTGGCGACCTCGAAGTCGAAGCCTCGTTGCTCAGCCGAAATCGCGTTCTGGACAAGGTCTTTGGGACCGTTCTGCTCCGTCATCAAGGTATAACCGAACCGCGTCATACCCGATCGGGTACCCCCGAGAGGAAGAGGCAAACGACCTCGGCGGTGCCAACTGGAAAGCCCGCCTCAGAGGCGGTCCTTGACCGCCTTCGACAGCCGCGCACCGTCGGCCTTACCGGCTGCCACTGCGGTGGCCGCCTTCATCACCTGGCCCATCTGCTTGGGGCCTGGGCGCTCCCCTAACTCCTCGGCCACCTGGGCGATCGCCGTGTCGGCGACATCGGCGACCTCCGCGTCGTTGAGCGGGGTCGGCAGGTATTCCTCGATCACCCGCGCCTCGGCGTGCTCGTTGGCAGCGAGTTCTCCACGACCGTTCTGGGTGTAGATCTGGGCCGCCTCGCCGCGCTTGCGGCACTCCTTGGCCAGCACTTTGAGCACATCCTCGTCGGAGAGTTCCCGGGCCTCCTTGCCCGAGACCTCCTCGGTTTGGACCGCGGCCAGCAGCATCCGCAGCGTCGCGGTCCGCAGCTTGTCCTTCGCCTTCATCGCATCGGTGAGGTCAGCCCGCAGTCGGGACTTGAGTTCGGCCATGACGAAGACGCTACGCGCCAGGCCGCGCCACGTTGAGAAATAGCCGGTCGATCGACAGTATGGAACCATGCGCGGCGGCAATGCAGGGCGAGGCGATGCCGAGCGGCGGCGCTTGTCGGTCGACGATGACGGCGACGGTTGCACTTGGTGAGCGCACCGCCGCCCGAATACCCGGGCTACCCCTACCGCGGATACCAGCCGACCCACTACCCTCCTCCCGGCTACCCGCCGCCGAGTTATCCGCCGATGGGCTACGGGTGGCAGCCCCCCGCTGCCCCGCAGCGTCGGTACGGTGCCCCGCCGCCGCCGGTCCGCGGCCCGTGGCCACCCGGGATCATCCCGCTGCGTCCGCTGAGCCTCAGCGACATCTTCAACGGCGCGACCGTCTACATTCGGGCCAATGCCCGCGTCACGCTGGGCTTGACAGCCATCGTGGTGGTGATCACTCAGCTCATTTCGCTGGCCTCCTCTGCCGTCCCATTGGCCGCCGTCGGCCGTCTGCGGATCGGGCCTGCCGACGAGGTCACCGGCGGCGACGTCGGGATCTGGGCGGCCTCGGCCGGGCTCAGCGGGTTGGTCGGATGGCTGGGCGGCATCCTGCTGACCGGGATGCTGGCGGTGGTCGTGGGACGCGCGGTGTTCGGCGGTAGGGTCGGCGCCCGCGAAGCGTGGCATCGGATTGGCGGTCGGCTGCCCGCACTGCTCGGATTGGTGACGCTCGAGGCGCTCGGGCTGATTCTGCTGGGCGGCGGGATAGGCGTGATCATCGGAGCTACCGTCGCGGCGGGCAACGTGCCGGCCGCGGTCCTGGTCGGTTCTCCACTGGTGCTGACGTCGGTTGCGCTGGTGGTGTATCTCTATGTGGCGCTGTCGTTCGCACCGGTGCTGATCGTCCTGGAGCAACTACCGGTTCGCGATGCGATGACGCGTTCCTTTGCCTTGGTGCACAACAGCTTCTGGCGGATACTCGGTATCCGAACGCTGACCTGGCTGGTGGTGACGCTGATCGCAGGCGCCGTCGCGGTGCCGTTCGAATTCCTCGGTCACCTGGCCGGCGGCTCCGGCTCCGGACTGGCGACCGCCGCGGTGGTGTCCGTCGGAGCGGTGATCGGCCGGATCATCACCACGCCGTTCGACACCGGAGTGGTAGTCCTGCTCTACACCGACCGCCGAATCCGTAGCGAGGCATTTGATCTGGTACTCCAGAGCGGCGCTCCCGCACACCCCGACTCGACCGACTACCTCTGGCTGACCCGGCCGGTGTAGGGACACCGACGAGGATGCCCGCCATCGACATCGACCGCGATACCGCCCATGCCGCGGCCCGACGAGAACTCGACAAGCCGATCTACCCCAGAGGTTCGATCTCGCAACGGGTCAACGAATGGATCCACGACCTGCTTTACCGCATCATCGAGAAGGGCGCATCGATGCCGGGGGGATGGCTGACCCTCAGTGTTCTGCTCATTGTGACGATTGCCGCAGCGGTGGTCGCTGTTCGCATCACGCGCCGCACCATCCGGACTCGACGCGCCGGCGACTCCCACCTGTTCGATGCCGCCCAGCTCACCGCCGACCAGCATCGAAGGATCGCGGAACACTATGCTGCCGAAGAGAATTGGCCCGTGGCGATTCGGCATCGACTGCGCGCGGTGGCCCGTGGACTCGAGGAGAGCGGAACCCTGGGCCCCGCGCCGGGCCGTACCGCCAACGAGCTGGCCGCCGCTGCCGCCGAGCGGCTACCCGCACTGGCCGCCGAGTTGACGCAATCGGCAACCGCGTTCAACGACGTCACGTACGGTGAACGCCCCGGCACCCAAAGCGCCTATCAAGTGATCGTCGACCTCGACGACCATCTCCGATATCGTTCGAGCGCTGGACAATTCGGTGCTGTCGAGCCGGTCGTTGTCACCTCGTGGACCCCGGTCCGGTGACTTCTGGACGGGTGCGCCGACGGCTGTGGTGGCTGCTGCCCGCCTTACTCGCGGTCTGCGCCGTCGCCGCGTTGAGCACCTACCTGACCGCGCCGCGGCCCGGTGGGCAACTGGACCCCGACGCGACCGGTCCCGACGGCGCGCACGCACTGGTCGCGTTGCTACGCAACCACGGCGTGACGGTGGTCGTCGCAAACAACGTCGACGAGGCGGTGAACGCGGCGCGGCCGGGATCGCTGATGCTGTTCGGCCAAACCCAGCGGGTCACAAGCGAGTCGCTGCTGAAACGCCTCGCGGATGCATCCGGAGACCTGCTGCTGGTCGAGCCGACCTCGCGGGCGCGCGCCGCATTGTCGCCGGGTATCCGCAACGCCGGTAACAGCTCACCGAGCGACGCACCGGATTGCGCTCTGCGAGCGGCGAATCGGGCGGGGACCGTCGACCTTGGACCGTCAAACACCTTCCAGGCCGCCGATGGCAGGGCGGTTGTCAGCTGCTATGGCGGCGCCGTGGTCCGCTACCGGGAACACGGCCGCTACGTGACGGTGGTCGGCAGCGCCGAGTTCATCACCAACGGGGGACTGCTACGGGCCGGCAACGCCGCGCTGGCGATGAACCTGGCCGGTGAGCATCCCCGTCTGGTCTGGTTTGCCCCGCAGCACATCCAGGGTGGATCGTCGGCCAACGGCAGTATCTTCGACCTGATTCCGGCGGGCGTGAGCTGGATGGTCGTCCAATTGTGGCTGACCGTAGGGTTTGTCGCGCTCTGGAAAGGCCGCCGAATCGGGCCGTTGGTGGCCGAAGACCTTCCCGTGGTGGTCCGCGCATCGGAGACGGTCGAAGGCCGCGGCCGACTGTATCGGTCGCGCAGAGCTCGCGACCGGGCCGCCGATGCACTGCGCGCGGCGGCGTTGCGGCGCCTGGTGCCACGACTCGGCCTCGGCCCCGATGCCCCACCTGCCGCGGTCGTCCAGACAATCGCATCGCGCAGCAGATTCACTCCGGAGCTGCTGGGGCACATTCTGCATGGACCTCCTCCAGCTACTGACGCCGATTTGATACGGCTCAGTCGTGCACTCGACGACATCGAAAGGCAGTTCGCACATTGATGACTCCACCGGCCGCTAGCGCCGCTCAGCCGCAGGCAGACCAGGAGGCGCGGCAGGCGCTGCTCGCGCTGCGCGACGAGATCGGCAAGGCCGTCGTAGGCCAGCAGGCGGTGATCACCGGCCTGGTGATCGCGCTGCTGTGCCGCGGGCATGTGCTGCTCGAAGGTGTTCCGGGGGTGGCGAAGACGCTGCTGGTTCGGTCGCTTGCCTCGGCGCTGAGGTTGGATTTCAAGCGTGTCCAATTCACCCCCGACCTGATGCCCGGCGACATCACCGGATCGCTGGTCTACGACAACCGCACCGCCGCATTCGCTTTCCGCAGCGGACCGGTGTTCACCAACCTGCTGCTGGCCGACGAGATCAACCGGACACCACCGAAGACGCAGGCGGCGCTGCTGGAGGCCATGGAGGAACGTCAAGTCAGTGTCGACGGCCAGGCCCGCGCACTGCCCGAGCCGTTCATCGTCGCGGCCACCCAGAATCCGATCGAATACGAAGGCACGTACCAGTTGCCGGAGGCTCAGCTGGACCGGTTTCTGCTGAAGCTGGAGGTACCGCTTCCGCTGCGGGACGCCGAGATCGCCATCCTCGGTCGGCACGCGCGTGGCTTCGACCCGCGTGACCTGTCGGCGATCCGGCCGGTTGCCGGGCCGGCGGAGCTGGCTGCTGGGCGCGACGCGGTACAGCGCGTGCTGGTGGCCGACGAGGTGCTCGGCTACATTGTCGACATCGCCGGCGCGACAAGGCATTCGCCAGCGTTGCAGCTGGGTGTGTCGCCACGTGGCGCGACCGCTCTGCTCGCAACGGCACGGTCATGGGCATGGCTGTCCGGACGCAGTTACGTCACACCCGACGACGTGAAGGCGATGGCCCGCCCGACGTTGCGGCACCGGGTGATGCTGCGTCCGGAGGCGGAACTGGAGGGCGCCAGCACCGATGGCGTCCTGGACGGCATCCTGGCTTCGGTTCCGGTGCCACGCTAGTGGTCGTGACCGGTCGTGCCGGGCTGATCGCACTGCTATGCGCGGTTCCGATCGCGGTATCACCCTGGCCGGCAGCCACGTTCGCCGTGCTGCTGACACTGCTAGCGATCCTGCTACTGCTTGATGCCGCGTTGGCGGCCAACCCCTCAGCGCTGCAGTACACCCGATTGCCCAACGGCTCCGTGCGGCTCGGTGCGCACATCACCCTCGGGCTGTTGATCCACAACGCCGGACGGCGCCGCTTCCGTGGCCGGGTCCGCGATGCCTGGCCACCCAGTACCCAGGCCGAACCGGCAAGCCATGCCATCGATATCGTCGCCGGGCACACCGCCCGGGTGGACACCTGCCTGCGGCCGATCCGTCGCGGCGACCAGCAATCGGCGGCGATCACTGCGCGCTCGATCGGCCCACTGGGGTTGGCGGGACGCCAAAAGACGCGTTCGCTGCCCGGCGACGTGCGGGTGTTGCCGCCGTTCCTGTCGCGCAAACACCTGCCGTCGCGGCTGACCCGGCTCCGCGAGATAGCCGGCCTACTGCCCACTTTGACTCGCGGTCAGGGAACCGAATTCGACTCGCTGCGTGAGTATGTGGTGGGCGACGACGTCCGCTCGATCGACTGGCGGGCAACGGCCCGTCGCGCCGACGTAGTGGTTCGCACGTGGCGGCCGGAGCGGGACCGACGGGTCGTAATCGTGCTCGACACCGGACGTACCGCGGCCGGACGCGTCGGGGTCGACCCGACAGCCGCTGACCCACGCGGCTGGCCACGGCTGGACTGGTCGATGGACGCCGCACTGCTGCTCGCGGCGCTCGCCTCGCGGGCCGGTGACACCGTCGACTTCCTCGCTCACGACCGGGTCACCAGAGCCGGCGTCTTCGGCGCGTCCCGAACCGAGTTGCTGGGCCGGGTGGTGGAGGCGATGGCGCCGCTCAAGCCAGCCTTGATCGAATCCGACGCCACAGCAATGATTTCCGCGGTGATCCGGCGTACCAGGCGGCGCGCTCTGGTAGTGCTGATGACCGACCTCAACGCCAGTGCCCTCGACGAGGGCTTGCTACCGGTGCTCCCGCTGCTCTCGGCCAGGCACCAGGTGCTCGTCGCAGCGGTTGCCGATCCGCGCGTCGACCAGTTGGCGGCGGGCCGCGGCGATGCCGCGCAGGTGTATGACGCGGCGGCCGCCGAACGTTCCCGCGGCGAGCGATCGGCAATCGCTACCCGGCTGCGCCACCATGGAATCGAGGTGGTCGACGCGGCGCCCGCCGACCTGGCACCGGCACTGGCTGATCGCTATCTTTCGATGAAAGCGGCCGGACGGCTGTAACTCGAGCCCCGAGGGGCCAGTTACGTTCGATGATTCGGACTTTCGACTGTCATAACTGGCCACTCGGCCGAGAATCACCGGGTCGGGACGACGTCCGGCGCATCGGCGACGTCACCGGTATCGCCCGCCCGGACCGCGCGTCTGCCGAAATACCCTACGTAGGCCAGGAAGCCGGCTTCGGCGAGTATTCCGATTCCGATTCGCAGCACTGTCGGCAACGACGACGGTGTGACGAACGCTTCGATCACACCCGAGACCAGCAGCACCGCAACCAAACCCACGGCAACCGCGATCACCGCGCGACCCTGCTCGGCCAACACCTGACCCCGCGGCCGGTCTCCCGGCGCTATCACCGACCAACCCAGCCGCATGCCGACCGCACCGGCGAGGAACACCGCCGTCAACTCCAGCAGGCTGTGCGGCAGCAGCAGCCCGAACAGCACGTCCGCTTTGCCGGCCTGCAGCATCAGCCCGCTCACCACGCCGAGATTGGCGGCGTTGGCGAACAGCACGAACGGGATGGGCACGCCCAGCACGACGGAGAACGCGATGCACTTGGCCGCCACCCAGGAGTTGTTCACCCAGACGTGCAGCCCGAACGCCGCCGCCGCATGATCGCTGTAGTAGGAAGCGAAATCATGATTGACCAATTCGGCTATTTCGCTTGGTGTTCCGATCGTCGATTGCACATCGGGGCTGCCGATCACCCACAGCGCGATTGCCGCCGTGACGGCAAAGAACACCAGCGCCGACCCCACCCACCATCGCCAGGCGCGATAGGCCACCACCGGGAACGACACCGTCCAGAACCGGGTGAACTCACTCGACAGCGGCGCGTGCGCACCGGTCACCGCGGCGCGCGACCGCGCGACCAGGCTGGAAAGCCTGCCGACGAGTGTGGAATCGGACGAAACGGAACGCAGCATGGACAGCTGGGTCGATGCCCGCTGGTAGAGATCGACGAGTTCGTCGATCTCCGCGCCACCGAGCCGGTTGCGCTTTCGCACCAGGCGCTCGAGGCGGTCCCAGCTGTCGCGATGCGCGAGCACAAACGCGTCGACGTCCACCGGACCGACACTAGTGGCGTTCACGGGTAGCGTTCGGACTATGCCAGAGGTGGTCACCGGGGATGCCGTGGTGCTCGACGTTCGGGTCGCCCAACTGCCGGTGCGGGCGATCAGCGCGCTGATCGACATCACCGTCATCGTCATCGGCTACCTGTTGTCGCTGATGCTGTGGGCGGGCAGGCTCGGCCACCTCGACGAGGCGGTGGCCTCGGCGATCATCATCGTCGTCACGGTTTTGGTGTTCGTCGGCTACCCGCTGGTCCTCGAGACCGTGACGCGGGGCCGAACGGTCGGCAAGATGGTGATGGGTCTGCGGGTCGTCTCCGACGACGGCGGCCCGGAACGCTTCCGGCAGGCCTTCGTTCGCGCGCTGGCCTCGATCGTCGAGATCTGGATGCTACTGGGCAGCCCCGCGGTGATCTGCAGCATGCTCTCGCCGCGAGCCAAGCGGGTCGGGGACGTCTTCGCCGGTACCACCGTGATCAGTGAACGCGGCCCGAAAATGAGGCCGCCGCCCATGATGCCCCCGCAGTTGGCCTGGTGGGCCTCGTCGCTGCAGTTGTCCGGGCTGGGCCCGGAGCAGGCCGCCGTGGCGAGCCAGTTCCTTTCTCGGGCAACCCAACTCGACCCGCAGCTGCGCGACCACATAGCGCACCGAATCGCCGCCGACGTGCTGCGCCGAGTGGGTCCGCCGCCCCCGCCCGGGACACCGCCGCAGCTGGCGCTGGCCGCCGTGCTCGCCGAACGGCACCGCCGGGAACTGGCCCGCCTGCGCCCCTTTCCGGGGCGCTAGCCGGCAGTCACTGCGCGACCGTGATCGCGAGCACAGCCACGTCGGCGATCAACAGCGTCAGAGCCACCACCGGGACGACGAAACCCCACCGCCGTCGGGCCGTGAAGAAGGACAGCACGACCGTCGCGACCGCTACCGCCGGCGCGCCGTAGTACAGCGTGTCGAAGCTGACGCCACGCGGGCCCAGGTTGGGGCAGGCCTTGTCGCTACACGCCGCCGTGCTCATCACCGCGCCCAGCGCAACCGCCATCGCGACCCCGGCACCGATCACGGTCAGCACGGCGAGCGCCCAGTTCAGCCACGGGCGGGCGCGACTGCTGCGGTCGGATCCGGACGACTGGTCAACGTCCTTGCTCATGAAGGGGTGCTACCCCTACGCCCGGGCCTGCAAACCGGCCTCGGAAAATATATCCTTGCGTAACGATAGTTCCCGATATATCGTTGGCATATCGGTAGCGCATCCGGCGCCACCTTCCCAGAAACGAGATCGATCGATGAACAACCCATTCTTTGAAGCACACCGACCCCAGTCGGGCGGACCTTGCGCGGGCGGACCCGCGAACTTCGGCTTTGCCCCCCAGGACCGCCGCACGCTGCATGAACAGCGCAAGCAGGCTCGCCGTGAGTTCCGTGACTCAGTCCGGGCCAACAACGGCGGCCACGACGGTCCCGGATTCGGGCGCGGATTCGGTCCCGCTGGCCCGGGATTCGGCTTCGGCCCCGGCTTCGGTCCCGGATTCGGTCCCGCTGGCCGCGGTGCAGGCCACGGCGGTCACGGCCGGCGTGGACGTCGAGGTGACGTGCGGGCCGCCATCCTGGTGCTGCTCGCCGAGCGCCCGATGCACGGCTACGAGATCATCCAGCAGGTTGCCGAACGCAGCCAGGACCTGTGGAAGCCCAGCCCCGGCTCGGTCTACCCGACCCTGCAGTTGCTGGTCGACGAGGGCCTGATTGTCAGCACCGAATCCGACGGCAGCAAGAAGCTGTTCGCGTTGACCGACGCCGGCCAAGAAGCGGCCGAGCAGGTTGCCACGCCGCCGTGGGAGGAGATCGCCGACGGCGTTGACCCGGCACACCTCAAACTGCGCACCTCTGTCGGCCAATTGTTCGGTGCCGTAGCGCAATCCGCGCACGCCGCCAACGAAGAGCAGCAGCGGCGCATCCTCGATATCGTCAACAACGCTCGCCGCGAGATCTACGCGATCCTCGGCGAAGACGATTGATCGTCGACCACAGCGGTGGGTCCGGCATACGCCGGGCCCACCGCGTCCGTCAGGAGACCTCGACCCAATCGAGGGCGCGCTGCACAGCTTTTCGCCACCCGGCGTACCCGACCGCGCGCTGCTGGTCGCTCCACCCCGGTGTCCAGCGCTGCCCTTCGCGCCAATTGGCCCGTAGCTCGTCCGGGCCGGACCAGAAGCCGACCGCCAGGCCGGCCGCGTAGGCGGCGCCCAATGCCGTCGTCTCGGCGACCACCGGGCGCACCACATCGACGCCGAGTACGTCGGCCTGGATCTGCATGCACAGGTCGTTCGCGGTGACTCCGCCGTCGACCTTCAAGACCTCAAGGCGCACACCGGAATCGGCTTGCATCGCATCGACCACATCGCGACTCTGATAGCAGATCGACTCCAAGGTCGCGCGGGCCAGGTGCGCGTTGGTGTTGAAGCGCGACAGGCCCACGATTGCACCGCGGGCATCCGAGCGCCAGTACGGCGCGAACAAACCGGAGAACGCCGGCACGAAATACATGCCGCCGTTGTCGTCGACCTGCCGGGCCAGCGACTCGCTCTGTGCCGCCCCACTGATGATGCCCAGCTGATCCCGCAGCCATTGCACGGCCGCGCCGGTGACAGCGATCGAACCTTCAAGTGCGTACACAGGTTTGGCGTCACCGAGCTGGTAGCACACCGTGGTCAGCAGCCCGTTGCTGGAACGGACGATGTTCTCGCCGGTGTTCAGCAGCAGGAAGTTGCCGGTCCCGTAGGTGTTTTTGACGTCACCGGGCTGCAAACAGACCTGGCCGACCATGGCCGCGTGCTGGTCGCCGAGGATCCCGGTGATCGGCACCTCGCCACCCAGCGGACCGTCCTGCGTCGTGACGCCGTAGGGCTGCGTCGGTGACGACGCCGTGATCGACGGCAGCATCACCCGTGGGATGTCGAAGAACGACAGCAATTCCTGGTCCCAGTCCAACGTCTCGAGATTCATCAGCATGGTCCGGCTGGCATTGGTGACATCGGTGACGTGCACCCCGCCGCGCGGACCGCCGGTCAGATTCCACAGCAGCCAGGTGTCGGCGGTACCGAATATCGCGTCGCCGCGCTCGGCGGCAGCGCGCACACCGTCGACGTTCTGCAGAATCCACTGCAGCTTGCCGCCGGAGAAGTACGTCGCCGGCGGCAGGCCCGCTTTGTGGCGGATGACGTCGCCGCGACCATCACGGTCAAGCGCCGACGCGATGCGGTCGGTGCGGGTGTCCTGCCAGACGATGGCGTTGCAGTACGGCCGGCCGTTGTGCCGGTTCCACACCAGGGTGGTCTCTCGCTGGTTGGTGATCCCCAGTGCAGCAACATCTTTCGATGAAAGATCGGTCGCGTTCAGCGCCGACATCAGCACCGCGGCAGTGCGCTCCCAGATCTCGATCGGGTTGTGTTCGACCCAGCCGGCATGCGGCATGATCTGCTCATGCTCCAACTGGTGGCGGCCCAACTCGTTGCCGGCGTGGTCAAAAATCATGCACCGGGTACTGGTGGTGCCCTGGTCGATCGAAGCGACGAATTCCGCCAACTGCTCTCCTCCCGCGATTGTGTCCAATCATGGACCACACCGATGTCCGGCGGTCACGTACCGCCGGACAAGCTCGGGTCAAGATGCGGATCGCCGGACGCGCTCGTGCTGCCCGTACTGCGAACACCGGGCCACCGGGGCGAGCCGGGCCATCGCCGGAACGTACCGGAGTAGCTTGGAAGACATGGCAAATGAGGTAATGGACTGGGATAACGCATACCGCCAGGAGGCCGGCTTCGAAGGCCCGCCGCCCTGGAACATCGGCGAGCCACAGCCGGAGCTGGCCGCGCTGGTGGCAGCAGGGAAATTCCGCAGCGATGTGCTCGACGCCGGATGCGGCTACGCGGAGCTGTCACTTGCCCTGGCCGCCGACGGCTACACCGTGCACGGAGTCGACCTCACGCCCACGGCCATTGCCGCCGCCACCGCGGCGGCCCAGTAACGCGGGCTGAGCAGCGCCACCTTCGAGCAGGCCGACATCACCACGTTGGCCGGACACGACGGCCGCTTCAACACCGTCGTCGACAGCACGCTGTTCCACTCGCTGCCGGTCGAGGGCCGCGACGACTATCTGAAGGCCGTTCACCGGGCAGCCGCCGACGGCGCCGGCTACTTCGTGCTGGTGTTCGCCAAGGGCGCGTTTCCCACCGAATGGGAGCAGAAGCCCAACGAGGTCGACGAGGACGAACTGCGCGACGCGGTGGGCAAGCACTGGCAGATCGATGAGATCCGCTCGGCGTACATTCACGCCAATACTCCACCGGCGCCGCAGGGTTCGGACGCCCCGATGCCCGAGCACGAGCGCGACGAGAAGGGCCGGATGAAGCTGCCCGCGTATCTGCTCAGCGCGCACAAAGCCTGAGCATCACCGTAGCGTCGTCGTCGCGTCGGCCAGCGCCGCAGCGAACGTCGTCAGATCGTCGACGCCGGCGTCGACGTGCGGGGAGATTCGCAGCACCGGAGCGGTCAACTCCAGCGGCGCGCGGGCGACCGCCACGGCCGTGGTCACGATGCGGCGTTCGGTGATCAGCCACCCGCGGATTGCCTGCGGGTCGGCGCCGTCGAGCGGGGCCAGCGTCGTGATCGCACTGGGCTCGTCGACCGCCTCGACCACTCGCCATCCCGGCACGTCGGCCAGCGCAGTCCTGCTGAGTCGGCCGACCTCGGCCAGCCGGGCCCGCACGGCGGCTGGGCCCGCTGCGGCGTGCTCGCCGACCGCAACCGAAAAGCCCACTTGCGCAGCCACATTGGCTTCACCAAGTTCGAGTCGCTCAGCCACTGACAACGACCCCACCCAGTCCGGCGGCGGCAGTCGCGGCTGCAGCCGCCGGGCCAGCGTCGGCCGCATCGCCAGAACGCCGACACCGCGCGGGCCGGCCAGCCATTTGCGCGACGACGCGTACACCGCGTCGGCGCCTCCCGCACAGTCGACCTGCCCGAGCGCCTGAGCGGCGTCGACGATCAGCGGCACACTCAAGTCCCGGCACAGTTGCGCCATCTCGGCCAGCGGCTGCACCACGCCGCGATGGCTGGCGACGGCCGTCAGGTGAACGAGATCGGGCGGGTCGGCGGCCAGGTTGGTCGCGGCCTCGCGCACCGCGACCCGACCCGCGTCGTCCGTCGGCAGCGTCATGCGGTCGAAGCCGTGCACGGCCATCAACGCGAGGTTAGGCCCGTATTCGCCGGGCAGGCAGGCCAGCGTCCGGCCACCGGTGGGCCAGCTGGACAGCAGCAGAGCCAGCGCGTGCTGCGACCCGGTGGTGAACACGACCTGCGCGTCGGGCATGCCGGTCAGCGCTGCGACCGCGGCCCGGCCCGCCTCGAGTACGGGGCGGGCCGCTTCGGCCGCGACGTATCCGCCCACCTCGGCTTCATGCCGCGCGTGCCGGGCGGCCGCGTCCAGCGCCGCGAAACTCTGTCGCGAACAGGCGGCGCTGTCCAGATGCAGCCCGGCTACCGGCGGCCGGGCGGCCTGCCAGGCCTCAGCCAGCTGTGCGCTCACTTGACCGACAACGACAACCCGAAATCACCGTCGGCGTCGGTCCACCAGTGGGTGAGCCGCAGGCCCGCCTGAGCCAGCTCGCCGGGTACGACCTCGGCCCGGAATTTGCACGACACCTCGGTGAGAACCTCTTCGCCGGCCTCGAACTCGACAGTCAGATTCAGCGCGCCGATGTCGACCCGCTGCGCCCGCTCGGACCGCAGCCACATCTCCATCCGCTCCTGGGCCGGATTCCAGGTGGCGACGTGCCGGAATGCGTCCACATCAAAGTCCGCGTTGAGTTCCCGGTTGATCACCGCCAACACGTTGCGGTTGAACTGGGCCGTCACTCCGGCGGCGTCGTCGTAGGCAGCCACCAGCCTGCTGGTGTCCTTGACCAGGTCGGTTCCCAGCAGCAAGCTGTCGCCGGGTTGCAGCGTGTCAGCCAGCCCGGCCAGGAATTCCGCACGCGCGACGGGCTCCAGGTTGCCGATCGTCGACCCCAGGAACACGAACAGTCGCCGGCCGCCGGCCGGAATCTTGGCCAGGTGCTCCTCGAAATCGCCGCAGACAGCCGCAATCTCGATACCGGGGTAGTCGTCCTGAATGGCTTTCGCGGCTAGCGTCAGCATGCTGGCGTCGACGTCGAACGGGACGAAGCGGCGGAGAGCGCCGCCTTGGCGCAGCGCGTCGAGCAGCACCCGGGTCTTCTCCGAGGTTCCGCTGCCCAGCTCGACCAGCGTGTCGGCACCGGTGACCGTTGCGATCTGGGCGGCCCGGACGCTCAGGATTTCCGCCTCGGCGCGGGTCGGATAGTACTCCGGCAGCCGGGTGATCTGATCGAACAGGTCGCTGCCTACCGAGTCGTAGAACCACTTGGGCGGCAGGGATTTCGGCACCCCCCGCAATCCTGCGCGGACATCACGGCACAGCGCCTCGAAGGCCGAGTCGGCCGCTAGGTGGTTGGACAACGTCAGCGTCATCACTATCCCTTCGTTGGGTTCAGCGCGGTCATGGTCACCTGCTCCATGGTGACCTCGATGAGGTGGCGGTCGGGGACGTCCTCCCAGCCGGGCTGGTCGTCGTACGGTTCGCTGGCCAGCACCACGCCGTCGTCTCGCCGCAGAATCGACAAGGTGTCCCCCCAGGTGGTGGCAAGCAGTCGAGAACCGTTGGCCGCCATGATGTTCAGTCGTGCAGTCGGGTCCGCGGCAGCTACCTGGGCGATCGTCTGGCCCAACGCGTCGAGCCCACGCTCGAATATAGTAGCGGCGAGAACCGAACTGTCGCAGGTGGATTCGGCTGCCGCGCGGAGCGGCAGCACGTCGCGATCGACGACCCCGTTGTGCGACAGCAGCCACTGCCCGTCGGTGAACGGCGCTGTCGCACTGGCTTCGATCGGCATCCCGACAGTAGCGGACCGCACCGCGGCCACCACGCAGTGACTGCGCAGCGCCGGTGCGATGGAATCGAACGAGACGTCTCCCCACAGCGGGGCGGCGCTGCGCCAGCGCCGCGGCGTCGGGCCGTCGAAAAAGCCCACGCCCCAACCGTCGGCGTTCATCAACCCGTGCTTTTGCCGGCGTGGCGCGTAGGACTGCACCCGAAGGCTCTGCGCGGGGTCGAGCACCAGCGCGGAGATCGCGGTTTCGCGTCCCAGCCAGCCGAGATGACGGCACATCAGGGACGGCCCCCCGACGTGTCGACGGACCACGCCAGCCGGACGCCGGAAAAGATCTGCCGGCGGTACGGGTGATCCCAGTTGCGGAAGCTGGGTCGCAGGATGCCCGACTCCACCGCCCACGACCCGCCGCGCAACACCCGGTAGTCCCCGCCGAAGAACGGCGTTGAATAGCGTCGGTAGATCATCGGCGTGAATCCCGGCCAGGGCTCGAGCGTGCAGCTGGTCCACTCCCAGACATCGCCGAGCATCTGCTCGACTCCGTATGCCGACGCTCCGCGGGGATAGGCACCGACGGGCGCCGGGCGCAGTGCCTCGCCCCCGAGGTTGGCGTATGTCGACGACGGCTCGTCGGCTCCCCACGGGTAGCGCCGGCGCGCTTTCTGCCGCGGGTCCCACGCGCAAGCCTTCTCCCACTCATGCTCGGTGGGCAGCCGGGCGCCGGCCCAGGCCGCGTAGGCCTCGGCTTCGAAGTAGCTGACGTGCTGGACGGGCTCGTCGGCGGGGATGCTCTCGACCTGGCCGAACCGGGTGCGGGTCTGCCCGTCGGAGCTCCAGAACTGTGGTGCGGTCAGGCCCGCGGTTTCGCGGTGCTGCCAGCCGCGCGTCGACCACCACCGCCGTTGCGCATATCCGCCGTCGTCGATGAACTGGCGCCACTCGCCGTTGGTCACCGGAACCCGGCCGATGCGGAACGTCGGCACGTCGACAACGTGCGCGGGCCGTTCGTTGTCCAGCGCGAACGGATCGTCGGCCGCATCGACGCCGAGAACGAACGGTCCGCCGGGTATCTCGACCGACGTTCCGGCAAGCCCGGCCCGGCCGGCCGGCAGCGCGCGTGTCTCCTGCAGCAGCGCCGGACCGACCCGCAGGTTCAGCGCCTGCAGCATCGTCTCGTCGTGCTGGTTCTCGTGGCTGACCACCAGACCGTAGACGAAGTTGTGGTCCGGTTCGTCGGGGAGCCGATCGAGCGCGTCGAGTGACGCCGCCCGCACCGTCTGGCAGTAACTGCGGGCCTGATCCGGGGACAGCAACGGCAGATCGGCCCGACTGGCGCGGGTGTGGGTGAACGCGTCATAGAGGCTTTCGACGGCGTGCGAGAGGATTCCCGGCCGGTCCGGGTTGCCGCCCCGCAGCAGCCATAGCTCCTCCTGTTGGCCGATGTGCGCCAGGTCCCAGACCAGCGGGCTCATCAACGGGTCGTATTGGCGATGCAGCTCGGCGTCGTCGAAATCGACCAGTCGCAGAGTTCTTTGACGGGCCCGCCGCATATCGCGGACCAGCGTTTCGCGTGACGTCACTGCTCACCTGACGCAAGGGCGGTGACGGCGGCCGCGATACCGCTGTCTATCACCCGGTCGGCAAAGTCGTCGGCCGGGCAACGGCCCTGCGCTACCGCATCGGCGATACGCCGCATGCCGTCGCCGAGCGCGGTGGGCGCGCGTTCGGCCGCGATGGTCACGCAACGGTTGGCGGCGGTATAGATCCGCTGGTCGGCCAGACCGATCCGGGCGGCGGTGTCCCAGGCGGCCGCGACGGGCGCGACGGCTTCGGCGGCCAGGTCGGCGGCGACCGGGTCGTCGAGCAGGGTGACGATCATGAACACCACAGCCGGCCAGATGTCGGCGGGGAGGCTGTCCAGGTACCGGATTTCCAGCCACTGCCGGGGCCGTACCGGCGGAAACAGTGTGGTCAAGTGGTATTCCAGGTCGTGGCGGGTGGGCCGGCGTCCGCCCAGCGGCTCGCGGCCGTCGGCCCACTCGGCGAACGGCAGGTAACGGGTGACCGGTACCGGCTCGGGGCTGTGCACCAGCATCACCGGCGCCTTGAGCGCGTAACGCGCCCAGTCGGTAGCAGGGTCGTCGCCGCTGGCGGTCAGGATGGGTCCGCAGCGTGCCGAATCGAGCTGACTCCACACCCGCTGCCGGGTCGAGCGCCAGCCCGAGAACTTTCCGCCGAGCAGCGGTGAGTTGGCCGAGATCGCCACCATTACCGGCCCGAGCGCATGGGCCAACCGGACTCGGTCGGCCCAGCCGGTTTGCGGCCCGGCGTCGAGGTTGACCTGAATGGAGGCGGTCGACGTCATCATCGCGGCACCCGCTTCACCGGTGTGGCTGGCCGTGAAGAACCGTTCCATCGCGCGGTAGCGCGCTCCCGGGTTGACCCGCTTGGCCGGCCGCAGCGGATCGGCGCCCAACGAGACCAGGCCGAGGCCGGCGGCATCGAAAGCCTTGCGCAGTACGGCCTGGTCGCCGGTGATCGCATCGATGGCGGCCGCCACCTCACCCGCCGGCGGGCCGGAGAGTTCCACCGCACCCCCGGGCTCGACAGTGACCGCGCTTTCGCCCGGCATGGACGGCAGCGACTCCAGGACCTCGGTGATTTCATCCCAGGTCGGTCGGCGGTGCGGGTCGACCTGGTCGTAGCAGTGGGCCTCGATCTCCAGACCGACCCGGCCCACCGGACCGTCGGCCAGACAGGTATCCGTGATGAGCTGCGCCGCGGCGGCGGCGCTGGCAAATTCGCCATCCGCCAGGCGTGCAGGGTCCAGCTGCGACGCGACGGCAAACGCCATGATCGGAATCCCCTTCGGCCTTACACCAACGGTTCCGAGGGAACCCGAGTCCGCTGGCTGCGCGGCTACCCAACACTAGTCGCAAGACTTATCGTCCAGACGACACCGACATATTCCCATCGGCTCCCGGGCCGGCTACTGACCCAGCGCGTTCTGCATAGCGCCGGCCAGCACATTCACCGCCGGACCACCGTTGCCGGACTGACAGACTTTGGCTTGCAGCAGGACGTTTTCCCGCAACCGGGTCTGGGTGAAACATCGGCGGTCGGTCCCGACTTCCTGCTTGCTCCACGCCTCGTCGGCGGCGCCCGGCGGACCGCCGTCGAACGACCACACCTGTGTCGTGCCGTTGTCCAGGTGCATGGGCGTGGTCTGCCCGGAACAGCCGACGGTGCGGTCCACCACGCGATGGAACGCCGCACCGGCCGCGGCGCCGGTCGCGAACACCCCGACCGCCTGCTTGACGAAATGCGTCTGGTCGGTCGGCGACGTCTGGGTGCTGGCTCCATTGAACGAAGCCAGATCCGGGTCGTTGTACACCTCCGGCAGCCCGATATCGGCCCAGTTGTTGCACACCGGATTGTCGACAAAGTAGCCCTGGAACGGCTGGCTGAACAACGACTCATCCCGCATCGGCCCGCCGACGATGTTGCCCACCGATCCCTTGCCCAAGACCGCGTAACTCACCACGCCGGGATCCGACGGCCGAGCCGATGCGACCGTCGTGCTCAACGCGACCGCGGCACAACCGAATGCCGAAGCGGCCGCCGTAACGCACCTGTTCACCGGCGCAGCTACGGCGTGTAGGCCGGCGATGGTGGCGGGGGCTCGTCGGGCCCGCCGTGCCCTCCGTGACCACCCGGCCTACCGGGCCCACCCGGTCCCATCCCCGGTCCCATCCCCGGCCCCCACGGACCTGCACCCGGGGGGAAAGGTCCGCTTGGGAAGACCACATACGGCGGCGGGCCGTCGAGGCCACCCGGCGGGTTCGGCGCGAACACCCCGTGATGATGCGGGCGCCCCTGCGGGTCGTGCCCGGCGAACTCGGCGCCGGCGAAGAAGACGACCGCCACAACGAACACGGTGCCCGCCACGATCACCACCCAGGCGGCGGCCTGGTAGAGCCGGGTGTGCCTTGCTGCGGGCGGGGACGCGGCGGGATGGGCGGCCGGCGGCGGGCCCGCGGGCGACTGCATGGGGGGTTCAGGTGCTTGGGTCATCTGTCGATCATGCCCACGGCTGGTCGGGCCATCAACCAGCAGCGCGCGCGAGTCTGCGAGATCAACTCGTGGGCCACCTCGCCGGGCGCTCTAATAACCGAGCATCCAGGCGAATTTCAGGATGACGACGGCAATCAGTGTGACGCCGGCGACGATCGCCACCCACGCCGCTGCCTGGTAGAGCCTTTCGGATTGCGGCGCCGGAGCCAACGTCGACGCCGGCGCGACGGGCGGCGGGGTGGACGGCTCGGGAATGTCACTCATCTCCGCATAATGCCTCAGCTCAGGTGCGCGCGACCAGTTCGTTACCGGGGCGGGATACCCGCAATAGCGAGCCCGGCGCCCCATCGGGGACGCCGGGCTGGTGGAAATCGGCGGCTACGGCTGCGCCGGAGCCAACGACGGAGCGACCGATTCCGGCACGTGCGACGGTCCCGGACCGCCGGAGCCGGGGTGGAATCCGGCGCCCTGGTCGTGGTGGCGCGGACCGTCCGGGCCGCCCGGGTGCTGGTGCCAGCCGTGGTGATGGCACGGGTGGTGCCCCAGGTGAGCGACCTTGAAGCCGGCAAAGAAGACGCTCAAGACGATGAACACAATGCCTGCGACGATTCCGACCCAGGCCGCGAACCGATAGAGCCAATAGGGTTTGACGGCCGCTGTCGCCGGCTCTGTGGCGACTGTGGTCGGTGTGGTCGGGGTGTCCGGTGTTTCGCTCATACCGGAAATAATGCAGAGCCATTGATAGGTACCGCTGGGCGCAAGTTATGTAAGTGCTATGAGCCGGGCCGCAGGCGATTTCTAATTGGCCGAACGGATCGGCGGGCGATTCAGCTGTGCGCTCTGTCGACGCTGACGGCCCTCCTTTGGCGTCGGAAACTTGTCGGAGGTGGTTGCGATGATGGGGTCATGTCTTCGAGCGCGCCGCCTTCTGTGGTGGTGAGTCCTGCTGAGCGTCTTGAGGTGTTGTTCGAGGAGTTGGCGGAGTTGGCGGGTCAGCGCAACGCGATTGACGGGCGCGTTGTGGACATCGTCGCCGAGCTGGAGCGCGACGAGCTTTGCGGGGCCACCGGCGCGCGGTCGGTGGCGGCGTTGGTGGCCTGGAAGCTGGGGGCGTCAGCGGCGAACGCCCTCACGATCACCGCGGTGGCGGGTCGGCTGCAGGAGTTCCCGCGGTGTGTAGCGGGTTTGCGGGAGGGTCGGCTGTCACTGGATCAGGTCGGGGTGATCGCCGCACGCGC
>Ga0080006_1153788_pt1 | contig 73408 bp, 67 predicted proteins | sample RS3BMetagenome_FD_69209 | JGI IMG/M metagenome (GOLD analysis project Ga0080006, IMG submission 69209) | Ferric oxide microbial mat and aquatic microbial communities from Rainbow Spring, Yellowstone National Park, USA - RS3B (SPADES... ... | reverse complement strand
GGAGCGGACACCCCGCGACTCTCCATCACCGACCGGGGGTACCCGCTGCCGTATGCGCACGTGAAGCGAGCCTTTCCCCGCCTCTTGCGCGTGTCCGGCGTCGGCGCCGGGGCTTCCCGACGCCCGCGCTTACATGACCTCCGGCATGCCTTCGCGGTGCGTACGCTTATCCGTTGGTATCACGAGGGCGTCAACGTGGAGTCTTGGCTCCCCCGCTTGTCCACTTACTTGGGCCACACGGACCCCCGGGACACCTATTGGTATCTCTCTGCCGTTCCGGAGCTGCTGACTCTCGCCGCGCACCGAGTCGCGGCGTGGCAAGAAAGGACGGACCGATGAGTGCATTGGCACCGACGTTAGAGGCGTTCTTCACGGATCGGCTCATGCGCCAACAACGCGTCAGCCCTCAGACTATCCGTGCCTATCGTGATACGTTTCGGCTCTGGCTGAGGTTCGCCCAGCACCGTCTTCACAAGGATCCGAGTGCCCTCGATTGGGCCGACGTGGATGCGCCCTTAGTGACGGCATTTTTGGACTATCTCGAAACCGACCGCCGGAACACCCCGCGCACTTGTAACAGCCGCCTCGCCGCGGTGCGCGCTCTGTACCGCTACGCCGCCCTCCGCCATCCCGAACACGCGGCCCTCATTCAACAGGTCTTGGCGATTCCGCAAAAGCGGTTCACCCCGAAGACGATCGCCTTTCTCACGGCCGACGAAGTCGAGGCCACGCCTCGGCGGCGCCAGCCGCTCCTGCTGGCGGTGGCGGCCGCCGTGCTGTCCGCGGACATCGTCAGCAAGGTGCTGGCGGTCAAGCTGTTGACCCCCGGCCAGCCGGTGCCGATCATCGGCGACACCGTGACCTGGACGCTGGTGCGCAACTCCGGGGCCGCATTTTCGATGGCGACCGGCTACACCTGGATGCTGACGCTGGTCGCGAGCGCCGTGGTGGTCGGCATCTTCTGGATGGGCCGACGGCTGGTGTCGACGGGATGGGCCATCGGCCTCGGGATGATCCTGGGCGGCGCGATGGGCAACCTGGTCGACCGGTTCTTCCGGTCGCCGGGACCGCTGCGCGGGCACGTCGTGGATTTCCTGTCGATCGGCTGGTGGCCGGTGTTCAACGTCGCCGACTCGTCGGTGGTCGGTGGGGCCGTCCTGCTGGTGACGCTGTCAGCGGTCGGGTTCGATTTCGACACCGTCGGCCGCCGATCGGCTGACGACGCGGTCGAGGCGCCCGCCGAAGGCGCCGACGAGCCTCGATGACCGAACGGTCGATGCCGGTGCCGGAGGGCCTCGCGGGCATGCGGGTCGACGCCGGAGTTGCACGTTTGCTCGGCTTTTCGCGCACTGCTGCCGCGGCGATGGCCGAAGAAGGCGGCGTCGAACTCGACGGTGTTCCGGTTGGCAAGTCGGATCGACTGGCCGCGGGGGCGTGGCTGCAAGTGCGACTGCCCGAGCCGCCGGCCCCGGTGGAAAACACCCCGGTCGACATCGAGGGCCTGGCGATCCTGTACTCCGACCAGGACATCGTCGTCGTCGACAAGCCCGCCGGAGTCGCCGCGCACGCGTCGGTCGGCTGGACCGGGCCGACCGTGCTCGGCGGTCTGGCTGCGGCCGGCTACCGGATCACCACCTCGGGCGTGCACGAGCGGCAGGGGATCGTGCATCGCCTCGACGTCGGAACTTCCGGGGTGATGGTGGTCGCGATCTCCGAGCGGGCGTACACGTTGCTCAAGCGCGCGTTCAAACAGCGCACCGTCGACAAGCGGTATCACGCTCTGGTGCAAGGACATCCGGACCCCTCCAGCGGCACCATCGATGCGCCGATCGGTCGTCACCGCGGCCACGACTGGAAGTTTGCCGTCACCTCTGATGGCCGGCACAGCCTGACGCACTACGACACCGTCGAAGCCTTCGTCGCGGCAAGCCTGCTCGATGTGCAGCTGGAAACCGGGCGCACCCATCAGATTCGGGTGCACTTCGCGGCGTTGCATCATCCCTGCTGCGGCGACCTGACCTACGGTGCCGACCCGAAACTCGCGGAAAAGCTTGGACTGGAACGGCAATGGTTGCACGCGCGGTCGCTGTCATTCATCCACCCCGGCGACGGTCGACAGGTCGGGTTCGTCAGCCCCTACCCGGTGGATCTACAGCACGCGTTGGACGTGTTGCGGGCCGAACACTGATTGTGGACGCGTGTCGCTACGGCTTGCGGGCTTCGACTAGTAGCCGCGTCGAATGCGCGACGAAGGGGCCGTCGGACTCGATGGTCTTGTGCATCTCCCGTAGCCGCTCGCGATAGCGCTCGACGGTGAAATCGGGCACGGTCCAGATCACCTTGCGTAGGAAATAGATGACCGCGCCGACATCGAAGAATTTGGCGTGGAGGCGTTCGAGGCGCATCTGCAGGACCTGCAGACCGACGGCCTGTGCCTGCGCGGTTTGGGTATCAGGTTGCAGCTCAGCCCATTTCGCCGGTTGCGGACTTATGAAGTATTCGACCAGCTCCCTCATTGTCGCGGGCCCGATCTGCTGGGCGAGGTAGCTGCCGCCCGGCCGCAGTACCCGGGCGATCTCTGCCCACCGCACTGCGGTCGGGTGCCGACTGGTCACCAGATCGAATGCCTGATCGGCGAACGGCAATCTCGGCTCGTCACGGGTGGCCACCACCACGACCCCGCGCGGGTGCAGCAGCTTGGTGGCCAGCGCCGCGTTCGGCGGCCAGGACTCGGTGGCGACCATGGTCGGCGGGAACATCTTGGCTCCAGAAAGCACCTCACCGCCGCCGGTGTCGATGTCGAGCGCGGTGGTGACGGCCGCCAACCGCTGGCTCATCAGCCGCTGGTAGCCCCACGAGGGCCGCTGCTCGGTGGCGCGACCGTCGAGCCAGGAAAAGTCCCAGCCGTCGATTGGCGCCACTGCAGCTTCGCGGACGAGTTCGTCGAATGTCTTAGCCATCACTGCATTGTCGGCTAATCGTGTCAGGGCGCCAGCCTGATGTGGCCCGGAGGTAAAGGCTGATCCGGAGGCTGGGGCGCCGGGGCACTTCCGCCGTCCGTGTCGCCGCCGGGTCCACTAGCGCCGGGTCCGCCACCGCCGGGTGCCGCGGGCGCGGGAGGTGCGGCTTCGGGCGGCGGTTCTTGCGGCGCCTCGGCCGGTGGCGGTGGCTCCTGCGGCGGCGGCAGGGCTTGTTGCGGAGCCCGCTGAACCCACCGCGGTGGTGGAGGCGACTGCTGAGGTGCCGGCTGGACCTCTTGCGGCACAGGTGGTGGGGGCTGGGCGGGTACCGGCAACGGGTTCGTCGGCGCAATGTCTCCGGCGTGGCCGGGTATGACCAGGGAGACCAGTTGTACCCGCGCAGAAGTGCTCGATCGGTACGCGGCAATGGAGGCGATTCGGCCCCTGTCGCCGGGGCAGTAGGCCTCCACCGATGCAGTGATGAACCGGGTGATGGTTCGGGTGATGCGATCTTGAGGTTGTAACCGGCTGAGGGGATTCTCGCGGAAGCCGTTTTCGCGCATCAACTCCACCAGGTCCCCCACCGGCATGCCACCATCGAGTTTTGTGCACACTTTTTTGGCGGTGGCGATCAAGCTGTTCGCGTTGTCGACGGGCGGAACCTGTTTTTGGCCAAGGAGATCGAAGAATTTCTGGTCTTGTCCTGGATCGGCTGTCGCTGTTGGGCAGGGCGCTACCGTGGCCATGACGATGAGGCCCGACGCGATCGTCGCGGCGGGGAGGCGGCTGATAATTCCGGAGAACATGGCCGTAGTTCCGTCCTGCCAAAGTGCTGACGAGCCTTGGTTCCAATCTAGGCCGTACGGAGCAGTTTGGCAGCAAGCACAAGCGAGTAATTCTCGCCGAGCGCGGGGTCACGCGATAACCCAGGCCGTTCATTGGCACATCACGCACGCTCGGCGAAGTCTGGTGACAGTCAGACGACCGCTTTGATGTCCTCCGAGGCGATCTGGCCAGCCAATGGTGCGATCGCATGAAGAATCGCGGTAATCGTGTCGGGGTGCAGTCCGGCGGCACACAGTGAATCTGCCAAATGCGCCGCCGCCACGGCGAAGTGCTGCATCGTGATGCCGCGGCCCTGGTGCACCTGCCGGATCGGCGAGCCGGTGTAGGGCCCGGGCCCGCCCAGCAGGGTGCTGAGGAATTCGACTTGCCGCGCCTTCACGCACCGGATGTCGGAACCGGCGTAGAAACCGGCCAGGTGATCGTCGTCGAGCACCCGGCAGTAAAAGTCCTCGACGACGATCTCGAGCCCGTCGTGGCCGCCGATCTGCGCGTACAGTGAGGACGCGCCCGGCCTGCGGAATCGGGTCAGTATTCCCATGTGCACCAACGAACCACACGGGGGTTGCCCGGCAGTTAGGACGCCATCACCGCGTCATTACCCGACGTAACAACCGGATTGCCGGAGAATCACTTCAACTTCGCGGCGGTGTAGCAGACTCGGTGGGGTATTCAGGAAAGTCGCCACCGGGAGCGTGAGGGCCATGAATCTGGGTGATCTGACCGGTCTCGTCGAGAAGCCGTTCGCCGCCGTGTCCAGCCTCGTCAACACCCCGAACGCGGCCGGCCGCTATCGGCCCTTCTACCTGCGAAATCTGCTCGACGCGGTGCAGGGTCGCACGCTGCGGGACGCCGTCGAGGGCACCATCACGCTGGTCACCGGCGGTTCGTCGGGCATCGGCGAAGCGGCAGCGAAAAAGATCGCCGCAGCCGGCGGCGAGGTCGTGCTCGTCGCGCGCACCCGGGAAAACCTGGACAAGGTCGCCACCGAAATTCGAGCCATCCGCGGCGGCACGGCGCATGTCTACCCCTGCGATTTGGCCGATATGGACGCCATCGCCGCGATGGCCGACGCTGTGCTGGCCGACCTCGGCGGCGTCGACATACTGATCAACAACGCCGGACGATCCATCCGGCGCTCGCTCGCGCTGTCCTACGACCGCATCCACGACTACCAGCGCACCATGCAACTGAACTACCTTGGCGCCGTGCAGCTGATCCTCAAATTCATTCCGGGCATGCGCGAACGCGGCTTCGGGCAGATCATCAACATCTCTTCGGTCGGCGTGCAGACCCGGGCGCCGCGGTTCGGCGCCTACATCGCCAGCAAGGCGGCGCTGGACAGTCTGTGCGACGCGTTGCAGGCCGAGGTCGTCAGCGACGACATCAAGTTCACCACCGTGCACATGGCGCTGGTGCGCACACCGATGATCAGCCCCACCACGATGTACGACAAGTTCCCGGCGCTGACGCCGGACCAGGCCGCCGGCGTCATCGCCGATGCGATCGTGCAGCGGCCGCGCCGATCGAGCTCGCCGATCGGCCAGTTGGCCGCCGTCGCCGACGCCGTCAACCCGGCGGTGATGGACCGGTTGCGCAACCGGGCCTTCACCATGTTCGAAGATTCCTCCGCCGCCAAAGGCGATCAAACCGGTTTTAGTGCAACAGAATTCGATGCCCGAAGCGAAACCTTCGTGCGGGCGACCCGCGGAATCCACTGGTGAGGCGAGCATGAGTCTTCCGAAACCGACCAACCACGCACCCGTCGTCATCACCGGGGCCTCCTCCGGTATCGGCACCGAGCTGGCACGCGGGCTGGCCCGGCGCGGCTATCCACTACTGCTGGTGGCCCGCCGCAAACAGCGGATGGACGAGCTGGCCGACGAATTGCGCACGCAATACTCCGTCAGCGTCGAGGTGCAGCCGCTCGACCTGTCCGACGCCGGCTCCCGTGAACAGCTGGCCAACCGGTTGCGCACGGAACCCGTTGCGGGCCTGTGCAACAGCGCTGGCTTCGGAACCAGCGGCGTTTTCCAGGAGTTGCCGGTCGAGCGCGAAAGTGAAGAGGTCGTGCTCAATTCGCTGACGCTGATGGAGCTGACCCACGCTGCCCTGCCCGGGATGGTCGAGCGGGGCACCGGGGCGGTGCTGAACATCGCCTCGATCGCCGGTTTCCAGCCGATGCCCTTTATGGCCGTCTACTCTGCGACCAAGGCGTTCGTGCAGACGTTCTCCGAAGCGGTCCACGAGGAGCTGAGCGGCACAGGCGTTTCCGTAACGGTGCTGTGTCCGGGCCCAGTGCCCACTGAGTGGGGTGAGATCGCCAACGCCGACCGGTTCAGCATCCCGATCGCCCAGGTTTCCCCGCGTGACGTCGCGGAGGCGGCTATCGCCGGGATGGCTGACGGTAAGCGCAGCGTGGTGCCCGGGATCGTGCCGAAGGTCGTCAGCATCGGCGGCCGATACCTGCCGCGGACCCTGCTGTTGCCCGGGCTGCGCATCGGGAACCGCCTGCGCGGCGGGCCCGACCACTGATGGCCACCACGATCCGGATACGCCGAACGTGAAGCCAACGCGAAAAATCGCAACAAATCTCGCAGTGGGTTCACGTTCGATCAGGAATCGGTCCCACGACACAGATACCTCACGTTTGTGACAAGTCCGGAATCTACCCCCTCAGCATCGTCGAGGGTCTTCAACTAACGCAAGAGTAGGCAGCTTGAAGGCTCCACAGGGATTCAGGCTTACGGGGTGGGTGTCGGTGTGGTTGTAGGTAGGATGGGCGGTTCCGGGGGGAGTTGTCCGGGTGGCAGGTCGAGCACCTTCTGCAACAGGAAACAATCACCGTGGATGTCAAGCGTCGCGAATTTGATTTCGCCGAGCTTGAACTCGTAGCCATTCCCCTGCACTTCGTAGTCGCGTTTGGCCGGTTCGTTGAACAGCGAAGACTCGGTAGCAGCACCGTATTTGGCGGCCTCCTCGCGCACGACGCCGACAGCGGTCTTGAAGCCCTCGGCCGAGAAGGTAGTACCGAAGATTACCGCATCGGCTATCGGCCGCCGCGCGATGTCGCCGGTGAGCTTTTCGCACGGTAACCCTGCTCTGGCCGACTCCTGCCCGTATGGATCGTCATCGAATTTCCAGGTCTGGCCCGGGACGGCGGTGCTAATCCGGTCGGCGATGACCTGTGCGGCGTTGGTGAGGCGTTCGCGGGCGGCCTCATAGGAGCCTTTGGCGCGCATGCTGTCGATGAGCTTTATCTCTTGCTCGCCGTGGACGATCTTTGACTGATACGGGTTGTCCAATTCCCTGTGCATTCTTTCGATCTTCTCATATATCGCGCAGCCACCCACCGGTGTGGCGAGCACACCAACCAAGGCCAGCGCTACAACACGCTGGCTGATGGTCACGCTTTGCGCAGACATGTGTTGTGCCATCAGTGGTAGGGTCCGACCCGCACCGCCAGATCGGGCCGGTTGAGCAGGATCGTCGCCAGGTTAAAGCCGGTCATCCGCTGCAAAGGGTCTTGACCGTACTGCGAATGCCCGCTGGCGCCGGTCTTATAAAGCTCCTCTCCACCCAGGCTGACCCAGCCCGCGTCGGTGTCCAAATGCGTGAACCGGTAGCGTTCCCCTGGCCCGGCGATGACGTCGTTGGGGTCTGCTCCCCACCCGTGCAGTGGCGCCAGGCTCCCAATCGGCCGGATCGGGTCATCAGGTGCCGACATGACAAAGAAGTTGTGGTCGTTCATGCCCAGCTTCGCCGGCGATGTTCCCTCGAATCCCGGCGAGCCGTAGAGGACCGCGTTGTCCACCACCGAACTGGCGCCGTCCTTCAACGCGATCCCGGAGACCAGCGAGCCGTAGGAATGCCCGAACAGCGCCGTGGTGTGGCCCGCATTGCGCGAGGCGGTATCCAGATTCTGCAAAAACGACTCCAACTTCGGGGCACCCGCCTTCGCCAAGTCATCAAAAGGCGTGTCCAACGACCCGATGTTCGGCGGGGGCTGGTATCCCACCCACGCTATCGTCGAAACATTTTGACTGTCGCCCACTTTGCGCGCGATATCTTGCGCTTCCCGTCGTAGTCCTTCGGCTTCCCTTGTCATGGTGGCGATGCTGTGGCGGGTGGCCCCTGACACCCCGGGAACTGTCACCGAAACGTGATCGGCTTTAAACGGGTCACCGATCGCGGTGGCCGCCGGGATCATATCAGCCGGGTTATCGGGCTTGGCTATATAGATCAGGTGCGAGTCGGGTGTTTTCAGCGCATCTTGGATGCCAGCAATGTCGGCCAGCCGGTCTCGTTTAACCTGGCTATCGGGCAGCCGACTGTATTCGTCCAGCATGCTTTGCAACAGTTGGCGGTTGGCGTGGTCGATGCCGTCGATATCGCCCGAGGACATGTCCCCCGCACCGCCCGGCGCGTCCTTGAAGGTGTGATGGTCATCGACGGACGCAGCCCCGCGGCCTGGCGCGTCTTCCGGGAACGACAGTCCGTCTAGCCCCTGGGTGGCTTTGGTGATCGAGCGCCCGATGTCGTGTTCGCCGCTGACCAAGTGGGAGACGTGGTATTTGATGAAGTCCTCGTGCACTTTGGCGGCTTGTTGGCGCGCGTCGCGCTCGGAGGCGCTGTCATAGCTGGTTTTGGTGTCGGTCACGGTGTAGTCGGGTGCGACGTTGAAGCCGTCGCGGTGCGCGTCATCGACCGCGCTGAGGATCAATCGCTGGATACTGGTCTGCTGACCGAAGCCGCGTCCAGCGACCGGCCCCGCCTCGCGCAGCTGCTCGGCGGGACCGCGCACCGTGAACACGTCTTTGTCGGTGCTTGCCTGCACCGCGTCCGCCGCTGGGCCCTCCCAGTCGGTGCCGCCGGGGCGCTTGGACGCCTCGTGGATTTCGGTGAACGCAGACACCCACTGATCGGCGATCTTGGGCCACTGCTCAGAGGCGGCTTTCAGATAGTCCCAGTTGGCGGTTTTGACTTCTGGCAGCGACGGCCAGCCCTCGGGCAGCGGCATCAGTTACCTCGGTGTGCTGGGCAACGCCCCGGCCCCGCCGTCGACGCCCGCGCTGCTGCCCGGGATGGTTGCGCCTGCCACCCCGATCGCCGCACCCGCGCCGCCGTCGGCGGCCTCGTAGTGGCTGGCCGCCCCGTTGAATTTGCTCCCAGTCGCGTGCATGTGGTCGGCGAGCTTCTTGCCCGCCTTCCCGATGCTGGCGGTGACGATGTTGACCGCAGTCGCACTGGACTGCCAAGTGCGCGCCACGGTGACCGCGACCGGACTCGCGAACTGCCCGGCCAAGGTGTCGCAGCGCTGACCCAGCGCACGAAGGCCGTCGGGGGTCACCTTGAGTCCGCCAGGTGTAGTCATGGTGATGCAATGGTAATCGTTACACCAGGCGGGTTAGTGCATGAATCCCGGCGCGACTGCGAATCTCGATACCAAGTAAAGAAATTTATCACACTCGAGGTCAGAGCCGGTTTCGTCCGCAAGCTGACCTGCGTTGGCCGCGGCCCATCACCGCTTCGTCCGTCGCCACACCCCGAGCGGCCATCGCGGTCATCCTCCTGACAGAAAACCCACAAACGTCGCGCCGGATGACACCGTTCGGCTGATCACGGCGGTAGGGCTGGCTGGGTCCGTGGCGGCGGACGGGAGCTTCAGCGGACGGGAGCCGCCACGGCGGTGGTCTTGAGATACGCCAGTACGTTGGGAGGTGGTTGGTCTCGAGTGTCCCGCCTGTCGGAGTGTTCGGCTGACTGTTGGCAGCGCAGGTGGCGACCGATGGCGAGCGTGCGGGCACCGGGGGCGCTGGGGCGATCACGGCGTGGTCCAGCACTGCGCGGATGATGGCGTACTGGTGACTCAGGGTCGGCTCTGCACACCGCCGCGCGGCGCGTCGTAGTCTTCTAATTGCTCTGCACCACAATGTATTTGCTTCCCACATCGGCGGAGATACCGGCATAGGCCACCGCCGCGGCCACCGGCGCATCCTCCTCTGTCATGGGGGTAGATTCGCAACACCTCACCTTTCGCACTTGGGTGACCATGCAGAAGCATGGCCCGGCGAGCTTTCCGACGAGCTGAGCGAAGGCGCCCACAACGTCGGCGTCGCCCGGGGCTTCGCCTCGACCTGGGTGGACAGGCCGGTGGGCACGGCGGGTCGTCGTGAACTCTAAGCCCGAAGTACCTAAACACTCAGCCAACCGGAGTAGCCTGACCGGGTGCTACGGGGGGCCCGTGAACCGAGTGTTGCCGACGGCAGGGGTGCCTTCGGCTGGCTCGGCGTGGTTGTGCTGCGGTGGCCGTGGGCGGTCATCGGGTTCTGGATCGCGCTGGCCGCCGTTCTGTCGGTGACGATTCCACCGCTGACCGAGATGGCCAGCAAGCGACCGGTGCCGATCCTGCCGTCCGACGCTCCGGTGTTGGAGACGACGCGACAGATTACCGAGGCCTTTCACCAGTCCGGGTCGGAAAACGAGAACGTGCTGTTGGTCGTGTTGACCGACGAGAATGGATTGAACCCCTCTGATCTGACCACCTATCGCACACTGGCCGAAAAGCTGCGTCCGGATACCCGCGACATCGTCTTGCTGCAGGACTTCGTCCGTACCCCGGCCCTGCGCGACGCCATGACCAGCAAGGACCACAAAGCCTGGTATTTGCCCATGGTGCTGTCCGGCGGTGTCGGAACACCGGAACTGCATGAGGGTTTCGGCCGGGTCGCCGCCATCGTCAAAGAAACCGTCGCCGGCTCGACACTGACAGCGCACCTGACCGGGCCCGCGGCCACCGGCGACGACCTGATGTACATCGGTATCCGCGACATGCACGTGATCGAGACCGCCGTCGCGGTGATGGTCCTGCTCATTTTGATCGTCATTTACCGAAATTTCTTCACCATGATGTTGCCGTTGATCACCATCGGCGTGTCGGTGGGTGTTGCGCAGTCCATCGTGGCGGGAATCGCCGAGCTCGGGTTGGGCGTTTCCAGCCAGACGATCACGTTGATGACGACGATGATGGCGGGCGCTGGCATTGACTACGCCGTGTTTCTGATCAGCCGTTACCACGATTATTTGCGGCTCGGCATGACCTCGGATGAAGCCGTCGCCAAGGCCTTGACGTCGATCGGCAAGGTCATCGCCGGGTCGGCGGCCACGGTGTCGATCACCTTCCTCGGGATGGTCTTCACCCATTTGGGTGCCTTCAAAAACGTCGGGCCGGCGTTGGCCTGTTCCATTGCGGTGGCCTTGATTGCGGCCCTGACGTTCCTGCCGGCCCTGATGGTCCTGACGGGAAGGCGCGGCTGGATCAAGCCGCGCGGCGATCTGACCAGTCGCTTCTGGCGGCGCTCCGGTATCCGCATCGTGCGCAAGCCGCTGGCGCATCTGGCCGGCAGCATGGTCGTGCTGCTCATCCTGGCCGGCTGTGCGATGTTCGCCCACTTCAACTACGACGACAGCAAGACCCTCCCGACCGACGTCGAGAGCTCCGTCGGTTACACCGCGCTGGGGCAACACTTTCCGTTGAATGCCACCATTCCGGAGTATCTCGTCGTCCAGTCGACGGAGGACCTTCGCAAGCCCCCCGCCTTCGTCGAGCTCAAGCAGATGGAGCAGCGGGTCGGCCAGCTACCGGGCATCGCGGCGATCCGGCCCGCCCCGGTGCCGTCGGCAAAATCGAACGACCACAAATCGGCCGCTGACCATACGATTCCGGACAAAATCGACAAGGACGGTAAGTCCGCCGGCAAGTCGGGCGACAAGGACATCGAGGGAGCCGAAGGCTTTCCCAATGTGGCGGCCCTGTTGTACTCGGTGTCCAGCGCCGGATCGGTCGACCTCACCCCAGACCTCGCCAGTCTCGGCCTGCCGCCCGGCACGATGCTGCCGACCGTGCCGGCAGCGCCCAAACCGGTCGATGACACGGCGATGTTCGTCAGCACCGTGCGCGGCCTCGGCTTCGCGATGTCCGTTGACATCGCGGAGATCGCCAACACCGTCAACGCCGCACCCGTGACGGTGCTGGATGTGGTCGCCACCACCGACCGCGACGGCGGAGCGTTGAAGAAGATGTCGGAAATCGCCGAGCAGTTGTCGTCATTCCCCGACGAGCCCTCCATGGAATCGGCGTCGCTCGACGTGCGCCGGATCATCCGCAACGCCCGCAACGACCTGCGAATTCTGAACAACGACCCGCCCCTGGAGAAGGGCGCCGCGCCACCGGCGAAAGACGCGCACACCTACGCCGACGCGGTGCAGCAGATGATCGACGAAGTCAAGGCGCTGATCAAGGACACCTCACACACCGGGGGCGGTTTGAACAGCGCGCTGACGGCGTTTATCTCACCCGATGGACACACCGCGCGGTATCTGATTCAGACCAAGCTCAACCCATTCGCCACCGAGGCGATGAATCAGATTCACGACATCACCGACGCCGCCCGCGGTCCGCACCCGCGCCCGATGATGAAAGACGCGTCGATCTCGGCGTCGGGTGTCACCGCAATGCTGCGAGACACCCGCGCGTATTACGGGCAAGACATCAACCTCATCATCGTGATGACCATTGCGATCGTGTTCGGAATCCTGGTCGCGATACTGCGCGCGGTGGTGGCGCCGCTCTACCTCATTGCATCCGTGGTGCTGTCGTATCTTTCGGCGCTCGGTGTCGGTGTGATCGTGTTCCAGTTCATCCTCGGCCAGTCTTTGACGTGGAGTATTCCCGGGCTGACCTTCATCGTGCTGGTCGCCATGGGTGCCGACTACAACCTGCTGCTCATCTCCCGGCTGCGCGAGGAGTCGCCGCACGGGATTCGCTCCGGCGTCATTCATACGGTGAGCTCGACGGGTGGCGTGATCACCGCGGCGGGTGTCATCTTCGCCGCCTCGATGTTCGGCATGCTGTTCGCCAGCATCAGTACCCTGGTGCAGGCTGGGTTCATCATCGGGACCGGGCTGCTGCTGGACACCTTCCTGGTGCGCACCGTCACCGTGCCCGCGATCGCGGTGCTGGTCGGCAAGTGGAACTGGTGGCCGTCGAAGCCACCCCGGCCCGCGCCCCGTGAGCGGGCCGTACGGGCGTCGGTGTTCCCCGGACTCGAAGTTGCGAACGGTACCGGCGGCAACGCGGCTGCCCAGCATGTCGGGAGCAATCCTGAACCGGCCTCGATTCACTCGTGAGCGCGCAAGACCCCTGATCGTCCGGTGCGACGTGCCGGTGTGCCGTCGTTCACAAGTGTGCGTATTCGACGATCATCCCGGCGCCGACCCCGATGACAACGGTGACCGCGAGCCCCGCGGTCGCCGGGACGAGGAAGCGCGAGCGCGGCGTCCGGCCGGCGCGCACGCTGTCGCGCACCTGCTGGTAGCGCTTACTCACCGCGACGAGGCTGCCCACCGCGACCACCGCGGTCAGGACGATCCCCGGCCAGGCCGGGAGGTGCTGGACCATGCTCCAGCGCACCACCAGCGCACCGACGGCGATCATGCTGAGACTGCTGCGCTGCCAAGCCAGTGCGGTGCGTTCGGCCGCCACACCCGGGAGTGGCCCATCGTCTGGTTGCATTTAGCGATGACCGATCTCCGCGAGGAAGATGAGGGCGGCCGCCGCAACCATGATGATCCCCATCCCCGACACGAGAATTCGCGGCATCGGATCGGTTGGTAGCGGACGGTTTTCCCGCAACGCCCGTTCGGCCCGGTCCCAGCGCTGGTATGCGCCCACGGTCACGGTGAGCGACAAGATGAGCAGCAGCACCGAGATACCGATCCGGAGGTAAAGCGGGCCGAAGTCGTGGATCAGGCCGGCCAGTGCGATCGCGCCCGCCAACAACGCCATGCCGGTTCGCAGCCAAGCCAGGAATGTCCGCTCGTTGGCCAGCGTGAACCGATAGTCGGGATCGGATCCGATTGAACTCAAAGGCGGACGTTTGGTGAGCATTCGCACCTTCCTGGTCCCGGGGGCCTCTGGAGAGAACACTAGCCCCGGCCAGCGCCAAGAGGCGGTCCTGATGGCCAGATCCAGCGACCTGGCAGCCAATTCTCAGACACACTTTGCGACACGCCGAAAAGGCGTCGGTGTCCGGTCTTAGACTGGCGACCCTATGGGAAAGTCCTTCGTGCACCTGCACAACCACACCGAATACTCGATGCTGGACGGTGCCGCGAAGGTCTCGCCGATGCTGGCCGAGGCGCAGCGGCTGCAGATGCCGGCGATCGGGATGACCGACCACGGCAACATGTTCGGCGCCAGCGAGTTCTACATCGGAGCCACCGCAGCCGGCATCAAACCGATCATCGGCATCGAGGCCTACGTTGCGCCTGCGTCGCGTTTCGACACCAAGCGTGTGCTGTGGGGCGACCCGGGGCAGAAGAGCGACGACGTGTCCGGCAGCGGCGCCTACACCCATATGACGATGGTGGCCGAGAACGCCACCGGGCTGCGAAACCTGTTCAAGTTGTCGTCGCTGGCGTCCTTCGAGGGCCAGTTGGGCAAGTGGCCACGGATGGACGCCGAGCTGATCGCCGAGCATGCCGCCGGCATCATCGCCACCACCGGTTGCCCGTCCGGGGAGGTGCAGACCCGGCTGCGGCTCGGTCATCACCGTGAGGCCCTGGAAGCCGCCGCCAAGTGGCGGGAGATCTTCGGGCCCGAGAATTACTTCCTGGAGCTGATGGACCACGGGCTCTCCATCGAGCGCCGGGTCCGCGACGGGCTGCTGGAAATCGGTCGTGCGCTGAACATTCCGCCGCTGGCCACCAACGACTGCCACTACGTCACCCGCGACGCCGCGCACAACCACGAGGCGCTGCTGTGCGTGCAGACGGGTAAGACGCTCACCGACCCCACCCGGTTCAAGTTCGACGGCGACGGTTACTACCTCAAGTCGGCCAGCGAGATGCGTGAGATCTGGGACGGCGAGGTCGCCGGCGCCTGCGACTCCACCCTGCTGATCGCCGAGCGGGTCAGCTCGTATGCCGATGTGTGGGCGCCCCGCGACCGGATGCCGGTCTTCCCGGTGCCCGAGGGTCACGACCCGGCGTCCTGGCTGCGTCATGAGGTCGAGGCCGGCCTGCAGCGTCGCTTCCCGGACGGATCGCCCGACGGCTACTCGCAGCGCGCCGCCTATGAGATCGAAGTCATCTGTGACAAGGGTTTTCCGTCTTACTTCCTGATCGTCGCCGATCTGATCAACTACGCTCGATCGGTCGACATCCGGGTCGGCCCGGGCCGTGGCTCGGCGGCCGGATCGCTGGTGGCCTATTCGCTGGGTATCACCGATATCGACCCGATCGAGCATGGGCTGCTGTTCGAGCGGTTCCTCAACCCCGAGCGCGCGTCGATGCCCGACATCGACATCGACTTCGACGACCGTCGACGCGGCGAGATGGTGCGCTACGCCGCCGAAAAGTGGGGCCAGGACCGGGTCGCCCAGGTGATCACCTTCGGCACCATCAAAACCAAAGCGGCACTGAAGGATTCCGCCCGGATCCACTACGGGCAGCCCGGCTTCGCGATCGCCGACCGGATCACCAAGGCACTGCCGCCGGCCGTCATGGCCAAAGACATTCCGCTGTCCGGCATCACCGACCCCACCCACGAGCGCTACAAAGAAGCCGCCGAAATCCGCGGTCTGATCGACACCGACCCCGATGTGCGCACCATCTACCAGACCGCCCGCGGCCTGGAAGGTCTGATCCGCAACTCCGGCGTGCACGCCTGCGCGGTCATCATGAGCAGCGAGCCGCTGACCGACGTGATCCCGTTGTGGAAGCGGCCGCAGGACGGCGCGATCATCACCGGCTGGGACTACCCGTCGTGCGAGGCCATCGGCCTGCTGAAGATGGACTTCCTGGGGCTGCGCAACCTGACGATCATCGGCGACGCGCTGGCGAACATCAAAGACAACCGGGGTATCGTCCTCGACCTCGAATCGGTCGCGCTCGACGACCCGGCCACCTTCGAATTACTGGGTCGCGGCGAGACTTTGGGGGTTTTTCAGCTCGACGGCGGGCCGATGCGCGACCTGCTGCGCCGCATGCAGCCTACCGGGTTCGAGGACATCGTCGCGGTGCTCGCGCTGTACCGTCCCGGCCCGATGGGCATGAATGCCCACAACGACTACGCCGACCGCAAAAACAACCGGCAGGCGATCAAACCGATTCACCCTGAACTCGAGGAACCGTTACGGGAGATCCTCGCCGAAACCTACGGCCTGATCGTGTATCAGGAGCAGATCATGCGCATCGCGCAGAAAGTCGCCGGGTACTCGCTGGCCCGAGCAGACATTCTGCGTAAGGCGATGGGCAAGAAAAAGCGCGACGTGCTGGAGAAGGAGTTCGAAGGCTTCTCAGAAGGCATGCAGGCCAACGGATTCTCGGCCAAGGCCATCACAGCGCTGTGGGACACCATCCTGCCGTTCGCCGACTACGCGTTCAACAAGTCACACGCCGCCGGCTACGGCCTGGTGTCGTACTGGACGGCGTATCTGAAGGCGAACTACCCGGGCGAATACATGGCCGGGCTGCTCACCTCGGTCGGCGACGACAAGGACAAGGCGGCCGTCTATCTGGCTGATTGCCGCAAGCTCGGCATCACCGTGCTACCGCCGGACGTCAACGAGTCCGGCCTGAACTTCGCCTCGGTGGGCACCGACATCCGCTACGGGCTGGGCGCGGTGCGCAACGTCGGAGCCAACGTCGTTGCCTCGCTGATCAATACCCGCACAGCGAAGGGCAAATACACCGACTTCTCCGATTACCTCCACAAAGTCGACATCGCGGCGTGTAACAGAAGGGTCACCGAATCGCTGATCAAAGCCGGCGCCTTCGACTCGCTGAAGCACCCGCGTAAGGGATTGTTTTTGGTGCACACCGACGCCGTCGACTCGGTGCTCGGCACCAAAAAGGCCGAGGCGATGGGACAGTTCGACCTGTTCGGCGGCGACCCGAGTGACGGGGGAGTAGCCGCCGACGCGGTCTTCACCATCAGGGTCCCCGACGAGGAATGGGACGACAAGCACAAGCTCGCGCTGGAGCGCGAGATGCTGGGCCTGTACGTGTCCGGGCATCCGCTCAACGGGATCGCGCATCTGCTGGCCACCCAGACCGACACCGCCATCCCGGCGATCCTGGACGGGGATGTCGCCAACGACACCATGGTGAAAGTCGGAGGCATCCTGGCGTCGGTGAACCGACGGGTGAACAAGAACGGAATGCCTTGGGCCTCAGCCCAACTGGAAGACCTCACCGGCGGCATCGAGGTGATGTTCTTTCCGCACACCTACTCCGCGTTCGGCGCCGACGTCATCGACGACACCGTGGTCTTGGTGACGGCCAAGGTCGCGATCCGCGACGACAGGATCTCGTTGATCGCCAACGACCTGGTGGTGCCGGACTTCACCAATGCTCAGGCGAACCGGCCGCTGGCGGTGAGCCTGCCGACGCGGCAATGCACCATCGACAAGGTCAGCGCGCTCAAGCAAGTGCTCGCTCAACACCCCGGCACCTCGCAGGTGCACCTGCGACTGCTCAGCGGAGATCGGATCACCACGCTGGAGTTGGACCCGTCGCTGCGGGTGACCATGTCGCCGGCGTTGATGGGCGACCTCAAGGCGCTGCTCGGTCCGGGCTGTCTGGGCGGCTGAGCAGACGACGGTGATGCTGGGCGCACCCTCGCGCCGGTAATCAGCGTCGCGACCGCCCTGGACACCTTTCAGAACCGGTAGCGCAAGATTCGCGCCGCGCGAGCGCCGGCTTTCGTCATTCCCATCAATTGCGTCGACAACCGTGCCGCGGTGGGATACAGGTCGACCTCGGGGACGTGCGACAGGCTGGTCTCCTCGACCAGGTGCAGGCGCGGGCTCCAACTCTCCGGAGTACGGGCGTCACTGAAACCGCGATATATCCATTGGGTGCCGACCGCGCCGAAGACGATCTTCATGGCGGTGATGTTTAGCGCGCTGACTCGCCCGTAGTCGTTGATCGCAATTTCGCCGGTCCGGAAATGCTCCGCGACATGGCGAAACAGATTGATGAGCAAAGATTCCGGGACGAAAGCCAGCAGCCCGTCAGCGATCAGGAAGGTGGGCCGGCCGGCTGGGATCTGGTCGGTCCAATCATCGTCGGCCAGCGATGCCGCCACCGAATGCGCGTGGTCCTCGGCGGGCACCACCTGCTCGCGCAATGCGATGACATTGGGCAGATCGACGTTGTACCAATCCACCGTTGGCGGCGGCGCGACCCGCCGCATGGGCGTGGCGAGGCCTGCGCCGAGGTCGACGACGACGGCATCGGGATGCTCGGCGATGAAGCGACGCACCCGTTCGTCGAGCATTTTGGCGCGCAGCGCCGTCTGGCGAATCGCGCTGGCCGGCACGCCCAAACCGTGGAAGTCGTAGTCGATCCTGGCGACGATCTCGGCGGCCAGCGTGTCGCCGAGTATCGGACTGGGCCAACGGCTGTCGAGTGCGCGAGCATACTGGGTGACAAACGCGGTCTGCTCGACGGGCGTCAAGTCGGTGATCGCAATTCCCATACCCGCAACCTACCTTGCGGACTAGCCTTGGCTGAGTGACCGATTGGAAAAACCAGCTGGGCAACCCGGCCACGATGTGTGCGGCGTTCCAGCGCTCCGCCGCCGTCGACCCGGACGCCGTCGCGCTGCGCACCCCCGGCGACACCCAGACGATGACCTGGCGGCAGTATGCGGCGGACGTGCGCCGGGTGGCAGCCGGTCTGGCCGGCCTCGGAGTCCGCCGAGGTGACACGGTGTCGCTGATGATGGCCAACCGTGTCGAGTTCTATCCGTTGGAAGTCGGCGCGCAGCATATCGGCGCTACCTCGTTCTCGGTGTACAACACGCTGCCCGCCGAGCAGCTGACGTACGTCTTCGAAAACGCCGACACCAAAGTGGTGATCTGCGAGCAGCAATATGTCGCGCGGATCCTGGCGAGCGGCGCCCGGCTCGACCACATCGTCTGCATCGACTGCATCGACGGTGCACCGGAGGGAACGATCTCTCTCGACGAGTTGTACGCTGCCGCTTCCGCCGATTTCGACTTCGAATCGACCTGGCGTGCAGTGCAACCCGACGATGTGATCACCCTCATCTACACCTCTGGCACGACGGGTAACCCCAAAGGGGTCGAGATGACGCACGCCAACTTGATGTTCGAGGCGGAAGCTCTCAGCGCCGTCGTGGACGTCAGACCGGATGATCGTGCCACCTCCTATCTTCCGTCGGCCCACATCGCCGACCGCATGATGGCGCTGTACAACCAGGAGATGTACGGAATCCTGATCACGGTGGTGTCCGATGTCCGCGAGATCGCGGTGGCGCTGCCCGACGCGCGGCCGACCATCTGGGCGGCAGTTCCGCGGGTATGGGAAAAGCTCAAAGCCGGAATCGAATTCGCCGTCGCCCACGAGCCTGACCAGATGAAGCGGCAGGCTCTGCAGTGGGCGCTGTCGGTTGCCGCCAAACGGGCAGCCGCGCTAGTCGCCGACGAACCGCTGCCCGACGACACCGCCGCCGAATGGGCGCAGGCCGACCAATTGGTGCTGTCGAAGCTGCGCGAGAGGTTGGGGCTCGACCAGTTGCGCTGGGCGGTGTCCGGCGCCGCGCCGATCCCGCGGGAGACGCTGGCCTTCTTCGCCGGAATCGGCATCCCGATCGCCGAAGTGTGGGGCATGTCAGAGCTGAGTTGTGTCGCCAGCGTGAGCCATCCACGCGAGGCGCGACTGGGCTCGGTGGGCAAGCTGCTGCCGGGGCTGGAGTCGAAAATCGCTGATGACGGCGAGTATCTCGTGCGCGGACCGCTGGTGATGAAGGGCTACCGCAAGGAGCCGGCCAAGACCGCCGAAGCGGTCGACGCCGACGGCTGGCTGCACACCGGCGACATCTTGGACGAGGACGCCGACGGCTATCTGCGGGTGATCGACCGCAAGAAGGAACTGATCATCAACGAGGCCGGAAAGAACATGTCGCCGGCCAACATCGAGAACACGATCAAGGCCGCGTGTCCGATGATCGGCGCGATGCTCGCCGTCGGTGACGCTCGCCCCTACAACACCGCGCTGCTGGTGTTCGATGCCGATTCCGTCGGCCCGTATGCGCACAGGCATGGACTGGCCGACGCCTCACCTCAGGCGCTGGCAGCCCACCCGGAGGTGCTCGCTCAGATTTCGGCGGGGGTGGCCGCGGGTAACGAGAAATTGTCTCGGGTCGAGCAGATCAAACGTTTCCGCGTGCTGCCCACGTTGTGGGAACCGGGCGGCGCTGAGATCACCCTGACAATGAAACTCAAACGACGGTCGATCGCAGCCAAGTACGCCGCGGAGATCGAGGAGCTATACGCGGACCGGCCGGGTCCGGACATCCACGAGCCGGCCCGCGCTGCCGAATTTTCCAGCTAGGCGCTGCGGCGCTCCGCGGTCCAGGTTCGACGGCGGTGGGCACGTGCCGCCGACGCCAATCCGTGTCGTCGGGCGTCGTCGCGGTCCGGTGGCGGGCCCGTCGGTGTCCCGGCGTATCGGAACTTGCACTCCGACGCCGTTTCCGGTGCGTCATCACAGCCGGCCACCAAGAAGCGGTCTGGCAGCGACAGCTTGCAGATCGTGCGCACTGTAAGGAGGTACTGACGCCACAACGGGCCCGTCGTGTAGGGCAGATCGTAGGTGACGCACAGGGCGCGTACCCGCTCGGCAATCTCGGGGTACCGATTGTGCGGCAGGTCGGGGAAGAGATGATGTTCGATCTGGTAGCAAAGGTTTCCGGTCATGAACCCCAGCACCTTCCCGGCGCGGAAGTTCGCGGTGCCCAACATCTGGCGGAGATACCACTCGGGCTTGGTCTCGCCCTCGAGGACTGACGGCGCGAATTTCTCCGCCCCGTCGACGAAATGACCGCAGACGATGACGATGTACGCCCATCCGCTGCGCAATCCGTTTGCGACGATGTTGGCGCCCAGTGTGCGCCGCCATCTCCGTCGGCTCACCGCGGGAAAGACCAGATAATCCTTTGCGGACTGGCGGGCGATCTTGTTCATCAGCACCGACTTCTGGGCGGCCCTGCCGGCGTCGCTGCTCTCTTCCTGCTGCACCGCTATCACGCCGTACAGCGCGATGCCCCATTCGAAGGCCATCCCGAGCAGCACCGCGAACAACGGCTGCAGCAACGCGATCGGCCGCCACTGCTGGTCCCGGGTGACCCGCAAGACTCCGAAGCCGAGATCGTCATCCACGCCGACGATGTTGGTGAAAACGTGGTGCTGGTAGTTGTGGGTGTACCGCCACTGCGACGTGACGCCGACGATGTCCCATTCCCAGGTGTTGGAATGGATCTCCGGATCGTTCATCCAGTCCCATTGACCATGGCTGATGTTGTGGCCGAGTTCCATGTTCTCGATGCATTTGGACGCGGCCAGGGCGGCGGTGCCAACCATCCAGCCGGTCTTGCCTCTGGTGCAGGCGATGATCAGCCTCGCCACGATCTCGAAGCAACGCTGAAAAGCGATGGCCCGCATGATGTACGTGCGATCTTTGTCGCCGCGCGAAGCCTCGGTATCGCGGCGGATCTCATCCAAGTCGGCCGCAAGTGCTGTGATGTCCGCGTCGCTGAGATGGGCGTATTCGGGTACCTCGGTGATGGCCATCGGCGCCTACCCGGACCCTGGAAAGGCGCGCACGCACAGACTCGGGTTCCGCGCCATGGTGCGTCACGTCCCATCGTCGGGTGGATGCTCTCCCGCGGGGCGAGGTCTTTGCCTACCGGGTAAGCGCGCCGAGCGGAACCGTTCGCAGACACTACATGGTGAACCCTGAGTTGCAGCTGAGGCACGGCAGCGGATGAACAATCCTGGCCGCTGGCTTTATGGTAGTGAGATGCCACTCCAAGGTGAATATGCCCCGTCCCCCTGGGACTGGTCCCGCGAACAAGCCGACAAGATCACCGAATCCGGTGGAACCGACGGCACCGACATGAAAGGCATGCCGGTCATCTTGCTGACCACCGTCGGCGCCAAGACCGGCAAGCTCCGCAAAACCCCGCTGATGCGGGTCGAGCACGAAGGCGAATACGCCGTCGTGGCGTCGCTGGGCGGGGCGCCCAAAAACCCGGTGTGGTACCACAACATCGTCAAGAACCCTCGCGTCGAGCTGCAGGACGGCACCGTCACCAAGGACTACGACGCCCGCGAGGTCTTCGGCGACGAGAGGGCGCTCTGGTGGGAGCGAGCGGTGGCGGCTTACCCCGACTACGCCGACTACCAGCTCAAGACCGAGCGACAGATTCCGGTGTTCGTGCTGACCCCTGTGCACTGAATACGCAGCTTGATGGCACCATTGACCGGTGTCTGCGGAACTGAGTCAGGGCCCGGGCGTCCGGGGCGGCGGGCCGCTGTCGGCGGCTGATGTCGACAGTGCGGCCGTCCGCATTGCCGGCGTGGTCACTCCCACGCCGCTGCAGTTTTCCGACCGGTTGTCCGCAATAACCGGGGCGAACGTCTACCTCAAGCGCGAAGACCTGCAGACCGTCCGCTCCTACAAGCTGCGTGGGGCCTACAACCTGCTGGTGCAGCTGTCCGACGAGGAACGGACAGCCGGCGTGGTCTGCTCGTCGGCGGGCAACCACGCGCAGGGCTTCGCCTATGCCTGTCGCAGTCTGGGCATCCGCGGTCGGGTCTACGTGCCGGCCAAGACCCCGAAGCAGAAGCGCGACCGCATCCGCTATCACGGCGGCGAGTTCATCGAGCTGATCGTGGGCGGGTCGACCTATGACCTGGCCGCCGAGGCGGCGCTCGCCGACGTCGAGCGCACCGGAGCCACGCTGGTACCACCCTTCGACGACCTGCGCACCATGGCCGGCCAGGGCACGATCGCTGTCGAGATTCTGGACCAACTCGACAGCGAGCCCGACCTGGTCGTGGTCCCGGTCGGCGGCGGCGGGTGCATCGCCGGCGTTACCACCTACCTCGCGGAGCGGACAACGACGACCTCCGTGCTCGGTATCGAGCCGGCCGGAGCAGCCGCCATGATGGCCGCGCTGGCCAACGGCAGCCCGGTGACCCTGGATCACGTCGACCAGTTCGTCGACGGGGCCGCGGTCAGCCGGGCCGGAAACCTGACCTATGCGGCGCTGGCCGCGGCCGGCAACATGGTGTCGATCACCACGGTCGATGAGGGCGCGGTGTGCACCGCGATGCTCGACCTGTACCAAAACGAAGGGATCATCGCCGAGCCCGCTGGTGCGCTCGCGGTGGCCGGCCTGCTGGAAGCCGACATCGAACCGGGATCCACAGTGGTGTGCCTGGTCTCCGGCGGCAACAACGACGTCTCGCGCTACGGCGAGATACTCGAACGCTCGCTGGTCCACCTCGGCCTCAAGCACTATTTCCTGGTCGACTTCCCGCAGGAGCCCGGCGCGTTGCGCCGTTTCCTGGACAACGTGCTCGGGCCCACCGACGACGTCACGTTGTTCGAATACGTCAAGCGCAACAACCGCGAGACCGGTGAGGCGCTGGTGGGTATCGAGTTGGGCTCGGCCGCCGATCTGGACGGTTTGCTGGAGCGCATGCGGGCGACCGAGATGCAGATCGAGACAATCGAGCCGGGTTCACCGGCATACCGTTATCTCTTGTAGGGTCAGCCGATTTCGCACATGCGCAGCTAACCCAGCACTGCGACCGTTTCGTCGTTCGCGTGAAATATCGGCTCCAACGGGACAGCGAACCGTTCGGCCATCTCGGTCAACGACTTCGACCAGACCAGTTCGATAGTGGACACCGGGCCGCGCCCGGGACCTGTCAGCAGCAAGGCCACCGTCGTTCCCGGTTCCAGGTCGTCGAGCAGCGTCCGCAGCGATGACATCAAGTTCCACACGATCCGGCCCCGGGGCCGCGGCCGGATCGGGATCTGGCTGAGTTTCTTGGCGAAACAGCGATCCGGCCCGATCAGGCCGAACCACAGCAGTCGCGTCCCGAACCCCAACGGCCCCATCAGCGCACGCCACCGCTCGCGCAGGTCTTGGGTCGAATGCACCGGGTCGCATGCGGACTGGATGGGCGGGATCGGCAGCAATTCAGAGTGCGTCATCCGCGCATCATCGGCGGTCGTGGATCTCGCCGGTAGTCAGTTATCCACAGTGCAGGACCGCGAACGAGTGCCCGGGTAGCTCGGTGCTGTTGTCGCCGCTGCCGATCGGTTCCGAACTCAGCACGTGCTCCCCGGCGCAAGGAACAGACACCGGCTCAGTGCCGAGATTGCAGGCCACCGTCAAGCCACCGCGACGCACCGCAATCCAGCGGTGCTCCTCGTCGTAGTCGACGACCAGATTGTCCAGCCACCGATCTGCCAGGTCGCTCTCGTTGCGCCGCAACGCAATCAGATCTTGGTAAAGCTGTAGGAGACGGGCGTGCTCTGCTTCGTCGAGCTCGGACCAGTTCAGCTTCGAGCGCTGAAAGGTCTGCGGGTCCTGTGGGTCGGGAATCTCGTCGGCGTCCCAGCCGTGACCGGCGAACTCTTGCTTGCGGCCTTCCGCCGTGGCGCGGGCCAACTCGGGTTCGGGATGGGAACTGAAAAACTGGAACGGTGTGGACGCGCCCCACTCCTCACCCATGAAAAGCATTGCTGTGTAGGGCGATGTCAGCACCAGCGCGGCCTTCACCGCAAGTTGCCCGTAGGTCAGGTTCTGCGACGGCCGGTCGCCGAGCGCCCGGTTACCGACCTGATCGTGGGTACAGGTGTAGGCCAGCAACCGGGTGGCCGGAATGGTCGAGGTGTCCAGCGGCCGGCCGTGGCGCCGCTGCCGGAACGACGAGTAGGTGGCGGCGTGGAAGAAGCCGTAACTCAACGTCTTTGCCAGCGTGGCCAGCGAGCCGAAGTCGGCGTAGTAGCCTTGCCGCTCGCCGGATACCGCGGCGTGGATGGCGTGGTGGATGTCGTCGTCCCACTGAGCGGCCAGCCCGTGGCCGTGCTCGGCACGAGGGGTGATCATGCGCGGGTCGTTCAGGTCGCTCTCGGCGATCAGCGACAACGGACGGCCGAGTTCCTCGGCGAGCGCCTCGGTTTCGGCGGCCAACTCCTCGAGGATGTGGATCGCGGTGGTGTCGACGAGCGCATGCACGGCGTCCAGGCGCAGACCGTCGGCATGAAAGTCGCGCATCCAGCGCAGTGCGCAGCCGATGATGTAGCGGCGCACTTCGTCGGACTGGGCGTCGGCGATGTTGATGCCTTCGCCCCACGGGTTACTCGCCGACGACAGATAGGGCCCGAACCGGGGCAGGTAGTTGCCCGACGGCCCGAGGTGGTTGAACACCGCGTCGATCAGCACCCCGAGCCCGCGGCGATGGCAGGCGTCGACGAAGCGCACCAGACCGTCTGGGCCACCGTAGGGTTCGTGCACGGCGTACCACAGCACGCCGTCATACCCCCAGCCGTGCGTGCCGGAAAACGCGTTGACCGGCATCACTTCCACGAAATCGACGCCGAGGTCGACCAGGTGGTCGAGCCTGTCGATGGCGGCGTCGAAAGTGCCGGCCGGGGTGAAGGTGCCGATGTGCAGCTCGTAGATCACCGCACCCTGCACCGAGCGGCCGGTCCAGCTTTCGTCGGTCCGCGCCGGCGGCGTCTGCCACAGCTGCGAGCGCTCGTGCACTCCCTCGGGCTGACGTGGCGACCGCGGGTCGGGCAGTGGCGTCGGGTCGTCGTCCAGCAGAAACCCGTAGCGCGCATCCGGGGCGGCGTCGACGTCTGCGCGCCACCAGCCGTCTTCGTCGCGGGTCATCGGTGAAACCGACCCGTCGACGTCGAGCCGAACGGTGTCCGGTTTTGGCGCCCAGACCGCGAATTCAGGCATCGGCGCGCTCCAGCAGTGCCACCGGCAGCTCGGCGAACAACTCGGTCGCCGGCACCGTCCCGCGCACCGCCGCGCCGGTCAGCGCGTTGCTCCAGGCGCCCTCCGGCAGCGTGATCGCGGTGTCTGCCCATCCGGTTTGTTCGAGTTGCAGTGTCCAGCGGGTGACCGCGACGAACACATCGTCGCCCCGGCGGAAAGCCACCAGGTGATCGGCGCGGGCACCGGCGGCGATCACCGGGTGATATCCGCCCCGCAGGAAGGTGTCGGGGCGGGCACGGCGCATCTGCAAAGCGGCTTTGACCACCCGGATCTTTTTGTGCTGCAACAACTGCAACGCTTCGCGGCGGGTGGCATAGTCAACCGCGCGCCGGTTGTCCGGGTCGACGAGGCTGTCGTCCCACAACTCGGTGCCCTGGTAGATGTCGGGGACGCCCGGAGACGTCAGCGACAGCAGCTTCTGGGCCAGCGCATCGCTTTCGGCGTGCGGTTGCAGGCGAACGACCAGCATCGTCAGCTCCCGCGACGCCGGCCCGTCCAGCACGGCATCCAGCCAGTGCTGCACCGCGGCTTCGAAGTCGGCGTCCGGTGCGTTCCAGGAGGTGTGAACGGCCGCCTCCCGGATCGCCTTCTCCGCGTAGGCGTGCAACCGGTCGCGCAGCTCGGCGGTGACCACCCCGTCCGCAGGCCAGACGCCGAAGATGTTCTGCCACAGGAAAAGCCCGGTGGCCGGATCGGGGGACGGCGTCGAGATTTCCCAACGGGCGACAAATTCGGCCCACAGTGAGGGCACCTGCGACAGCACTGCGATGCGGGCGCGGACATCTTCACCGCGCTTGGTGTCGTGCGTCGACAACGTCGTCATTGCCTGCGGCCACAGCCGGGCCCGGGTTGCTGCGCGAGAATGAAACTCGGCCAGCCCGACACCGAAGTCCTGCGGTTCCCCACCGACTTCGTTGAGCGACACCAACCGGGCATCGCGGTAGAACAGGCAGTCCTCGACCGCCTTGGCGGTGACGGCGCCGCACAACTGCTGCAGCCGTGCGGCCGCCTCACCGTCATCGGCCACGGCGGCCGCGATCAGTTGCAGCGGGATGTCCAGTTCCGGTGCCGCGGATTGGGTTGCGGCCAGGGCCGTCGGCAGGATCGCGGCCAATCCGAGGTAGTCGCTGCGGTAGACGTCGATGTGGGTCAATAGCGCCGCCACCGCGTCGGGCAGGTGCGGATGGTCGGCACCGGTCGCCGCGGCGATGCACCGCCGCAGCCGGCCCAGCTCGGCGGCCAAGGTCTCGGTGGCGGACCTCTTCTTCAGCTCGGCGATGGACAGCGCGGTGTCCGCGGACTCGGCCAATGCCGTCAACGCCTGCGCCCCTTGCGGATCGACGAGGACCCCACCGATCTCGCGCAGTGCGTCATATCCCGTGGTCCCGTCCACCGGCAGGCTCACCTCCAGTGGTTCGTCGACCGCGAGGATCTTCTCGATCACGATCCACGCGTCAGCGCCGACCAGTTCACGCAGCCGGGCCAGATAGCCCGCAGGATCCGCCAGCCCGTCCGGGTGGTCGATGCGCAACCCGTCGACGAGTCCGTCGGCGAACCACCGTGCGACCTCCGCATGGCTGGTGTCGAACACCGCGCGGTCTTCCTGGCGCAGCCCGGCCAGCGAGGTGATCGAAAAGAACCGGCGATAGCCGCACAGTCCTTTTCGCCAGCCGATCAGCCGGTAGTGCTGACGGTCGTGCACTTCTGCGCCGCTCCCGTCGCCGGTGCCGGGCGCGATCGGCAGCGACAGGTCGCCCAGCCGCAGCAGATCGCCGTCGACGGTCAGGTCGGCGACGTCGTCGTCAGAACCCAGTAACGGCAGCACAATTCGGCCGTCGTCCAGTTCCCAGTCAATGTCGAAGAACGACGCGTACCGCGACGACTGGCCGTTCTCCAGCACGTCCCACCACCATGGATTCTGCTCGGGCTTGTCCACCCCGACGTGGTTGGGCACGATATCAATAATTAAGCCGATGTTCCGTTTCCGCGCGGCGGCGGACAGTCGCGCCAGTCCTTCGGGGCCACCGAGTTCGGCCGACGCTGTGGTCGGGTCGGCGACGTCGTAGCCGTGCGCCGAGCCGGCGACCGGGGTCAGAATCGGCGACAGATAGATATGCGACACCCCGAGATCGTCAAGGTAGTCGAGTAGCTGCTCGGCGTCGGCAAAGGTGAAACCGAACCCGCTCGCGGCACCGCGAAGCTGCAGCCGGTAAGTGGACAGCACCGGCAGGGCCACTTTGTGTGGGGCCATGTTTCACTTGGTCTTACGGAAGATGAGGAGTGCGCGTGCGGGCAGCGACACCGCGTCGCCGTCGTTGACGACCAAGTTGACCGATCCGCATGCGTCGGTGGTATCCAGCACGGCTGTCCATTCCTGGGCGTAGTCGTCGGAGGGTATGACGAATTCCACCTCGTGGTCGTGGGCGTTGAAACACATCAGAAACGAGTCGTCGACCACCCGTTCACCGCGTGCATTCGGTTCTGGTATCGCCTCACCGTTGAGGAATACTGCGATGCTCTTGCCGAATTCGTGGCCCCAGTCTTGGTGCTGCATCTCCTTGCCGGCCGGTGTCAGCCAGGCGATGTCGCGGACTTCGTCACCGCTTCGGATCGGCTCCCCGTCGAAGAACCGGCGGCGGCGCAACACCGGGTGGGTTGTGCGCAGCGCGGTGACTTTGCGGGCAAACTCCAGTAGTTGGCTGTTCTTGTCGACCAAAGACCAATCCATCCAAGATAATTCGGAGTCCTGGCAGTAGACGTTGTTGTTGCCCTGTTGACTGCGGCCGATTTCGTCGCCGTGGGCGATCATCGGCGTGCCCTGGCTGACCATCAGGGTGGCCATGATGTTGCGCATCTGTCGGCTGCGCAGTTCCAGGACCTCGGGGTCATCGGTCGGCCCCTCGATCCCGCAGTTCCAGGACCGGTTGTGGCTTTCGCCGTCCCGGTTGTCCTCACCGTTGGCCTGGTTGTGTTTTTCGTTATAGGAGACCAGGTCGTTGAGAGTGAATCCGTCATGGGCGGTGACGAAGTTGATGCTCGCTCCAGGTCGACGACCGGTCGCTTCGTAGAGGTCCGACGACCCGGTCAGCCGGGACGCGAACTCGCCCAATGTCGCGGGCTCGCCCCGCCAGTAGTCACGCACAGTGTCGCGGTATTTCCCGTTCCACTCGGTCCACAAACCCGGGAAGTTGCCGACTTGGTAGCCGCCTTCGCCGACGTCCCACGGTTCGGCGATGAGCTTGACCTGGCTGACGATCGGATCCTGTTGCACCAGATCGAAAAACGCGCTCAGCCGGTCGACGTCGTAGAACTCGCGGGCCAGCGTGGAGGCCAGGTCGAAGCGGAAGCCGTCGACGTGCATCTCGGTGACCCAGTAGCGCAGCGAGTCCATGATCAGTTGCAGGGTGTGCGGGTGGCGCGCGTTGAGGCTGTTGCCGGTGCCGGTGAAGTCTTTGTAGCTACTCAGATCGTCGTCGACGAGCCGGTAATAGGCGGCGTTGTCGATTCCGCGAAAGTTGATCGTCGGGCCGAGGTGGTCGCCCTCGGCGGTGTGGTTGTAGACCACGTCGAGGATGACTTCGATGCCTTGCTCGTGGAAGGCCCGCACCATTGCCTTGAACTCGGGGACCGCGCCGCGGGCGCGCCGGTTGGCGGCATACTGGTTGTGCGGGGCAAAGAATCCGAACGTGTTGTAGCCCCAATAGTTTCGCAGACCCAGTTCCAGCAGACGGTGATCATGCAGGAACTGATGTACTGGCATCAGTTCAATCGCTGTGACGTTCAAAGACTTCAGATGGTCGATGATCGCGGGATGACTCAGACCGGCATAGGTGCCCCGCTGCGCTTCGGGGATGGCGGGGTGGTTCTGCGTCATGCCCTTGACGTGCGCCTCGTAGATCACTGTCTCGTGGTACGGCGTGCGGGGAGCGCGGTCGTTGGCCCAGTCGAAGTACGGGTTGATCACCACGCTGGTCATGGTGTGCCCCAACGAGTCGACGCGCGGCGGCGTGCCGGTGTCGGTGGGGTCCTTCGCGGCCGCGGCCAAGTCGTAGGAGAACAGCGCCTGGCCGAAGGTGAACTCGCCGTCGAAGCATTTGCCGTACGGGTCGAGCAGCAGCTTGCTGGGGTCGCACCGGTGGCCGGCCGCTGGGTCGAGCGGGCCGTGCACCCGAAAGCCGTAGCGCTGGCCCGGGGTGACGTCCGGCAGGTAGGCGTGCCACACATAGCCGTCGACCTCGTCGAGAAGAATGCGGGTCTCGTGGCAGTCGTCGTCGATCAGGCACAGCTCAACCTTCTCGGCGATCTCGGAGAACAACGCGAAGTTGGTGCCGGTGCCGTCGTAGTTGGCGCCCAATGGGTAGCTGCTCCCCGGCCACACGGTGGACGGCGCGGGCGGAGTCGCGGGGACGCCAGGGGTCGGGTCTGACGGGGGCATCACTCGACCTTAGTGGCGCTCGGTTCCAGTTGCCGGGTCACCGCGCGGTCACCACCAACCGGTGGCCGGCCCGAGTTGGCGGCCCAGCTCGCCGGCCATCGTCCGCATATAGGTGGCTGAGATGTGGTGAGCGTCGTGATACACCAACACGTTTCCCTCGACGGCCGGGCAGATGTCGGTACCGCAGACCGCGTTGGTCATGTCCAGCGGCTTGAGCATCGGGAACTGCTCGACCCAGTCCAGGGTGGGGTTGCGGTCGGCGAGCACATCGGAGCGGTTGATGCCGCACGACACCGCGTCGCCGCCCTTGGCCAGGCAGTCCGACGGATTGAACGGCTGGCCGTCCTTGACCAGCCACGGGGTGTCGCGCATCGCCAGGATCGGGATGTTGTTGTCCGAGAACGTCTGCCAGATTCCGACGTAGGTGCCCGGCATCACGTCGCCGGGCTTGATGTTCCACGGCCGCGTCGAGGTGGTGAAGACGAAGTCCGGGTGGTCGGCCACCACTGCGGCCATCGCCTTGGGCACCCAGTCGCGGCACTCCGGGTAGGGGTCGTTGTTGCCCATCACCCGCGGCATCTTCTCGGTGGACAGCGCGCAGCCCATCTTGAGGTAGGTCGTCACCTTGAAGTGGTGTCGACGGCCGAGGATGTCCAGCGCGGTCAGCCAGTGTTCGGCGTGCGAGCCGCCGGCCAAGGCGATGGTCCGGGTGGCGGTCCTGTCGCCGTAGCTGCAGGTGATCACGTCGGTGTTCTTGAAGTCGCTGATGCAGCCGTCGCGGGTGGACGGCGGGTAGTCGGTCTGGGCTTCCAGCACCGTGGGCCGCATCCGCAGGGCCGGCACCCGCAGGTGCTTGATGAGCGCGCGGGCGCCGGGATAGTCGCTGGGGCTCAGGCTGCTGAGTTCCTTGCCGCTGGCGCGTTCCACGCTGACGTGCTCGCGCCAGGTGAAGGCCGTCGCGGTCAGGGTGACGCCCAGCAACCCGATCACCGAGCCCAGCGCGATCGTCGGGCGCCGCAACCGCGTCCGCCACGGCACCTCGACGCTCGGCGCGGGCGCGGCGGTGGCGGGTTTACGCTGGCGCAGCGGCTCTTCGATGTAGCGGTTGGTCAGGTACGCCAGCGCACCGGAGACCAGCAACACCGCGGCGCCCTCGACGAAGTTGGCGTGCGCGTGTCCGGTGTAGGCCAGCCAGAAGATCAGCAGCGGCCAGTGCCACAGGTACAGCGCGTAGGCCATCTCGCCGAGTCGAACCAGCGGCCGCGTGGCCAGTAGTCGGTTGGGCAGCGGCAAACTGTCGCCGTCAGCGCGGTTGGCGCCGGCCAGGATGAACAGCATGGCGGCGCCGACGGGAACCAACGCCCACGGGTCCGGGAACTGCCGGACGCCGTCGATCAGCGCGCCGCAGGACAGTACCGCCGCCAGGGCGATCGTCGCGGCGCTGGTGCGAAGCCACATCGGCCACCGTAGGTAGGGGACCAGCGCGCCGACCAGGGCGCCGAGCAGCAACTCCCACGCCCGGGCGAAGCTGTTGTAGTAGGCGACCGCCTGGTTGGCGGCGTGCGCGACGATCGCGTACCAAAACGACGCGATGGCCAACCCGCTGAGCAACACCACGAAGGCCGTCCGAAGGCGGTCGCCGAGCCGGCGGCGAAACAGGTACGCGAAGCCGAAAACCAGCACCAGGAAAGCGATATAGAACTGGCCCTGGACCGACATCGACCAGATGTGCTGCAGCGGGCTGACGGATTCGCCGGCCCGCAAATAGTCGGCGACTGTGCCGGCCAGCTCCCAGTTCTGGTAGTAGCCGAGGCTGGCCAGGCTTTGGTCGGCGAAGGTTTCCCAACGCGTCTCAGGCTGAATCAGGACAGTCAGCAGCGCGCACCCGGCCAGCACCACCACCAGCGTCGGTAGTAGTCGGCGCACCAGCCGGATCACCTCGGGAACCGGGTCTAACGACGATGCCGGATTGAGTGCGGCGCGAAGCAGCTTGCCGCCGAAGAAGAAGCCGGACAGTGCCAGGAACACATCCACCCCGCCGGAAACCCGGCCGAACCACACATGGAACATCGCGACGAGAGCGATCGCGATGCCGCGCAGCCCGTCGAGATCGTGGCGGTAGAACCCTGCCCGGCTTTCCGTCGCGGCTTGCGCCTGCTGCGCAACGCCGGCGTCGGCCGGGCAGGTCGGGGAGATCGTCATGATTGACAGACAATCTACCTAATCTGCCGGCCGACCTCCGTGCTCGAAAACCGGCCGGTGAGCTGTCCGGTCAGGACTCCAGGATGCGAGTCAGGTACGGATCCATCCCGCTGGTGCGGGCCGGAGTGACGGTGACGGCGGGCTCGGTGGCCTCGATCATTTGGTTGCTGCCGAGATACATCGCGACGCTCTGGGTGCCGCCGGGGCCGTAGCAGAGCAGATCGCCGGGGCGTGCCTGTGCCGGCGTGACTTTACGCCCGACGTTGCACTGTTCGGCCGAGGTGCGGGGCATCTTCACCCCGGCGCCGGCGTACGCGTACTGGATCAGGCCGGAGGCGTCGAAGCCGACGACGTTGGCGTTCAGGCCGGTACCGCGGGTAGGTCCGGCGGAGTTGCCGCCGCCGTACAGGAACGGCACGTTGCGCTGCGACAGCGCGCGCTGAATCACGTAATTGGTGGTCTGCTGGTAGCCCACCAGGGTCGGGCCGGTCGGGTCGGCGTGTGCGATCAGGGGGTTGACCATGGGTAGCGTCAACAACAGGGCCAGGCTGGATGGGACGGCGAAGCTGGGCTTCATGCTGATCACCTCTCTGTGGCGTCGGCGTGGTGACTGCACACCTTTGCCGACAATCCGCCGGTTCACCCCGAGACCCGTGCGTTGGCCCGCCCCGTTGGAGGCCGCACGCCCGCCCTGGCACCGGTGTGGCCAGGAAGGCGATGCCCCGTCGGTGAACCGCTGAATTTACAACAGTCACTATGAACACTGTGGCAACAAACGCCTGGAAGAGCTACCTATTAGGGGTTCCGGGCCGGATTTTTTGTCGTACCGTGACCGAACGGTGATCGCTGATCCGTTGAAACGTCAAATCGGCGCGGGCAGTTGTGATTTCGCTCTCAGTCGCCGCTGTCGACGACGCCTGATCCACCGTGCCAGTAGGAGCTGCTGAAATCGGTCAGCGCGGCGCCTGCTCCCGAGGCGAAGAGCACGAGGGCGATCGCCAAGAGTGGCCAGAAGGACAGGTACCACCCCTTCAGCAGCGACACCAGCGGACCGAGCAGTGCCGCTGCGACCGCAGCGCCGATGCCGCCCCACACCACCGGGTAGATGTAGAAATCCACGCCGAAGGGCGCGGGCGGACAATCTCCGGTGCAGACGTCCTTCAGGAAGCCGAAAAGCCAGGAATACCACTCGGTCCCGACGGCCAGCGCGGTGAGCAGAGCGAGCAACACCAGCAACGAGATGACGTCCCACGGGATCAGTCGCAGTCGTAGCACCTTGGGCGGAGTGTCCTCGTCGTGACTGGGGGACAGGTCGTCGAACTGCTGCGGCGAATCCATGGTGGCCTCAATGCTGCCGGATGCCCGGCTTCGGCGCGACCGAACTGCTTTACCCTCGTTCTCTATGGCCGCGCTGACTCCCGAGCAGATCAGCGCGATCGACGTGGCCCACCTCTGGCATCCCTACAGCACCATCGGCCGCTCGACGGCGGCACCGCCGAACGTGGTGGCGGTGGGCGCCCGGGGCGCCTGGCTGACGCTGATCCGCGACGGGCAGCAGGTCCAGGCCATCGACGCGATGAGCTCCTGGTGGACGGCGGTCCACGGGCACGGCCACCCGGTGCTCGACGCCGCGATGACGGCACAGTTGGCGACCATGAGCCACGTCATGTTCGGCGGGCTCACCCACGAGCCCGCCGCCCGGCTGGCCAAGCTCCTGGTCGAGATCACCCCGGCCGGCCTGGACACGGTGTTCTTCAGCGACTCCGGATCAGTGGCGGTGGAAGTCGCGGTCAAGATGGCGTTGCAGTACTGGCGCAGCCGCGGGCGGCCCGGCAAGCGGCGACTGATGACCTGGCGCGGCGGATACCACGGCGACACCTTCACCCCGATGAGCATCTGTGACCCCGACGGCGGCATGCATTCGTTGTGGACCGACATCCTGGCCCACCAGGTGTTCGCCCCGCAGGTGCCCGGCGGCTACGACCCTGGTTATGTCGCGGCGTTCGAGGCGCAGTTGGCCGAGCACGCCGCCGAACTGGCCGCCGTCGTGGTCGAACCGGTGGTTCAGGGCGCCGGCGGGATGCGATTCCACGATCCGCGGTACCTGACTGATCTGCGGGACATCTGCGGTCGCCACGACGTGCTGCTGATCTTCGACGAGATCGCCACCGGATTCGGCCGCACCGGTGAGTTGTTCGCCGCCGACCATGCCGGTGTCAGCCCCGACATCATGTGCGTCGGCAAGGCCCTGACCGGCGGTTACCTCAGCCTGGCCGCGACGTTGTGCAGCACCGACGTCGCCCACACGATCTCTGGCGGCGAGGCCGGGGCGTTGATGCACGGGCCCACCTTCATGGCCAACCCGCTGGCCTGCGCCGTCTCGGTGGCCGCGGTGGAACTACTGCTCGGCCAGAACTGGCGCTCGACGGTCGCCGAGATCAGTGCCGGGCTGGCCCGCGGACTCGAGCCGGCGCGAGCCCTGCCAGGCGTGTCCGATGTGCGGGTGTGCGGGGCGATCGGCGTGATCGAATGCGACCGCCCGGTCGACCTGGCGATCGCCACCCCGGCGGCGCTGGACCGCGGCGTCTGGCTGCGTCCGTTCCGCAACCTGGTCTACGCGATGCCGCCGTTCATCTGCACGCCGGAGGAGATCGCGCAGGTCACCTCGGCGATGGTGGAGGTCGCCCGGCTCACCGGCTCTCGTAGGCTCTAGAGCGATGACGCAGATCGAGACTTCCCCGTTGGCCTGGCTGGAGTCGCACGCCGAGCAGCGCCGGCAGGCCGGTCTGCGTCGTGCGCTGCGCCTGCGCCCGGCGGTCGCGGCCGAACTCGACCTGGCATCCAACGACTACCTCGGCCTCTCGCAGCACCCGCACGTGATCGAGGGCGGAGTCGACGCCCTGCGCACCTGGGGCGCCGGCGCGACCGGCTCGCGGCTGGTCACCGGCAACACGGCGCTGCACGAGGAGCTTGAGTCCAGCCTTGCCGCGTTCGTCGGCGCCGCGGCCGGTTTGGTGTTCTCCTCCGGGTACACCGCAAACCTGGGCGCGGTCGTCGGGCTCTCCGGCCCGGGCTCGCTGCTGGTCTCCGACGCGCTGTCGCATGCCTCGCTGGTCGACGCGTGCCGGCTGTCCCGGGCCCGGGTGGTGGTCGCGCCGCACCGCGATGTCCACGCGGTGGGCGCGGCGCTGGCCGCACGCGATGAGGAGCGGGCGGTCGTCATCACCGAGTCGGTGTTCTCCACCGACGGCGCCCTGGCCCCGATCCGCGACCTGTACGACCTCTGCCGCCGGCACCGGGCGCTGCTGATCGTCGACGAAGCCCACGGATTGGGTGTGCGCGGCGTCGGCGGACGTGGCCTGCTGCACGAGCTGGGCTTGGCCGGCGCCCCCGACGTGGTGATGACGACGACGCTGTCCAAGGCTTTCGGTGGCCAGGGCGGTGCGGTGCTGGGGTCGGTGGCGGTGCGCGACCACCTCATCGACGCCGCCCGGCCGTTCATCTTCGACACCGGTCTGGCGCCGGCGGCGGTCGGCGCCGCGCTGGCTGCGCTGGGTGTTCTGCAGCGCGAGTCGTGGCGGCCCGAGGCGGTGCTACGTCACGCGGCCGCCCTGGCCGATATCTGCGAAGTCGCAGAGGCTCCGCAGTCCGCAGTCGTGTCGGTGATCCTCGGCGAGCCGGAGGTGGCGCTGGCTGCCGCGACGGCCTGCCTGGACGCCGGCGTCCGGGTGGGCTGCTTCCGGCCGCCGACCGTGCCGTCCGGCACCTCGCGTCTGCGCCTGACAGCGCGCGCGTCGCTGGACCACGACGACCTCGAGCTGGCCCGCTCGGTGCTGACCGACGTGCTGGCCGCGGTACGGCGTTGACCGTTCTGGTCGTCACCGGCACAGGGACCGGGGTCGGCAAAACCGTCGCCACCGCGGCCCTGGCAGCGGCCGCCCGACAGGCCGGTATCCCGGTGGCCGTCTGCAAGCCGGTGCAAACCGGTACCGCCGAAGGCGATGACGACCTCGCCGAGGTGACCCGACTGACCGGGATCGGCAAGGTGGTCGGCCTGGCCCGCTATCCAGAGCCGATGGCGCCACTGGCCGCTGCAGAGCAGGCCGGACAGGTGTTGCCCAGCAAGCAGAAGATGCTCGAACTCATTCGCGCCGTGGATCATCCGGGGCAGCTGACGCTGGTCGAGGGTGCCGGCGGCTTGCTCGTCCAGCTCGCCGACGGCGGCGTGACCCTACGGGATTTCGCGGCGGATCTGGGCGCGGCGGTGCTGGTGGTCACCACCGCCGCGCTCGGGACCCTGAACCACACCGCGCTGACGCTGGAATCACTTGCGGCGCACAATCTTTCCTGTGCCGGCTTGGTGATCGGCAGCTGGCCGCTGTCGCCGGGCCCGGTGGAGGCGTCCAACAGGTCGGCGTTGGTGCGACTCGGGCCGATGCGGGCCGAGCTGCCCGCAGCCGCCGGTCAGCTGAGCGCCGCCGAGTTCACCGCGATGAGCGCACACGCGTTCGACCGCAACTGGGTGACCAGTTTGATTCGCTGATGGTGCACTCGGTCGAGCTGCTCTTCGATCCCGATACCGAGGCGAGGTTGCGACGGATCTGGGACGATCTGGCCGCCGCTGACCTACCCAGCCGTCTTCCGGCGGGCCGCCCACACGTGACAGTCGCAGTGGCCGAGCGGATTTCGCCCGATGTCGACGAGCTGCTCCGGCCGATCGCGCAACGGCTGCCGCTGGCCTGCGACGTTGGGGCGCCGCTGTTGTTCGGGCAGTCGAACGCGGTGCTCGCCCGACTCGTCGTGCCCACCACGGCGCTCCTCGCCCTGCACGCCGCGGTACACCGGGTGTGCGGGCCATATCTGCTGCCCGGCCCGCTACCGCACAGCCTGCCCGGCCAATGGACCGCGCACGTCACGCTCGCCCGCCGCATCGAAAACGCCCACCTGGGAGCGGTGCTTCACCTGGCGGGTCAGCCCGCAGAGATCCCAGGCCGCCTCGCCGGGTTGCGTCGTTGGGACGGCACCGACCGCGTCGAGTACCCGATCGGCTGAGCTACCTGCCGCTGCTGCCCGGGCTCGCGTCGCCACCCGCGGTGTAGGAGGCCTTGCCGGTACCGGCCAGCCCCCCGCCCGACACGATCAGGTACTCGTCGCGAATCGGTTTGCCGGCGAAGAAGTCCTCGAGGATCTCGCGGGTGCCGGCCGCATATCGGGCCTGCGCGGACAGCGTCGTCCCGGAGATGTGCGGAGTCATCGCGTTATTGGGCATCGTCCGCCACGGGTGGCCGGCCGGCGGCGGCTGCGGGTACCAGACGTCGCCCGCGTAGCCGGCCAGCTGGCCGCTCTCCAACGCCGCCACCACGGCGTCGCGCACACAGATCTCGGCGCGCGCGGTGTTGACGATGTAGGAGCCGCGGCGCATCGACGCCAGCAGCTGTTCGTCGAACAGGTGGTAGGTCTGCGGATGCAGCGGGGCGTGGATGGACACCACGTCGACCGAGCGCGCCAGTGACGCGGCGTCGGGGTGATACGTGACGCCCAGTTGCTTCTCGACATGCTCCGGGAGCCTGCGGGTATCGGTGTAATGCAGCGTGACGTCGAAGGGCGCCATCCGGCGCAACACGGCTTGACCGATGCGGCCCGCGGCGATCACGCCGACGTCCATGCCCTCGACGTCGTAGGCGCGCTCAACGCAGTCGGCGATGTTCCAGCCGCCGTCGACCGCCCACCGGTGGGAGGGCACGAAGTTACGGACCAGCGCGAGGATTTGCATGACCGCGTGCTCGGCAACGCTGATGCTGTTGCAGAACGTGACTTCGGCGACTGTGAGGCCGCGGGCAATCGCCGCGTCGAGGTCGACATGGTCCGAGCCGATCCCGGCTGTGAGTGCCAGTTTCAGGTTCTTCGCCTTCGTTATTCGCTCAGCGGTCAGATAGGCCGGCCAAAATGGTTGGGAGATAACCACATCGGCGTCGGGCAGTTCTCGCTCGAATTCCGAGTCGGGGCCGTCCTTGTCGGACGTCACGACCAGCTGATGCCCGGCGTCTTCGAGGAACCTGCGCAATCCGAGCTCGCCGGAAACGCAGCCCAGCAGCTCGCCGGGGGTGAAGTCGACCGCCGACGGGGTCGGCACGGTCTGGCCGTCCGGGTAGCCCTGGATCGACGGGATCCCGTCCCGCGCGTACACCGGGGGATAACCGGTGACCGGATCCGGGTACAAGACGAGCAGGACTTTGGCCATCACAGTCTCCTTCGACTCCGCGGGATCACCCCACAGCTTTCACCACCACGATCCCGAAAGACGACGCAGGGTCAGTTGTCGCGTCGACGACACGGCAACCCGACCGGTTGGATGGCGATCCGGGCCGGTCGCGCGATGCGAGCTCAGCTGGAGCCCCGTCTTCCCGCGGGTCAACGCCTACGCGCTGAACAGCAGATACAGACCGGCGAACGTGTAGCCGACCATCACCAGCATCATGGTGAGCTGACCGGTGAGTTGATGCGCCGGGGGCAGCAGCCGCAGGGTCTTGTCGTGTGCCGCTATCACCGCGACGATGTGACCGGTCACCACTGACGCGACCTTGATGACGGCCAGCACCGTGGGGTGCAGCGACAGCACATACGCAACGTGTAAGTGCCCCAGCCCGAGGAGATTCCAGTGTCGGCCGAGCGGATCGGCCAAGGCGATGATCGCCTGCTGTCCTCGCTCGACCAGATACGACAGGTAATGCGCGAAGACGTAGCCCACCACGATCGGGATCAGGGAGTGTGCCATCTCGCCCGGTAATGCGCGACGCTTGTCGCGGTCGATACCGCCGGTTGCCCGCGCAGCCAGGGAGAAGGTCGTTGCCACCACCGCGACGAAGATCAGCAACCCGCCGGTCCGCAATGCGCACAACGAAACCGACACCGGAACACCATGGACGGCGCGGGCGAGGCCGTCAGCGAAGTCACGCCATGTCGCCGACGACGAGAAACTGTCGAACGCGGTCGAACCCAGTAGCACCGCGGGCACGGCAACGATGCCGGGCCGGATCGGCAGCGACAGTAGATGGTCGAACGGGTTACCGATCGCGATCTTCTCGGTCTGCGCGTCGCGGCGAAAGGGGCAGAGCCGCGACACCGCCATGCTGTAGACGCCGAACGGGTCCGCTCGGGCAAACCAGCGTGGACCACACAGCCACGCTCCGACCAACAGCGCGACGGTGTAGACCAGCAGCCATGTCTCGACCCACGACAACGCCGCGGGATCGGGGCTGGCCAGTTCCATCCAGACGAAGGCGAACAGGCCCACCGCCGCCGGACGATATCCCCACGACTCCGGGTACGACCACCGTGGATGCGGTGTGAGGCGCTGCAGCAGTCGATACACCGTCTGTACCGGTGAGATGACTCGCCACACTGGTCCGACGAGCAGCGAAAGCGCGACGAGTCCGACCCACAGCAGCACGTAGAAGACGCCGAGCAGCGCGTTACCCTGCGTCTGTGGGCCGCATAGCCCGGCCATCAGCACCCATCCGGTGAACGCCAACGTCAGGCCGGCCGCGAGGCCACGGGTGACGCGTGAGTCGACGAATATGGTCACCGCGTCGGGCAGTGGGCGAGTGGGATTGTCCGGATCGAAGCGCGGCCGCTTCCATGCGAACGCGACCAGCGCAAAAGTGAACGTCAATGCCCAGGCCGCAGCTATGACCGAAAAGGCATACGGCACAGGCAGATCACTCGATCCACCGAGGCCGTGTGCAACGATGACCGGTTGGGTCACGGATGCACGTGGATGGTGGCGACGGTCCGGTCGAGATGATGCAACTCGACGTCGACACTGCCTGGCACGTCGACGCTGAACTGGAACGTCTGGTTGGCCGCCGCAGCTACCTCGAAAGTGTGACCGGGCACCGAGTGCACGTGCAGTTCGTCAGTGGCATCGCTGGTGACGTGCAGCGTGATCGGCTGCTTGACGGTTGCCTGCAGCGTCGCGTTGGCTGGCGTCACCTGCCCGTGCGAGATGGTGATGTCCACTGAAAGACCAGGCCCGCCGGCTGTTTTCGACGCACTGCCGCACCCGGCCAGCGTCATCGCGATGACCCCGGCGATCGCCGTCAGGAATGCGCGAACCGTCGGAGCCGGTGTCGCCGCCGTCATGCCGCCTTCGGGGCAACGCGATCCAGCCCCGGTTGCGTTGGCGCCGTGTCGTCCTCGTTGATCCTGCCGGCGCCCCACGTCAGAGCGGCGACCACGCACAGGGTGAGGAACATCACCACCACGCCACCGGCGGCGAACAACCACGCGGGGACACCCGGGTCGCGTTCGCGTTGCAGGATCGACACCTCGAACGTCAGGGGCCGGGTGCCGTTGAGCTGCACCGGGATCTCCTTGACCGGAATCGCCTCGTCCGCAGGCGCCCAGATCGGCACCGCCGCCAATGTCCGGCCGTCGTGGATACGAACCAGCGTCTTCCACGTACCCCACACCGGAAGCGGACGATTCGAGACGTAATGGCCCGGGCCGACGTTGGTGAGCCGGTCGATCACCAGACCGCGTTCGTTGTTCATCTTGCCCTGCCAGGCCAGCACCGTCAGCCAGTCCGGATGGTCGCTGACGAGGTTCGACGGATTGAGTTGCACGTCGGCCGAGACCATCCGCTGTCCCGGCGCACTGGGCAGATCGGTCAGCGTGACGGTGGCCGAATCTTGGCTCGGCACATGGATGTGCAGCCCATTGGCCACCGTTGCGCCGATGACGAGCACCGTGAGCGCTACCGCGGTGACGCCGATGCCCCGGCCCGGCAGGCGCTGGCTGGTGAGCACCATCCCCAGCATCGCCGCGCAGATGCCGACCAATATCGCCACCGGGACCGCGGTCGGCAGGGCCTCGCGCCACAGCGCTGTCGGCCACGGATAGTGGTAGACCCGGCCAATCCAGAGCGATTCGAGCCACAGGCCGACCGTGCCGATCCCCAGACCGCAGATCGCGCCGAACAGGATCGGCCGGCGGAACAGCGGGGTGAGCGCCACCAGTTCGACCACCAGCGCCGGTCCCAGGTACAGCGGGAACCAGTTGATCGGAGCGCCCAGAATGGGTCCGACGACCACCGCGATCAGGCCGCGTAGCGCAACGGCGAACAGCGCCGCAATGATTGCCGCACCTCGACCCAGGATGATCCGCGCCACGATCGTTCCCATAGCCGCGGCCGCCGCGATCAGCATCGGCTGAAACACCAACCGGAATTGCGGGACGCCGAAGTCGAATTCGACTTGGTAGACCGACATCCCGATCAACAGCCCGCCGCAGGAAAAATAGCGCAGCGTACGGATGAACGGGCCGTCTTTGCGCTGCAGTTCTCCTTCGCCCGGCATGTGCTCGGGCAGGCTGCGGGCGCCCTCGTGCTCGAGCATCAGTACCGCGAACAAGGAGAAGTTGGCACCGCCGATCATCATCAAATGAGTTGGGCCCCACAGCGTCACATCTTGACCGAAGATGCGGTGCCAAATGTCGTCCAGCGGGAAGCCGATCATCGCGTACATTCCGCAGCCGGCCATCAGTAAACCGCCGACCGGCGCGTACCAGCTGCGGGTGATGCGCACCGCGGCCGGTCCGGGCTTGTCGAAGGGCAGCACCACCGAGATCGCTCCGGCCAGGAACACACCGAACAAGCCGATGATGATGAAGTAGTGCGCCGGGTTCGCCAGCGGGCCGGGGTCGCGCCCGTTGCCGATGTGCCAGCTGACGTCCCAGATGAACCCGAACAGGGCACAGATGATCGACGACGTGAAAACCAGAATGGGCAGCGCAACCCAGGACGGGCGGTCGAACTTGCGCGCCAGGTAGTCCGCGGAGGTAGTCAACCAGCTGATCCGGTGAGTGCGGTGCGCCCAACCGACGTACAGCATCGTCGCGCCGATGATGATTGCGGCGATCGAGAGGCCGATCACCTGGTCGAGCGCGGCACCGCGCGCCGGTGGCTCCGCTGCAAGAAGGGTCAAATCCATTGTCTACCTCCGACTACGCCAGCCCGGCCCGACATCATGCGGGCGCCAAACTTACCAAAGAGTTAGGTAGCCTGCGGGTCCTTCGCACACACTTTGGCGTATTTGCTACCGGCGGGTCTCAGTCGCGTCGATCCGCCGCCGAACCCGCTGTCGGGTCCTGCTGGTCATCGTCGGGCGTGCGGCGGTCTTTGATCGCGATGTACAACACCACGGCGACGACGACCACCGCGGGCAGGAATGCGGGCCCGGCGAGCAGCAACCAGTGGTGGGCCACGTAGGCGGCGGGTGTACTAGGCAATTGGGGTCGCGTCCGGGACTGCGTTGCTCAGCGACGTCGCATACCCGGCGACGCGTGAAGCGACCACATGACGTTTGTGCAGGTGCACACCGCTAGCCTAGCCTGGCACCGTTCAACGCTGGTTGTGATGAGCCGGGAGCGACACGCGTCCCGTCTGTGTGGCCGTGACAACCACAACGATCTAAGGAGTAGCTGGTGACTCAGGCGGCGACTCGGCCAACGTCGGACCCGGACAGCACCGACATTCTGGCGGTGGCGCGCCGACAGGTGCTCGAGGGCGGCCAGGGACTGAGCCGGCAGCAGGTGCTCGAGGTGCTGCAACTGCCCGACGAACGGCTCGAAGAGCTGCTGGCACTGGCGCACGAGGTGCGGATGGCGCACTGCGGTCCCGAGGTCGAGGTGGAAGGCATCATCAGCCTGAAAACCGGTGGCTGCCCTGAGGATTGTCACTTCTGCTCCCAGTCGGGATTGTTCGCCTCGCCGGTGCGCAGCGCCTGGCTGGACATCCCGAGCCTGGTCGAGGCGGCCAAGCAGACCGCGAAATCGGGCGCCACCGAGTTCTGCATCGTCGCCGCCGTGCGAGGACCCGACGAAAGGCTGCTGGCGCAGGTGGCCGCGGGCATCGAGGCCATCCGCGACGCCGTGGACATCCAGATCGCCTGCTCGCTGGGCATGCTGAACGCCGAGCAGGTCGAGCGGCTCGCCGCGATGGGCGTGCACCGCTACAACCACAACCTGGAGACGGCCCGCTCGTTCTTCCCCAACGTCGTCACCACGCACACCTGGGAGGAGCGCTGGGAGACGCTGTCGATGGTGCGCGAGGCCGGCATGGAGGTGTGCTGCGGCGGCATCCTCGGCATGGGCGAGACCGTCGAGCAACGCGCCGAATTCGCCGCCGACCTGGCCGAACTGGACCCCGACGAGGTCCCGCTGAACTTCCTCAACCCCCGGCCCGGCACGCCGTTCGGCGACCTCAAGGTGCTGCCGGCCGGCGAAGCCCTCAAGGCGGTGGCGGCGTTCCGGTTGGCCCTGCCGAGGACCATGCTGCGGTTCGCCGGTGGGCGCGAGATCACGCTGGGCGACTTGGGCGCCAAGCAGGGCATCCTGGGCGGCATCAACGCGGTGATCGTCGGCAACTACCTGACCACGCTGGGGCGTCCCGCCGAGGCCGATCTGGAGTTGCTCGACGACCTGCAGATGCCGATCAAGGCGCTCAACGCCACCCTGTAGCGCATGATGGTCCACGATCTGCCCGCTCCGGTCGGCGCCGGCGTCTACAACAGCTACACAGGCCAACCGTGCGCGGACGGCGCCGCCGTCCCGACGGCCGCGCAACTGGGCCTGGAGCCGCCCCGGTTCTGCGCCGAGTGTGGCCGCCGGATGGTGGTGCAGGTGCGTCCCGACGGCTGGTGGGCCAAGTGTTCGCGGCACGGGCTGGTCGATTCCGCCGAACTCGAGGCGCGCCGATGACGGATTCGCCGATGTGCCGGCGACGCGCGGCGGTCACGGTCGTCGCGGGCCTGGTGCCGGTCGGTGTGCTGGTCGGTGGCTTGTGGGCGTGGCTCGCGCCGCCGATCAGAGGTGTGGTGATGCTGACCCACAGCGGGGAGCGGCTGCACGAATACCTGGGTCCGGAATCCGAGCACTTCTTCGTCGCCGCGTTCCTGATGCTCGGGATGCTCAACGTCGCCGCCGCCGTCGCGGCGGTGCTGGCGTGGCAGTGGCGGGCGCAACGCGGGCCGGGGATGGTCGCGGCGCTGTGCGCCGGCATGCTGGTCGCGGCCGGCGTCGCGGCCGGTGTAGGTGTACTGGTAGCTCACTTACGTTATGGCACGGTCGATTTCGCTTCGATACCGCTGAAACCCGATCAGCTGCAATACTTCACGCAGGCGGCGCCGGCGTTCTTCGGCCCCTTGTGGTTGGAGATGGCTTGCACGCTGCTGCTGCCCGCGGCCACCGCGGCACTGGTGTACGCGGTGCCGGTCGCAGCGACCGCGCGCGACGACCTGGGCGGCTTCCCGCCCGGCGAGTCGATTCATCCGCGGACACAAAGTGCTTCATAGCGGACGGCGGTGCACCGACTTCCCGGTGATGACTCTGGCCGCGATCAGGCCCAGTCGCGCCATCCCCACGTAGGTCATCGGGTTGAACATCGTCGGCCATGTCGTCCGGATCAGGTGATCGGTCAGCGGCCTTCGCGCAAAACGGTCCTGCAACCAGCGCAGTGCCATCGGCGCCGACAGCGGGTGCAGCAGCAAGTGCTCGTTGAACGCGTCGCGGTGGTAGGTGACGTTGGCACCGCCGGCGGAGTAGGCGTCGGCCAACCGGTCGATGTCCTCGACGTCGATCAGGTAGTCATGCACCGCCTGCACGATCAGCACCGGCGGTGTGGGCACCTTGGCGCCCAGCTTGATGCTGTCGAAGACGTGCTGAACCTCGGGCATCGTCAAAATTTCTTCCAGCGGTCGGTCGAGATAATTGCCCAGGTCTTTCTTGACCATCCGGATCACCGCGCCGACCGTCGTCATGCTCTCCAGCCGTCGCAGCAGTGCGCGACCCTCGTCACTGGCGTGCTCGTCGATCACCTGGTTCAGATCGGGGTAGATGTGCACCAGCGCGGCGACCACCATCGCGGGTAGACCAGACAGGAAGCTGCCGTTGAGCCGGCGGAAGGTGTGGCCGAGGTCGCCGACCGGTGACCCGAGGACCGCGCCGACGATGTCCAGCTCGGGCGCGTAGTCGGCGCACAGCTCGGCGGCCCAACCGGTCGCCAGCCCACCGCCGGAGTAACCCCACAGCGCCACCGGCGCCGAGCGGGACAGTCCCAGACGTTCGGCACCCAGCGCGGCCCGGATGCCGTCCAGAATGAAGTAACCGGGTTCGAATGGCGCGCCCCACATGCCGGTGCGGCCTTCGTGGTCGGGGATCGACACCGCCCAGCCCTCGGCCAGCGCGGCGGAGATCAACAGGAATTCCAGCTGAGCCAGCGATCCCAGCGCGTTGGCGCGGCGGCGCAGCGCGTAGGACGGGAAGCAGCGCGAGGACACGGCGTCGATCGCGCACTGGTACGACAGCACCGGGCAGGGGCGGTCCGGACTGGCATCGGCGGGGACGATCACCGTGGTCGCGGTCGCCTCGGGCCGGCCGTTCATATCGGTGCTCCGGTACAGCAGCTGGGTGGCCATCGTCCGCTGCGGGATCAGCCCGAGAAACGCCAGCTCAACGTCGCGCGAACGCAGCACCGTGCCGGGGGTGGCGTGCTGGTAACCGGGTGGCGGCTGGTAGAACGGGTCTTCGGTCGGCAACTGCGGTCGGGCCTTGGCCCGCAGTTCCTCGTGCGGCGCACGTCCGATCCACTCGGCGCCGGTAGCGGTCGCAAGGTTGCCAATGTCCATCGGGGCATTGTTGCTTAAGAGTGCGTTAAGAATCCAGTCGGCCCGCCGGTGAGTCGCCCATCGAGGCGGAGCCGGGCGGGCGCAGGGCGGCGAATTCGTCGGTGACCCGTAGCTGTGAATCGGCGAAGCGGTAGAACGCCGCCGGTCGACCGCCGCTCCGGCCGGACTGCGCGACGGTGCCGGTCGCAGTGATCACGCCGCGGCGGGCCAGCACCCGCTGCAGGTTGGTGGTATCCACCTGATGGCCCAACGTGGCGCCGTAGATGTCCCGCAGTGTTGACATGGCGAATTCGTTTGGCGCCAAGGCGAACCCGATGTTGGTGTAGGACATCTTCGCCGCCAGGCGGGTTCGGGCGTGGGCGACCATCGGGCCGTGGTCAAACGCCATCTGCGGCAGCGCGGTGACGGGGTGCCAGCGGGTGTCGGATGGCAGCTCCGGGATCGCGGGGGAGGGCACCAGGCCCAGGAACGTCGAGGCGATCGTCCGGATGCCGGGCAGCCGATCTGGCTCGGAGAACACCGCGAGCTGCTCCAGGTGCGCGACTTCCCGCAGGTCGACCTTCTCGGCGAGCTGGCGCCGCACCGACGTCGTCATGTCCTCGTCGTGGCGTAACCGCCCGCCGGGCAGCGACCACGCACCGCGCTGCGGAGCCCGGGCTCGTTGCCACAGCAGGACGTTGAGCTCGGGTTTCTGCGTCTTGGGGCCTGCTCCGAGCCCGCGAACCTGGAATACGACAGCGAGCACTTCGTGCGCGGTGCTACCATTGGCCATGTTTTCGATTGTAAGTCGAAAACCCATGCTCGGGGGCGAAAGGACCGACTATGGCAGTCGTGAATCGCACCGACCTGCGGTCAAACGAACTGGATACTGACCTGTCGAACGATCTAATCTCGCGAATTACAAACTCTCCCAAAGGTTTCAGTGGTATCGAGGGCGACGAACAGTGGGCGGCCGCCATTCGCCGGCTGGCCGAGCTACGGAACGCCACGATCTTGGCGCACAACTATCAGCTGCCGGCCATCCAGGATGTCGCCGACCATGTCGGCGACTCGCTGGCGCTGTCCCGGGTGGCTGCCGAGGCGCCCGAGGACACCATCGTGTTCTGCGGCGTGCACTTCATGGCCGAGACCGCGAAAATACTGAGCCCCGACAAGACCGTGCTCATCCCTGATCAGCGGGCCGGCTGCTCGCTGGCCGACTCGATCACCCCCGCGGACCTGCAGGCCTGGAAGGACGAACACCCGGGAGCGGTGGTGGTCTCCTACGTCAACACCACCGCCGCGGTGAAGGCGCTGACCGATATCTGCTGCACTTCGGCCAACGCCGTCGACGTCGTCGCCTCGATCGACGCCGATCGCGAGGTGCTGTTCTGCCCGGACCAATTCCTCGGCGCGCACGTGCGACGGATGACCGGCCGCGACAACCTGCACGTCTGGGCCGGCGAATGCCATGTGCACGCCGGGATCAACGGGGACGAGCTCACCGAGCAGGCCCGCAGGCATCCCGACGCCGAGTTGTTCGTCCATCCCGAATGCGGTTGCGCGACCTCGGCGCTGTACCTGGCCGGCGAGGGCGCATTCCCGGAAGAACGGGTCAAGATCCTGTCGACCGGCGGCATGCTCGACGCCGCCCGCCAGACCCGGGCCCGTCAGGTACTGGTCGCCACCGAGGTCGGCATGCTCTATCAGTTGCGTAACGCCGCGCCGGACGTCGACTTCCAAGCGGTCAACGACCGTGCCTCCTGCAAGTACATGAAGATGATCACCCCCGCGGCGCTGCTGCGCTGCCTGGTCGAAGGCGCCGACGAAGTCGACGTCGACCCGCAGACTTCGGCACGGGCGCGCCAAAGCGTGCAGCGGATGATCTCGATCGGCCAGCCCGGCGGCGGCGAATGAGCTCGCATCCGGGCTGGCAGGAGAGCGCCGACGTCGTCGTCATCGGTACCGGCGTCGGCGGTTTGGCCGCCGCGCTGGCCGCGCACCGGGCCGGCCGTCGGGTCGTCGTACTCAGCAAAGCCGGACGCACGCCCGGTGGAACGGCCACGCATTACGCGCAAGGCGGCATCGCGGTGGTGTTGCCCGACAACGACGACTCGATCGAAGCGCACGTCGCCGACACGCTCGCCGCCGGCGCAGGCCTGTGTGATCCGGACGCGGTGACCTCGATCATCGCCGACGGCTACCGGGCGGTCACCGAATTGGTCAGCGCCGGAGCGCGATTCGACGAGTCCTCCTCGGGCGGTTGGGCGTTGAGCCGCGAGGGCGGGCACTCCCGGCGGCGCATTGTGCACGCCAACGGCGATGCCACCGGGGCAGAGGTGCAACGCGCCCTCGACCACGCGGCGGACACGCTGGACATCCGTCCCAAACACACCGCACTGCGACTGCTGCAGGACGCGGGATCGGTGACCGGTGTGCTGGTCACCAATCGGCAGGGGATCGGCGTCATCCATGCGCCGTCGGTCATTCTCGCGACCGGCGGCCTGGGTCATCTCTACAGTGCGACCACCAACCCCGAGGGCTCGACTGGCGACGGGATCGCGCTGGCGCTGTGGGCCGGTGTTGCCGTCAGCGACATCGAGTTCATTCAGTTCCACCCGACGATGCTGTTCGACGGTCGTCATGGAGGTCGCCGCCCATTGGTCACCGAGGCGATCCGTGGTGAGGGCGCGGTTTTGGTTGACAGCCAAGGCAATTCGGTCACCGCCGGCGTGCACCCGATGGGTGATCTAGCCCCCCGCGACGTCGTGGCAGGCGCGATCGACGCCCGGCTGCGAGCTACGGGTGAGTCGTGCGTGTTCCTCGACGCCCGAGGTATCGCCGATTTCAAGCGCCGCTTCCCGACGGTCACCGCATCGTGCCGCGCCGCCGGCGTCGACCCGGTCACCCAGCCGATCCCGGTGGTTCCGGGCGCGCATTACAGCTGCGGTGGGGTGGTAACCGATGTGCACGGCCAGACCGAACTACCCGGGCTGTTCGCCGCGGGTGAGGTCGCCCGCACCGGGATGCATGGCGCTAACCGGCTGGCGTCCAACAGCTTGCTGGAGGGTTTGGTGGTCGGTGGAAGGGCGGGCAAGGCTGCGGCCGCGCACGCGATGGATTCTGGGCCGGTGCGCGCAAGCTCGGGAGAGCCCGTCGGCCGCGTGGCGCTGGTCCGCAGCGACCTGCAGCGTGCGATGAGCCGCGACGCGTCGGTGGTTCGCGACGCCGACGGGCTGCACGGGTTGATCGATACGCTGTCGGCCGCGCCGCTCGCGGCGGTCGTCACCCGCGCCAGGCTCGAAGACGCCGCACTGACCGCTACCGCCCGCGCGCTGGCCGCCGCCGCGCTGGCCCGCGAGGAGGGTCGCGGTTGCCACCATCGGGCCGACTACCCCGATGCGGCAGGGACTCCGGCCCACAGCCTGGTTGTCCGACTGGACTCTGACGACAGCGCGCAGGTCGAGACGCTGGCCGCGGTCTGCTGATGGTCCTCACGCAGAGCGAGCTCATCGAGGCTCGCGCCACGATCAGCCGCGCACTCGACGAGGACCTGCGCTACGGCCCAGACATCACCACGCGCGCGACGGTCCCCGACGGCGCCAGGACGACCGCGTCGCTGATCACCCGCGAACCCGGAGTGATCGCCGGGGTGGATCTCGCCCTCCTGGTGCTCGACGAGGTCCTCGGTGCCGACGGATACCGTGTGCTCGACCGCGTCGACGACGGCACGCGGCTAGAGCCGGGCGGACCGCTGCTGACAGTGGAGGCGCAGACGCTGGGCCTGTTGACCGCCGAGCGGACCCTGCTAAACCTGGTGTGCCACCTGTCCGGGATTGCCACCGCCACCGCGGCGTGGGTGGATGCGGTGGACGGCACCAAGGCCCAGATCCGCGACACCCGCAAGACGCTGCCCGGGCTGCGCTCTCTGCAGAAGTACGCGGTGCGGGTCGGCGGCGGCGTCAACCACCGGCTCGGCCTCGGCGATGCCGCGCTGATCAAGGACAACCACGTGGCCGCCGCGGGTTCGGTGGTGGCCGCCCTGCGCGCAGTACGGGCCGCCGCGCCCGACCTGCCCTGCGAAGTCGAGGTCGACTCGCTCGATCAGCTTGATGACATTCTCGTGGAGAACCCCGAGTTGGTGTTGCTGGACAATTTCCCGGTCTGGCAGACGCAGATCGCCGTGCAGCGCCGCGACACCCGGGCACCGGGCACCAAACTCGAGTCCTCCGGCGGGCTTTCGCTGGATACCGCCGCCGAGTACGCCGGGACCGGTGTCGACTATCTCGCGGTCGGGGCGCTCACGCATTCGGTGCGGGTGCTCGACATCGGGCTCGACTGCTGACGGCGAGCTCAGAGGAAAAGACGGTGTCGGGAGCGTCCGGGCGAACAACTAAACTTAGAGAACCACGGTGTTGGTTCGAGGAGCTGCAGATGGGACCTATCGAGGCCTTCAATGCGACTTGGTCGCAGGCACGCGCCACGATGGGCGAGGGTGCGCCGCAGGACGGCAGTGCGCTGGACAACAGTGCCCAACTGCGTCAAATGCAGTCCCAGGTCCAGGCGGCCGCACCGGGCGAGCGGTGGACGGGCGCGGCTGCTGACGGCTACGCAGATGCCAACGACGGGCAGGCTCGGCGGCTAGGGCAGCTGGCGGAACTCGATCAGCAGCTCGCCGCCGAAGTGAGTCGCTCAGCACAGGCGGTGACCGCCGGTCGGCAAAATCTGGACAGCATCCAGCAGTGGGTGAACGAAGCCGCTGCGTCGCTGCCGGACTCCGGCGATCCCGAACAGCAACTACCTATCGCCCGCAAGGGGATCAGCGAAGTTGCCGACGTTGTGCGCCAGACCCACGGCGAGCTCAACACCATTGGCGCGCGTATTCGCACCATCGGCAACGAATACAGACAACTCGACGATTTCAATCTCGATACGCAGTATGCTCGCCCGGCGGGCCTTCCCGGCGGGGCTCCTGCCCCCGAGGGGACTGTCGACATCACCATTGCCCTGACCGGGCCTGTGACCGGTATCGCCGCGCTCACTCAGACAAAAACGTTGTGGACGCAACCCGGGGGATCAAAGGGGCGACATTGCAAGTAAAACGTCCGCCGCCGCTATGCACACTGCGATGGTTGAGGATGGAGCATAACCATGCTTAAGAATTGGTTAATTGAGTACTGGTGGATTCTGGCATCACTGCTTTACGTCATCCTGGTCATGATCCTGATGCGGGTATTAGTCCGTCGTGGGACGTTCGATAGGACATGGCCGAAAATCATACTGGCGACCACCTGCGTGATCGTTATTTTCATCCCAACCATGCACCCGCCCTGGAACTACACCAACGCGGCAGTCGTGGTGTTCAACCTTCTCGTATTGTTCAGAATTACCTTCAAGTCCGAGAAATCGCCTGAACCCAGGGATCGGTGAGTCAGGTGGTGTCTGACCCCACGGTTTGGGCCCCGCCCTACGGATCACAGATGCCGTCACGCCGCCGACCGTGACGCTGCGGACCTGTACGGCACACCGCACCACGCGGTCTGAATCTCGCTCTCCGCGATTGAAGCTTGAATGACCGTTCCAGCCCGGCGTAATCGTCGCTCAGACCCTCTCGCCGACACCGCGATCATCCGGTGTTCGCTGGGAACGGTGGCCGAGTATCCCGATTTTCCCGCTGCGTGGGGTGACCCGGACGCTATCGCGCGGTTGTGGTCGTCCCATGCCATCCGTGAGGCGGTGCTGCTTGCCAGTCCGGTGCTGGCGAGCCAGGTTGACAGGCTGCTGTCGTCCTCGGGCGCTGACACGCCGGTGAAGAAGCGCAAGCGCGTGCACAAGGGGCTGTTGAAGTACGCGCTGCGCCTGAGCACCCGATGCACTCCGTTCGGCATGTTCGCCGGTGTGGCGGTGCTGCCGGTCGGCGACGGCGAACCGGTGCTCGGCGCGTCCCATGTCCGCCATGTCCGGGCCTCCGGCGCGGCCGCCCGGCGTCTGGTGGAACAGGTGCGCGCGTTGCCGCAGGCTCGGCTGTATCCCAACCCGGCGTTGACCGAACGCGCCGACCGGCTGGTCGTCACCGTCATGCGCGGCGTCGACGACACCCATACGCTGGCCTCGATCAGGGCCACCGGACCCGCACGGCTGGCCGTCGACACCGCCGCGGGCACCGCGACACGGCAAGACATCGAGCAGCGGGTCGCCGACGCCTATCCAGTCGTCAGCGCCGCGACGGTGCGCACGCTGGTCGACGAGTTGTTGGCGGCCGAGGTGTTGTTGTGCGAGGCGGAGCACTCCGCATTCGACGGCGATCCGTTGGCGCGCGTGCCCGACGCCGTCGATGGCGTCGCCGAGATGCGGGCTGCCCTGGCGCGGTACACCGACGCGCCTGATCCGGTCGACGATGGCAGCCTCGACGCGCTGCTGCGGCTGTGCCCAGAAGGGAACACCCAGCGCAGCGTCCACGTCGACGTGGAACTGGATGTGTCCGGGCAGGTGCCCGCGTTGGTCGTCGACGCGGCCCGCGATGCCATCACAGCTCTGGCCGCGACGATGGCGCACCTGCCGACGACGCCCGCGGTCGATGAGTTCAGTGCCGGGTTCGTGGAACGGTACGGCCACACGCGGGTGCCGTTCCTGACCGCGGTCGACGACGAACTCGGGATCGGCTACCCGCGGGCCTACGAATCCGTCGCACCGCGGCGCCCCACTGCTCCCGCCGACGACGACCCTGCGGCCGAGCGGCGTCGGGACCTGATCGCCCGGCTTCTGCAGCGGGCGGCGGCCGATGGCGTGGACGTCGTGGAGCTCACCGATGCCGACCTGGCGGGCTTCCCCGAGCCCGACGGCATGCCCAGTAGCGTCGATCTCATTCTCGGGCTCCACCGCGAGCCGTCGGGTCTGCGGGCGACGGTGACCGGGCTGGGCTTTCCGGGCGGGTCCGCCGTCGGACGCTTCACCGCTGTCATGCCCGCGGCGCGGGATTTTGCGCAGCGCCGCGCTGACTTCGACTCCGCCTGGTGGGTCGATAAGACCGCCGGGCGGGGAATCGTGTGCGGCATCGACTACATCGCCGGGACGGACTCCATCAACGAGGTCGCCGCGACCGCACAGTTGTATCCGCTGACATTGGCGGTCAACGCACGTCCGCACTGCCCGGCCGGCCCGGTACTCACCCTCGCCGACATCTACCTCGGTTATGCGGACGGATCCGTGCGGATCGTCCTGGCCGACGGCACACCGGTGAGCGTGCGTCAGCTCAACATGGCCACGACCCGCGCCTCGGCCAGAGCCGTCCGGCTGCTGCGCGATATCTCCGATGCCAGAACGCGGGTGCTGTTCTGGTCCTGGGGTGAGGCCGAGGCGATCATGAACCACCTGCCCGCAGTGCAATACCGGGGTGTCACCTTGGCCGTGCAGCGGTGGCGCTACCCGACGACCGCGACGCGCACGCGGGCCGCGCTGCGGGACTGGATCGCCGCGACCGGCATCAGCCGCCACGTCCGCGTCGGGCCGTACGACAACCAGCTGCACCTCGACACCCAACATCCGGCACACCTAGACCTGCTGCTCGACGAAATCACCGCCGGCAACCTGTGGGTGTTCTGTGCCCCGACACCCGACCAGATGGGTGTCGTGGGCGACAACGCGGCAGCGATGCACCCCGCCGAGGTGGTGGTCACCGTTGCCGCCCCGGCCGGGGCGCGCGTCGAGCCCGACCTGACCAGTCACCCACTGCACAACCCCGCGCACGACGAAGATCGGCTGCTGGTGCCGGGGGGCGCGTGGACCGCGTTCGCCATCACCGTCGCCAGCAACTCCCACGACCGCATCCTGCGGGCCTTCGCCGACGCCTTCCCCGACCTCGCCGGCGACTGGTATTTCGTGCGCTACCGAGAAGACGGCCGCGACCAGCTGCGCCTGCGGGTGCGACGCCCGGTTGCCGAACTCACCAGCGTCTTGGCGTGGCTGGCCGACGCCCGCCTGGCCGGGCGCATCGGCGACTACACGATCCCGGTCTATCACCGCGAACTCGAACGCTACGGCGGACCACGAAGCTTCCGCTGCTATGAACGGCTGTTCTGTCACGAGACCGCGCACATCGTCGCCCTGCTGCCGATCGTCGAGCCCAAACCGTTGGCCCAAGACACCTCCACACCGCTGCTCAGGCCAGGTGTCGAAGCCGCCGCCGGCGTCCTGACCCAATGGCTCGACGCGATCGACCCCGGCCGCGCGGACACCGGCCAGGTGATCGACGTCGCGGTCGAAAACTACAGCGGGGAACTCGGTTCAGCGGTACACAAGATCAAAACCGCTCTGCGCAAACATCACTCGCACATCGACGCGCACACTGTACTGGGCGCCGCGCTGCGTGAATTCTGGATTGACCCAGCCCAGTACGACGCGATCACGACGCCTGCCGTCCTACAAAGCGCAAGCCACATGCTGTGCAACCGGATAGGCCTGCAGCGGCACGAAGAGTACGCCGTGATGTGGCTGATCAAGAACGAACGAAACCGTCGGGAGCGGCGCAACATCTGAGTGCGATGGCGCCGGGCTGTCGCTGGATACTGCCGTGGAATACGCCGGCAGTGGCGAGGTTTACGCGATATCGGCGACGAAGACCCCAACGCGTCCAACCTGCCGCTTGGCTAGAAACGGCAGCCCGGTGCCGTCGCTGCCGGCGGGCAGGACCCGTGGGTTGACGATATGGACGCTGGAGCGGATGAAGTGCACGTCGGCCTCGCCGGCCGCCAGCACATTCTTGACCCAGTTGGTTTTGCCGTGGATGAGCCCGATGGCCAAGACGTTGCCTTTGCGGTAGGCGGTGACGATGGTCTCGTACGGCGTTCCGGAGCTGCGGCCGCGATGCTTGATCACCGAGAATCCGGGAATGTAGCGCGCAAATGGCCGCACCAACGGGTTGAAGTACTTGATCTGGAATCGCTCCAGCGCCGGCGGGACGAGCATCGGGACGCCCGGGGCGTTGTTGGGATGGTCCTTCGCGGACATGGCGGCTCCCTGTGGTCGGGTGGTCGTCAATGTACCGGTCCGATATGCGGTTGCCCTGCTCTGGGACAATGGACGGCGTGACTGTGATGGCACGCATCGACCTGCGAGGTGCTGACTTGTCCGTCGCCCGGCTGCGGGCGACGCTTCCCCGCGGCGGAGTGGACGTGGAAGCCGCCCTGTCCACGGTCCGCCCGATCGTCAATGCTGTCGCCGACCGGGGCGCCGAGGCCGCGCTGGAATACGGCGAGTCGCTGGACGGCGTCCGGCCCCCGTCGGTCCGGGTGCCCAGCAGCGAGTTGGACGCCGCCCTGGCCGGATTGGCCCCTGACGTGCGGGCCGCGCTGGAGGTGGTGATCGAACGCACCCGCGCGGTGCACGCCGACCAGTGCCGCTCCGATGTGACGACGACGTTGGGCCCCGGCGCCACCGTCACCGAGCGGTGGGTGCCGGTCCAACGGGTGGGCCTGTACGTGCCCGGTGGCAATGCGGTCTACCCGTCGAGCGTCGTGATGAACGTGGTGCCGGCGCAGGCCGCCGGAGTCGGCTCGCTGGTGGTCGCCAGCCCGCCGCAAGCTGCGTCGCAAGGCCAGTACGGGACTCGTTTCCAAGGCCTGCCGCACCCGACGATCCTGGCCGCCGCCCGGATGCTCGGCGTCGAAGAGGTGTGGGCCGTCGGCGGGGCCCAGGCCGTGGCGCTGATGGCGTACGGCGGCGTGGACACCGACGGTGCCGAACTGGCGCCCGTCGACCTGGTCACCGGGCCGGGCAACATCTACGTCACCGCGGCCAAGCGCCTGGTCCGCTCGCGGGTCGGCATCGACGCTGAAGCCGGTCCCACCGAGATCGCGATCCTGGCCGACGACACCGCCGACCCCGAGCACGTCGCCGCCGACTTGATCAGCCAGGCCGAGCACGACGAGATGGCGGCCAGCGTTCTGGTGACACCCAGCACGGAGCTTGCCGACGCCACCGACGCCGCGCTGGCCGACCAGATCGAGACCACGGTGCACCGGCAGCGGGTGACCACCGCACTCGCCGGGCGACAGTCGGCGATCATCCTGGTCGACGACATCGACGCCGGGATTCGCACCGTCAACGCCTACGCCGCCGAGCACCTGGAGATCCAGACCGCGAATCCAGACCAGGTGGCCGCGCAAATCCGTTCCGCCGGGGCCATTTTCGTTGGCGCGTTCGCACCGGTCAGCCTCGGCGACTACTGCGCGGGCTCCAACCACGTGCTCCCGACCGCGGGCAGCGCAGCGCACTCCAGTGGCCTGTCGGTGCAGACTTTCCTGCGCGGCATCCACGTCGTCGACTACACCGAGGCGGCGCTCAAAGACGTGTCCGGGCACGTGATCACGCTCGCCGCCGCCGAGGACCTGCCGGCCCACGGCGAAGCGGTACGGCGAAGGTTCGGCTGATGCCCCACCGCCCGACGCTCGACGATCTGCCACTGCGTCAGGACCTGCGCGGCAAGTCGCCCTACGGTGCTCCACAGCTTGACGTTCCGGTTCGGTTGAACACCAACGAGAATCCGCACCCGCCGAGCCGAGCACTCGTCGACGACGTCGTCGCATCGGTGCGCGTTGCGGCCGCCGCCCTGAATCGCTATCCCGACCGCGACGCGGTAGCCCTGCGGGCCGACCTGGCCGCTTACCTCACCGTCCAGACCGGTGTTCCGCTCAGCATGGAAAACCTCTGGGCCGCAAATGGATCTAACGAGATCCTGCAGCAGCTATTACAGGCCTTCGGGGGACCGGGGCGTAGTGCGATCGGCTTCGTGCCGTCATACTCGATGCACCCGATCATCTCCGAAGGCACCCGCACCGAATGGCTCACGGCGTCCCGCGCCGCGGACTTCAACCTCGGCGTCGAGCCCGCGGTGGCCGCGATCGTCGAGCGTCGGCCCGACGTGGTCTTCGTCACCAGCCCGAACAACCCGACAGGCCAGAGCGTTTCGCTGGCTGATCTGCGTCGACTGCTCGACGTCGCACCCGGGATCGTGATCGTCGACGAGGCCTACGGCGAGTTCTCCGCCCAGCCCAGCGCGGTGGCACTGCTCGAGGAGTATCCGACCAAGCTGGTGGTGAGTCGAACGATGAGCAAGGCGTTCGCGTTCGCCGGCGGCCGGCTCGGGTATCTGGTGGCGACCCCGGCCCTGGTCGACGCGATGCTGCTGGTTCGGCTGCCGTATCACCTGTCGGTGGTCACCCAGGCCGCCGCGCGGGCCGCGCTGCGACACGCTGATGACACGTTAGGCAGCGTCGCCACCCTGATCGCCGAGCGAGAGCGGGTGCAGACGGCGTTGAGCGGCATGGGTTTTGACGTCATCCCGAGCGACTCCAACTTCGTGCTGTTCGGCCGCTTCGCCGACGCACCGGCGACCTGGCAGCGCTACCTGGACTCCGGTGTGCTGATCCGCGACGTCGGCATCCCCGGGTATCTGCGGACTACGATCGGGTTGGCGTGGGAAAACGATGCTTTTCTGGCTGCCAGCGCCGATCTGGCCGCCACCGACTTGGCCCAGCCCGCCGTGGCGCGTCGCCACGGAGATGAATAGGAGCGTCATGACCCGCCGCGCGCGCGTGCAGCGCACCACCAAGGAATCCGAGATCGTCGTCGAGCTCGACCTCGACGGCACTGGTCAGGTGCACATCGACACCGGGGTGCCGTTCTACGACCACATGCTGCATGCGCTGGGCAGTCACGCCAGCTTCGACCTGACCGTGCGCGCCAAAGGTGATGTGGAGATCGAAGGACACCACACCATCGAGGACACCGCGATCGTCCTCGGCCAGGCTCTGGTTGAAGCACTCGGCGACAAGAAAGGCATCCGACGGTTCGGCGACGCCTTCATCCCGATGGACGAGACACTGGCGCATGCCATCGTCGACGTCTCCGGCCGGCCCTACTGCGTGCACACCGGCGAGCCGGATCACCTGCGGCACACCACGATCGCCGGAAGCTCGGTGCCCTATCACACGGTGATCAACCGGCATGTGTTCGAGACGCTGGCCAACAACGCGCGCATCGCACTGCACGTTCGCGTGCTCTACGGTCGCGACCCGCACCACATCACCGAGGCGCAGTACAAGGCCGTCGCCCGGGCATTGCGGCAGGCGGTCGAGACCGACCCCCGGGTGTCCGGCGTGCCGTCCACCAAAGGTGCTCTGTGACAGTAAAATCCGTCGTGGTGCTGGACTACGGCTCGGGTAACCTCCGGTCGGCCCAGCGCGCGCTGCAGCGTGTCGGCGCCGACGTCGAGGTAACCGCCGACCTCGAAAAGGCCGTTGCCGCAGACGGGCTGGTGGTGCCGGGCGTCGGTGCCTTCGAGGCGTGCATGACCGGGTTGCGCGGGATCAACGGGCAGCAGGTCATTGCCGAGCGAGTCGTGGCTGGGCGTCCGGTGCTGGGTGTGTGCGTCGGCATGCAGATCTTGTTCGCCCGCGGCGTCGAATTCGGGGTGCAGAGCATCGGCTGCGGCCAGTGGCCGGGCGCGGTGACCCGGCTGGAGGCGCCGGTGATCCCGCACATGGGCTGGAACGTGGTGACGGCTGCGCCGGGCAGCGCTCTGTTCAAAGGCCTGGACGGCGACGCCCGGTTTTACTTTGTGCATTCCTACGCGGCGCAGCAGTGGGAAGGCGGAGCCGACGCTTTGCTGACCTGGGCCACGCACGGTGTGCGGTTCCTGGCCGCGGTCGAAGACGGTCCGTTGGCCGCCACCCAGTTCCACCCGGAGAAGAGCGGGGACGCCGGGGCGGCGATCTTGAGCAATTGGGTTGAAGGGTTGTGACGTGTCGTTGATTCTGTTGCCTGCTGTCGACGTGGTCGAGGGCAAGGCGGTGCGGTTGGTGCAGGGCAAGGCCGGCAGCGAAACCGACTACGGCTCGGCGCTGGACGCCGCGCTGGCCTGGCAACGCGACGGCGCCCAGTGGGTGCACCTGGTGGACCTGGACGCGGCGTTCGGCCGTGGCTCCAATCGGGAGCTGCTGGCCGAGGTCGTCGGCAAGCTCGACGTCAACGTGGAGCTCTCCGGCGGTATCCGCGACGACGACTCGCTGAGCGCCGCGCTGGCCACCGGCTGCGCGCGAGTCAACGTCGGAACGGCTGCGTTGGAGAACCCGCAGTGGTGTGCGCGGGCGATCGCCGAGCACGGCGACCAGGTCGCGGTGGGATTGGACGTGCAGATCGTCGACGGGGAGCACCGGCTGCGCGGCCGCGGCTGGGAGACCGACGGCGGCGATCTGTGGCAGGTGCTGGATCGTCTTGACAGCGAGGGATGTTCGCGTTTCGTCGTCACCGACGTCACCAAAGACGGCACGCTGACCGGACCCAACCTCGACCTGCTACGCGCGGTCGCCGACCGCACCGACATCCCGGTGATCGCCTCCGGCGGGGTGTCCAGCCTCGACGACCTGCGTGCCATCGCCACCCTGACCGGCAGCGGGGTCGAGGGCGCGATCGTCGGCAAGGCGCTCTATGCCGGACGTTTCACGTTGCCGCAGGCGCTGGCGGCGGTGGCAGATTAGGGGCGCAATGGATCTCGATGCGCTGGTGGCGGTGGCAGCGGCGATCCTCGACGCCGCGGCCAAGCCGTTCGTCGCCGGGCATCGTGCAGATTCGGCGGTCAGCAAGCGTGGCGACGACTTCGCCACCAAGGTCGACCTGGCGATCGAGCGTCAGGTGGTCGACGCGCTGACGTCGGCGACCGGCATCGGAGTGCACGGCGAGGAGTTCGGTGGCGCCGACCTGGACTCGGAGTGGGTCTGGATTCTCGATCCGGTGGACGGGACGTTCAACTACGCGGCCGGGTCGCCGATGGCCGCGATTCTGCTCGGCCTGCTGCACGACGGCGACCCGGTCGCCGGACTGACCTGGTTGCCGTTCATGAACGAGCGCTACGCCGCGGTGGCCGGTGGTTCGCTGATGAAAAACGGTGTGCCACAGCCGATGCTGACGCGCAGTGATCTGAACTCATCGATCATCGGCGTCGGGACTTTCAACGCCGATGCGCGCGGCCGCTTTCCCGGCCGCTACCGGGTCGCGGTGCTCGAAGAGCTCAGCAGGGTGTCGTCGCGGATGCGGATGCACGGCGCCACCGGCATCGATCTTGCCTATGTCGCCGACGGGGTGCTCGGCGGATGCATCAGTTTCGGCGATCACATCTGGGATCACGCGGCCGGCGTGGCACTGGTGCGGGCCGCGGGCGGCATTGTCACCAGCCTGGCCGGCGAACAGTGGACCCCCGATTCGCGTTCTGCGTTGGCCGCCGCCCCGGGTGTGCATGCCCAGCTGCTCGACATGCTGCACGGTGTAGGACGGCCCGATGACTACTGAATCTCGCTCCAGCACCAGCCTTGCCACCCGCGTCATTCCCTGCCTGGACGTCGACGACGGCCGGGTGGTCAAGGGCGTCAACTTCGAAAACCTGCGCGATGCCGGCGATCCGGTGGAACTGGCCGCGGCCTACGACGCCGAGGGTGCTGACGAGCTGACCTTCCTGGACGTGACCGCGTCATCGTCGGGGCGGGCCACCATGCTCGACGTGGTTCGCCGCACCGCCGAGCAGGTGTTCATCCCGCTGACCGTCGGCGGCGGCGTGCGGACGGTCGCCGACGTCGACGTGCTGCTGCGGGCGGGCGCCGACAAGGTGTCGATCAACACCGCAGCCATCGCGCGGCCGGAGTTGCTGGCCGAGCTGGCGGCCCAGTTCGGTTCGCAGTGCATCGTGTTGTCGGTTGATGCCCGCAGGGTGCCGGCCGGGTCGGATCCGACAGCGTCGGGTTGGGAAGTCACCACCCACGGCGGTCGGCGCGGCACCGGTATCGACGCGGTGGAATGGGCAGCTCGCGGCGCCGAGTTGGGGGTGGGGGAGATCCTGCTGAACTCGATGGACGCCGACGGCACCCGCGCCGGGTTCGATCTGCCGATGTTGCGCGCGGTCCGGGCGGCGGTGACGGTGCCCGTGATCGCCAGTGGCGGCGCCGGCGCGGTCGAGCATTTCGCGCCCGCCGTCGCCGCCGGTGCCGATGCGGTGTTGGCGGCCAGCGTGTTCCACTTCCGGCAGTTGACCATCGGCCAGGTGAAGGCGGCGATGGCGGCAGCAGGGATCACGGTGCGATGACCCTCGATCCCGTGATCGCGGCGCGACTGAAGCGCAACGCCGACGGACTTTTCGTCGCCGTCGTGCAGGAGCGCGGCAGCGGCGACGTGCTGATGATCGCGTGGATGGACGACGACGCGCTGGCCCGCACCCTGGAAACCCGCGAGGGTACCTATTTTTCCCGGTCTCGCGGCCAGCAGTGGGTCAAAGGCGCCACCTCCGGCCACACCCAGCATGTGCACTCGGTACGGCTGGACTGCGACGGTGACGCGGTGCTGCTGGTGGTCGACCAGGTCGGCGGCGCCTGCCACACCGGGGACCACAGCTGTTTCGATGCCGACGTGCTGCTCGGGCCGGACGACTGAGACTGCTCAGCGAAATATCTCTTCGACCTTTCGGCGCTGACCGCCACCGCGGTGCTCTTGGCGCCGCCGGCGGGCGACACTAGTAGGCGGCCTCTAATCCGTCGGCGGCCTCTACCGCGGCGTGGGCCCATTCATCGTGGCGCACCGCGGGCATGATCCGGTCTCGCCGGATCATCTCGATGTCGAGGCGAGCCCCGGCAACGCCTTTGACCATGACTTCCGGTGGTTTAAAGGCGATTTCGTGGTTGACCGTGTCGATGGCCAAAAGGCCGTCGACGTCTGTGAATCCGTTGGCGAGCATAGTGTCGTGCGCCCATTGAGCCGGTCTGAGCCCGGAGAAATCGTCGAGATAGGCGACCCACAGGTGGACGTTGCGCCGGGTGTGCAGCCTCGTGAGCGCGCGTTCGACAGCGGTACGCCCATCGGCGGTCAGCTTTCCGGCGGGATCGGTGATGTAGGGGTTCAACTGCCACGCCTGGGCGGGTGCTTTTGCGGTGTGGGTTCCCGGCTGGTTGGTGCCGGTCCCGGGCTGGTTGGTGTCGACTGCGCCGCCCTCGGCCGACCCGGCGGTGTTGTGGCGCAGGGCATTTACGCCGGCAACGCCTGCCACAACAAGCAGCACCAGCGTCGCGAAGGCAGCTATCAGCACCGCCGGCCGCAGTGTGCGACGCTCCGGTGCGGCCGGTGCGGCCGGTGCGGGCGGTGCGGCGATTTGTCGTGTGGGGCGCTCGGCTGCGGCACCGGCAACGGTATTGGCCACGCCGACTCCCGGTCGGCCGGTGAGGGCCGTCGCGAAGTCCGAACAGGTCGCAAAGCGAGCTGCGGGATCTTTTGCCATGGCTTTGGAGAGGACGGGATCGACGACGGCGAGCTCGGGCCGCCGCTTGCCGACCGATGGCGTCGGCGCGGAAAGGTGTTGGGAGATCACCACCGCCGCGTTGGCGTCATCGTAGGGCGCTGTTCCGGTCAGTAGATGAAAAGCGGTGCAGGCTAACGCGTATTGGTCGGCGCGTCCGTCGATGTCTTTGCCCATGAGCTGCTCGGGCGCGGCGTAGGCCGTCGTCCCTATCACCATGTTGGTGGCGGTCAGGCCGCTGATGTCGCCGACTTGTCGGGCAATACCGAAGTCGGCCAACAGGATCCGTCGTCCGCGCAGTTCGGTGTCGCTGAGCAGAATGTTGGCCGGCTTGATGTCGCGGTGCAGCAGTCCGCGGTGATGCGCATAGTCCAAGGCATCGGCGATCGCGCTGATGACCGCGAACGCCTCGGCCTTCGGCATGCCGGACGGATAGCGGCTACGCAGCAGTTTCGCGGCGTCGGTTCCCTCGACATAATCCATCGACAACCACAGCTGTCCTTCAAATTCGCCGCGGTCGTGGATGCCGACGATGTGCGGGTGCCATAGCTCCGAGGCGATGTCTGCTTCCCGGCTGAACCGCTGCCGGTACTCCTGGTCTACGGTCAGCGCGGCCGGCAAGATTTTGAGCGCATCGCGGCGAGGCAGTCGTGGATGCTGCGCCAGATAGACCTCACCCATACCGCCGGATCCCAGTCGTCCGAGGATGGTGTATCCGGCGAACACGTCGCCGTTGTTCAGCGGCATGTCCGGCTAGCTACGCGCCCGCAGCGTTGCCAACGCTTTGTCGGCGTGGCTGTCCATGCTCAGTTCGCTGGAGATGACGTCGAGCAGCGTGCGATCGGTGTCGATGACGAAGGTGGTGCGCTTGACGGGCAGCAGCTTGCCCAACAGCCCGCGCTTGACCCCGAACTGGTTGGCGATCGCGCCGTCGGTGTCCGACAGCAGCGGGTAGTCGAACTTCTGGGTATCGGCGAACTTCGCTTGCTTGTCGACCGGGTCGACACTGATGCCTACCCGGGTCGCGCCCACAGCGGCGAACTCCTGCGCCAGGTCCCGGAAGTGGCACGCTTCCTTGGTGCATCCGGGGGTCATCGCCGCCGGGTAGAAGAACAGCACGACGGGCCCGTCGGAGAGCAGGGCGCTGAGCCTGCGCGGCGTGCCGGTCTGGTCGGGAAGTTCGAAGTCAACCACGGTGTCACCGGTTTTCATGGCCGTCACGCTACGCCAGCGGCGATCAGAGCCGAACTGCCCATCTGGGAAGATAACGGCGTGCACGCCAATCTCGCCGCCGCCACCACATCGCGGGAGCATTTCCGCATCCTGGCGGCTGAGCATCGGGTGGTGCCGGTGACCCGCAAGGTGCTGGCCGACGCCGAGACTCCGCTGTCCGCATACCGAAAACTCGCCGACAACCGGCCCGGCACCTTCCTTTTGGAGTCGGCGGAGAACGGGCGGTCGTGGTCGCGCTGGTCGTTCATCGGGGCCGGCGCGCCGTCGGCGCTGACGGTGCGCGACGGGCAGGCGGTGTGGCTGGGCGCCGTGCCGCACGACGCGCCCACCGGTGGCGACCCGCTGCAGGCCCTGCGCGAGACGTTGCAGGTGCTGGCCACCGCGGCGTTGCCGGGCCTGCCGCCGTTGTCTGGCGGCATGGTCGGATTTTTCGCCTACGACCTGGTGCGGCGCCTCGAGCGGCTGCCCGAGCTCGCCGTCGACGACCTCAACCTCCCGGACCTGCTGCTGCTGCTGGCCACCGACCTGGCCGCCGTGGACCACCACGAGGGCACCATCACGCTGATCGCCAACGCGGTGAACTGGAACGGCACCGACGAGCGGGTCGACGAGGCCTATGACGACGCGATCGCGCGACTCGACGTGATGACCGCGGCGCTCGAGCAGCCGCTGTCGTCGACCGTCGCCACGTTCACCCGGCCCGAGCCGCAGCACCGCTCGCAGCGCACGGCGGGAGAGTACAGCGCGATCGTCGAGCGTTTGGTCGGCGAGATCGAACGGGGCGAGGCCTTTCAGGTGGTGCCGTCGCAGCGTTTCGAGATGGACACCCACGTCGAGGCGATCGACGTCTACCGGATGCTGCGGGTATCCAACCCCAGCCCGTACATGTATCTGCTGCACGTCCCGGATGATGTTGGTGGAACAGCGTTTTCGGTTGTCGGCTCCAGTCCCGAGGCGTTGGTGACGGTGCAGGACCGATGGGCGACGACGCACCCGATCGCCGGCACCAGGTGGCGCGGCGAAACCGATGACGAGGACCAGCTGCTGGAAAAGGAGCTACTGGCTGACGAGAAGGAGCGCGCCGAGCATCTGATGCTGGTGGACCTGGGCCGCAACGACCTCGGACGGGTCTGCGTGCCGGGCACGGTCCGGGTCGAGGACTACAGCCACATCGAGCGCTACAGCCACGTCATGCACCTGGTGTCCACGGTCAAAGGGATGCTTGCCGACGGCCGGACCGCGCTCGATGCCGTGACCGCCTGCTTCCCGGCCGGCACGCTGTCGGGTGCTCCGAAGGTGCGGGCGATGGAGCTGATCGAGCACGTCGAGAAAACCCGGCGCGGCCTCTACGGCGGCGTGATCGGTTACCTCGACTTCGCCGGCAACGCCGACTTCGCCATCGCGATCCGCACCGCGCTGATGCGCGACGGTACCGCCTACGTGCAGGCCGGCGGCGGGGTGGTGGCCGACTCCAACGGGCCCTACGAGTACGCCGAAGCGAGCAACAAGGCGCGGGCGGTGCTCAACGCGATCGCCGCCGCGGAAACCTTGCGCAAGCCCGAGGCCGACCGGGATGGCTGACGGCCCGGCGCCCGCTGCCGGCGGCTCAGGGGCCTTCCGGGTGGCGCAAGTCTTGCTGGTGGTCTCGGCTGCCGGGCTGTGGGCGGCCTCGCGGCTGACCTGGGTCGAGCTGAACACCTTCGATGGCCTGGGCCCGCCGAAGCTGGTCACGCTGCCCGGATCTGGCTGGTCCTCGGCGCTGCTGCCACTGGCGTTGCTGCTGCTGGCCGCCGCGTTGGCGACGCTGGCGGTGCGGGGGTGGGCGCTGCGGGTGCTCGGAGTGCTGGTGGCACTGGCCAGCTTGGCGGCGGGATACCTGGCGATCGGCACGCTGGAGACCCCTGACCTGGCCGCCCGCGGCGCGCAACTGGCGCATGTGCCGTTGCTGGAGTTGGTCGGCAGCAAGCGGCACCACCTGGGCCCGGTGATCACGCTGCTGGCTGCCGTCGGCGTGCTGCTCGCTGCCGCGCTGCTGATGCGCGCCGCCGCCTCGGCCGGACGTACCGCCACGAAGTACCTGACGCCCGCCGCTCGCCGGTCTGCGGCACGCCGCGACCACCAGGCCCCGTCGGAACGCACGATGTGGGACGAACTCGACGCGGGCCGTGACCCGACCGATCCAGCGGGCGGTCCGCAAGCCGAACCTGACACCGAGGGTCGGTGACGAACGCTACCGTGACGCTCGCTACCCTCGGAGGGCTCCGTCAATATTCGTGGCGGCTTGGGAGAGGAACCGACAGCATGAGTTCGGCAAGCGTGCTCGACTCCATTATCGAAGGAGTCCGCGCCGACGTTGCCGCTCGTGAAGCGTCGGTGGGCATGGCGGAGATCAAGGCTGCCGCCGAAGCCGCCCCGCCACCACGTGATGTACTGGCGGCGTTGCGGGAACCCGGTATCGGTGTCATCGCCGAGGTGAAGCGGGCCAGCCCGTCGGCCGGTGAACTCGCGTCCATCGCCGATCCGGCCGCACTCGCGTGCGCCTATGAAGACGGTGGCGCCCGGATCATCAGCGTGCTGACCGAAGAACGTCGCTTCCGCGGCAGCCTGGCTGACCTGGACTCTGTGCGCGCCGCAGTCTCGGTTCCGGTGCTGCGCAAAGACTTTGTCGTGGGCCCCTACCAAATCCACGAGGCCCGCGCGCACGGTGCCGACATGCTGCTGCTGATCGTGGCCGCGCTGGATCAGCCCGCGTTGGAGTCGATGCTGGAGCGCACCGAATCGCTGGGCATGACAGCGCTTGTCGAGGTGCACACCGAAGGCGAAGCCGACCGCGCATTGAAAGCCGGCGCCCGGGTCATCGGTGTCAACGCCCGCGATCTTCGTACCCTGCGGGTCGACCGGGATTGCTTTGCGCGCATCGCGCCCGGCCTGCCGTCGGACATCATTCGGATCGCCGAATCGGGTGTGCGGGGCAGGGCTGACCTACTGGCTTATGCCGGCGCCGGCGCCGACGCCGTACTCGTCGGCGAGGGCTTGGTCACCAGCGGGGATCCCCGCGCAACCGTCGCCGACCTGGTCACCGCAGGCAAGCACCCGTCGTGCCCCAAGCCGGCCCGCTAATCCGTTCGAATCCGATGCACCGCTTCCCTGTTGAGCTTTCATGATGGCAGATATCTCGGGTCAGCAACTTCCGCGTTCCAGTGCCGCAATCGCCGAATCCACCCCGCACGATCCCGACGAACGTGGCCACTTCGGGGTATACGGCGGCCGATTCGTCGCCGAGGCACTGATGGCGGTCATCGAGGAAGTCACCGCGGCCTATCAGAAGGTGCGCACCGACCAGGCCTACCTCGACGAGCTCGACCGCTTGCAGACGCACTACACCGGCCGACCGTCGCCCTTGTACGAGGCGACCCGGCTCAGCGAGCACGCCGGCGGGGCGCGCATCTTCCTCAAACGGGAAGACCTGAACCACACCGGTTCTCACAAGATCAACAACGTGCTCGGCCAAGCCCTGCTGGCCCGCCAGATGGGTAAGACCCGGGTGATCGCCGAAACCGGCGCCGGCCAGCACGGCGTGGCCACCGCGACCGCGTGCGCGCTGCTCGGCCTGGACTGCGTGATCTATATGGGCGCCGTCGACACCGCCCGGCAGGCACTCAACGTCGCCAGGATGCGACTGCTGGGTGCCGACGTCGTCTCGGTGGAGTCCGGATCGCGAACCCTCAAGGACGCCATCAACGACGCGTTCCGGGACTGGGTGACCAACGCCGACAACACCTATTACTGCTTCGGCACCGCCGCTGGGCCGCACCCGTTCCCGATGATGGTGCGCGATTTTCAACGGGTGATCGGACTCGAGACCCGGGTGCAGATCCAGGATCAGGCCGGGCGCCTGCCCGATGCCGTCACCGCCTGCGTGGGCGGGGGATCGAACGCGATCGGCATCTTCCATGCCTTCCTCGACGACCCGGGGGTTCGACTGGTCGGTTACGAGGCTGCCGGCGACGGCGTCGAAACCGGCCGGCACGCCGCCACGCTCACCGGCGGGTCGCCGGGTGCGTTTCAGGGATCATTCTCGTTTTTGTTGCAGGACGAAGACGGACAGACCGTCGAGTCGCACTCGATCTCGGCGGGCCTGGACTACCCGGGTGTGGGCCCAGAACATGCCAGGCTCAAAGACACCGGGCGAGCCGAATACCGGCCGATCACCGACACCGAGGCCATGGACGCGTTCCGGCTGCTGTGCCGCACCGAAGGCATCATCCCGGCGATCGAGTCCGCCCACGGTCTGGCCGGGGCGCTGAAACTCGGCGTCGAATTAGGCAGCGGGGCGATCATTGTCGTGAACCTCTCCGGCCGTGGAGACAAAGACGTCGAGACCGCCGCGAAGTGGTTCGGTCTGCTGGACAACGGCGACGATGCGGGCGCCGCAGCTGCCCGAGGGAGAGCCGGACAATCGGGTCCGGATAAATCATGACGGTCGAGCAGAGCGAAAAGAGCCGCCTGCAAGCACTTTTCAGCTCGTGTCGCGGCGAGAATCGGGCGGCTTTGATCGGATATCTGCCGACCGGATATCCCGACGTCGCGACGTCGATCGAGGCGATGCAGGCGTTGACCGATTCCGGCTGCGACCTCATCGAAGTCGGCATTCCATATTCGGACCCGGGGATGGACGGCCCGGTGATCGCGAACGCCGCGGAGGCTGCGTTGCGTGGCGGAGTGCGGGTGCGTGACACGTTGGCGGCCGTCGAGGCCATCAGCGCGGCGGGCGGTCGTGCCGTCGTCATGACCTACTGGAACCCGCTGCTGCGCTACGGAGTTGGTGCTTTCGCGCGGGATCTCGCCGCTGCGGGCGGATTAGGACTGATCACCCCGGACCTGATCCCCGACGAGGCCGACGAGTGGCTGGCGGCATCCGAGCAACACCATCTCGACCGCATCTTCCTGGTCGCGCCGTCATCGACGCCGCAGCGTCTTGCCGACACTGTCGCGGCGTCGCGCGGATTCGTTTATGTCGCGTCGATAATGGGCGTGACCGGCGCCCGCGACGTGGTGTCCAACGCCGCGCCGGAATTGGTCGGTCGGGTCAAAGAGGTTTCTGACATCGCTGTCGGAGTCGGACTGGGCGTTCGTTCACGGGAGCAGGCCGCCGAGATCGCACGCTACGCCGACGGCGTCATCGTGGGTTCGGCGCTGGTCTCCGCGCTCACCGATGGGTTGCCCAGCATGCGTGCGCTCAGCGAAGAACTCGCCACCGGTGTCCGCCAGCGAACTTCGACCCCATGACGACGACCGTCCTCGCGTATTTCCCCAGCCCGTCGCAGGGCGTGTGGCATCTGGGCCCGATCCCGATCCGGGCTTACGCATTGTTCATCATCGCCGGCATCATCGCGGCGTTGTTGATCGGTGACCGGCGCTGGGAGGCCCGTGGCGGCGAGCGCGGCGTGATTTACGACATCGCGCTGTGGGCCGTGCCGTTCGGGCTCGTCGGCGGCCGGCTGTATCACCTGGCCACCGACTGGCGAACCTACTTTGCCGACGGCGGTGCCGGACCCATTGCGGCGCTGCGTATTTGGGATGGTGGACTGGGGATCTGGGGCGCCGTCGCGCTGGGCGGGGTCGGCGCGTGGATCGCCTGTCGGCGACGGGATATTCCGCTGCCGGCGTTCGGCGACGCCATTGCGCCCGGAATCGTTCTCGCGCAGGCGATCGGCCGCCTCGGGAACTACTTCAACCAAGAGCTCTACGGCCGCGAGACCGCCATGCCGTGGGGTTTGGAGATCTTCTACCGCCGCGATCCGGCCGGGTTCGTCGATGTGCATTCACTTGACGGGGTGTCCACCGGGCAGCTCGCGATGATTGTCCAACCCACTTTCCTGTACGAATTGCTCTGGAATCTACTGGTTTTCGCCATCCTGATCGTCATCGACCGACGCTTCACGATCGGGCACGGCCGGCTGTTCGCGGCCTACGTCGGGCTCTACTGCGTCGGCCGGTTCGGGGTTGAGCTGCTGCGCGATGACACTGCCACGCACATCGCCGGGATCCGGATCAACTCCTTCACCTCGACGTTCGTCCTCATCGGCGCGGTGGTGTACCTGATTCTGGCGCCCAAGGGCCGAGAAGACCCGGCGACGCTCAGTGGGTCGGCAGCTGAGTTGCTGGAGCCGGACTCGCTGGAAAACTCCGGGTCTGAGGCAGCTGAGCCTGCGCCCCCGACGGCCCCGTCGGTGGCCGCCGCTGAGCAGCAGGCTGAGCCGGCAACTGTCGACACGCCGGACGCCGCTGAGGTCGACCCGCCTGCGGTCGACGGCGACCCAGCGGCCGAGCAAATCGAATCCGATGACGAGACTGCCGCAGCGGCCCAGGACACCAAAGCCGGCGAAGATTCGACCGACAAGAGGCCGGACGACGAGTGATGCCCGGCCCCGCTGCGCACAGCACTGACCTGCCCGCTGGACGCGGGGGCCGACCGCGTAGCTACGTAGTGCCGGGGTCGGGCGCGTTGCTGGCTGGTGCGCTCGGCTACATCGCTCTGGTCGACCCGCACCGGCCGGACTCGTTTTTCCCGGTCTGCCCGTTCCGGCTGTTCACCGGATGGAACTGCCCGGCATGTGGCGGGCTACGGATGGTTCACGACGTGCTGCACGGCGACCTGGCTGCGGGGATCAACGACAACGTCGTGCTGTTGGTCGGAATCCCGCTGGCGATCGGATGGGTTCTGCTGCGCCGACGCAGCGGCAAGCGGCCGTTGACACTCCCGGTCGGTGCGGCGGTGATGATCACACTGCTGGCCTGGGCAGTGGTGCGCAACCTGCCCGGATTCCCCTTGGTTCCGACGTTGCTCACCCATTAGCCCGCTGGGCGAAGCGGGACTGACACGAGATGATCAGATCGCGCGTCTATGCTTTTCGTGTGGCAAGACGCGGAAAGATCGTCTGTACCCTCGGTCCGGCCACCAGCTCCGACGAGTCCGTCCGAGCTTTGGTCGAAGCCGGGATGGATGTCGCCAGGCTCAACTTCAGCCACGGTGACTACAGCGATCACAAGGCTGCGTACGACCGGGTGCGTGCCGCCAGCGACGCCACTGGCCGCGCAGTCGGCGTGCTGGCCGACTTGCAGGGCCCCAAGATCAGACTTGGGCGGTTCGCCGACGGGCCGACGTACTGGGCCGACGGCGAAACCGTGCGGATCACCGTCGCGGACTGTGCAGGCAACCACGACCGGGTTGCCACCACGTACAAGCAGTTGGCGCAAGACGCGATGCCCGGCAACCGCGTTCTGGTCGATGACGGCAACGTCGGCCTGGTGGTCGACCACATCGACGGCGATGACGTCGTGTGCACAGTCACCGAGGGTGGCCCGGTCAGCAACAACAAGGGCATGTCGCTGCCCGACATGAGCGTGTCGGCGCCCGCGTTGTCGGAGAAGGACATCGACGATCTCGAGTTCGCGATGCACCTGGGCGTCGACATGGTGGCGCTTTCGTTCGTGCGCTCGCCGTCGGATGTCGAGCTCGTCCACGAGGTGATGGACCGGGTCGGCCGGCGGGTACCCGTGATCGCAAAACTCGAGAAGCCGGAAGCCATCGACAACCTCGAAGCGGTGGTGTTGGCGTTCGACGCAGTGATGGTCGCCCGCGGCGACCTCGGTGTCGAGCTGCCGTTGGAAGAGGTACCACTGGTTCAAAAGCGCGCCATCCAAATGGCAAGGGAGAACGCCAAACCCGTGATCGTGGCGACCCAGATGCTCGAGTCGATGATCGAACATTCACGGCCGACCCGCGCCGAGGCCTCCGACGTCGCCAACGCAGTCCTCGACGGCGCCGACGCGGTGATGCTCTCCGGCGAGACGTCGGTCGGACGGTATCCGCTGGCCGCGGTGCAGACGATGGCCCGAATCATCTGCGCGGTCGAAGAGAATTCGACGGCGGCACCGCCGCTGACGCACGTGCCGCGGACCAAGCGGGGAGTGATCAGTTACGCCGCCCGCGACATCGGTGAACGGCTCGACGCCAAGGCCCTGGTCGCGTTCACCCAGTCCGGGGACACCGTTCGACGCCTGGCGCGGCTGCACACCCCGCTGCCGCTACTGGCGTTCACGCCGCTGCCCGAGGTGCGCAGTCAACTGGCCATGACCTGGGGCACCGAGACGTTCATCGTCGGGATCATGCAAACCACTGACGGCATGATCCGCCAGGTCGACAAGTCGCTGCTGTCGCTCGGCCGCTACAAGCGTGGCGACGTGGTGGTGATCGTCGCGGGTGCGCCGCCGGGCACCGTCGGGTCGACCAACATGATCCACGTGCACCGCATCGGCGAGGACGACGTCTAACCGCGGGCCGCTGGGCCATTAGGCTTGGCCCGGTGTCTGACTTCGACGAGTTGATAGAGGTGCTGGACCTGCACCACGAGGGCGACGACGTCTTCGCCGGATCTCACCCCAGTAAGAACCCGCCTCGGACGTTCGGCGGTCTGATGATGGCGCAGTCTTTCGTCGCGGCGAGCCGCACGTGCGCCCGCAATTTGCCGGCCAACGCGCTGTCTGCACACTTCGTCAACGGGGGCGACCCGGCAAAGGACATGCAGTTGCAGGTTTTTCGGCTGCGCGACGAACGCCGTTTCGCCAATCGCCGCGTCGACGTGACGCAGGACGGAATCCTGCTGGCGACGGTGATGATCTCCTACCTTGCCGGCGGCAGCGGTCTCGAACACCACGTCGAGCCCCCCGACGTCGCGGATCCGGAGGACGTGCCGACGCTCGCAGAGCGGCTGCACGGCTACGAGGACCGGGTGCCGTTGTTCGTCAACGCATTGCAGCCCATCGAATGGCGCTACACCAACGAGCCGTCTTGGGTGAGGCGCGAGAACGGCGATGCGCTCGACTACAACCGGGTGTGGGTCAAAGCCGACGGCGAGCTGCCGAGCGATCCGATGCTGCACACCGCTACCATGCTGTATTCCTCGGACACCACAGTGCTGGATTCGATCATCACCACCCACGGACTGTCCTGGGGATATGACCGCATCTTCGCGGCGACGCTCAACCATTCGGTGTGGTTTCACCGTCAAGTGAATTTCAACGAGTGGCTGCTGTATTCGACATCGTCACCTGTCGCGGCGGATTCGCGAGGCCTGGGTACCGGCTACTTCTTTGACCGCTCCCGGCGGCCGGTGGCCACCGTGGTACAAGAGGGCCTGGTGAAATACTTCCCGGATAGTCGTTGAGGCTTGCGCGCACAACGCTTTTAGGGTGTCAGCGTAACGCTCAACCGGTCCTGCACGCTGCGTCGAAACTGATCCGCGCAGCGTCGTTCTTCGACCTGGTTGTTGCCGGCCTTCTGAATGCAGTCGATGTAATCGCCGCCTCGGACGTCCTTCCAGACTGTCGTCCAGATCGCGATAAACACCAGACCGACGACGACGGCCAAGGCGCCCAACACAATACCGGCGTTCGCGACCTCGCCATTGTCGGCGATCCCGCGCTTGGCCCGGCCGCGCCCGACAGCGCCGATCACCACTGCGACGGTGCCCAATACGATCGGAGTGAACACCGTTGCGACACTCAGCAGACCGGCGACGGCCAGCACCAGCGCGGCGATTCCCAACCCGTTCTTCGGCGCTACCGGTGCCGCGGCGCCGGGGGAGGGCGGGGGATAGCCGGATGGGTTCGGATACAGCGGTCCGGGGTTCGGTGCTCCCGCGGAGTTCTCCCGTCTAAGAGAGCGCGCAGTAATTAGGTGGGTTCTGTTGGGCGTGTCGCAGTGTGGTCGGCGGTGAGCGTGTAGTTCCAGTCGCCGTGGAACTCGTGACGGTGCAGCTGGGTGGCTTCGAGGGCGGC
>Ga0080006_1152380_pt1 | contig 73519 bp, 63 predicted proteins | sample RS3BMetagenome_FD_69209 | JGI IMG/M metagenome (GOLD analysis project Ga0080006, IMG submission 69209) | Ferric oxide microbial mat and aquatic microbial communities from Rainbow Spring, Yellowstone National Park, USA - RS3B (SPADES... ... | reverse complement strand
ACGAAGACGGGCGAGGCCGACTGGTCGGCGCCCGTCACCTTCACCGTGAAGTAGGTAGTAGAGCGTCCTGACGCTCCGGCCCTCGGCTCCCCCGCTTCCCCGCGGGACGAGCCGGGGGCCGCTTTTTGGGCTCTTCGGCGGGGCCTGCCGCTCCCAGCCCCCGGGAGGCCACCGTTGGCCGGGGGACCCCTCACGCCGACCGCGAGATAGTTAGGAGTCCTAACCATTTCTGGATGCCGGGGGACACCACCTGCATCCGAGCTCCTGAGGGTTCGAGGATGCTCCCCTGCGGCCAGCCGCGTGGCGGCTCGGGCTCGGTCCTGCCGTCACGGACAGCTGGTGTCGCCACCCGGCGGAATCCCGTTGAGGAGCTGGTACAGGACATCGGCGGTTTGCGGCGTGCCCCTCGAGCCGCACTTGCTCGTCAGGTTGCAAACGGAGCCGGGACCGTAGAACGCGAAGAACTGGCAGGGGGCGTTGTTGTTGTTCGGGTCAGTCGAGTTCGCGCAGGCCTGGTAGCACGCGTCGAGGTTCGGCTCGATGGGCTGCGCGTAGGGATTCTCGGAAGGATCGCAATCCGAATCGTTCCCGAGGACGGCGTACGCGCGGTAGCAAGCGAAGCAGCCGCCCTTTCCGCGCCAGCCATTGGCGGCGTCGCAGCTGCAGAGGAAGGTGCCTGTCCCAGGGGTGCATTGGTTGGTCGGATCCGCAGCCGTCTGGCACGGGTCGCTGGCGGGGCACTGGCACTTGCCGCCGGAGCAGACCGTGCTGCCGTTCAGGCAAGCCGCCCCGCACGCGCCGCAGTGGCTCGGGTCGGTCGCGAGATTCGCGCACGTCCCGTTCATGGTCGACCCACCCACTCCACAGAACGTCTGCGGCGAGAAGCATCCGCACGCGCCCTGGAAGCACGACCCGCCATTGCAGACGTTCCCGCAGCCGCCGCAGTTCTGCGGGTCCGTATTTTCGTTCGTGCAGAACTGGCTCGCCCCGGCGCCGCACGGATTCGGCTCCTGGGTGGGGCATTGACAGCTCCCGTTCACGCACGCGGCGCCGGCCGCGCAAGGCTGGTTGCACCCACCGCAGTTGCTCGGATCCGTATTCGTGTTCGTGCAGTACGTCGGGTTGGCCGTGGGACACGCCGTCGGCTGCGCTGCCGAGCAGGTCTGCACGCACGCCCCCGCGGAGCAGAGCTGGCCCGGGGCGCACGCCGTGCCGGCGCTGCCTGCGTCCCCGGCCCCGCACTGTCCGCTCGCCCCGCAGTGCTGGTTGCTCGTCTTCGGGTCGATGCACGCCCCGCCGCAGTTCACGAGCCCGGTGGAGCACGACGAGCTGCACGCTCCGGCATTGCACGCCGTGCCCGGGGCGCACGTGGCGCCGGCGCTCCCCGAACCGCCTGCGCCGCACCCGCCGCTCGCCCCGCAATGCTGCGGGTCGGTCTTGGGGTCGATGCAGGTGCCGCCGCAGCTCACCTGTCCCGTCGGACAAGCCGTGACGCACGCACCCGCGTTGCACGCGGCGCCCGGCGCGCATGCGTTGCCGCAGCTGCCGCAGTTTCGCGGGTCGGTCGCCACGTTCACGCACTCCGTTCCGCACGGGGTGCAGGCGTCGCTCGGGGCGGCGTCGCTCGTCGTGACGTCGTCGCCGGTGGCGTCGCCCGTCGAGACGTCGCTCATCCCGCCGCCGTCGGAGCTCGACGCGGCGTCCGCGCCGGTGTCGAGCTGGGGCTCGCTTCCGATGCACCCGGCCGCGAACGCCGCGGCCCCCGCGGCGATGATCCCGATGGCCATCGTGACGCCCTTCAGCCCGGTGCTTCCGCGGGGATGCGCGTCGACCACGAGTCTGCGTCGCATGTTCGTACCTTTCTCGCTCGACTTCAGAAGCTGCCCTGCAACTGCGCCCCGCCGAAGCCGGGCCCGACGGAGGCGCTGACGTGCAGAGCCCGCCCGGTCGCCGCCGCCGGCGCGGCCGCCCCGTGGGACGTGAGCACGAGGAACAGCCCGGTGCCCAGGGCCGCGACCCCGATTCCGCCGAACACCAAGCCCCACGTCTGGGCGCTGCTCGCCTGGTCGTACACCGTGAGCCTGTCCTGCGAGCCGGCGGGGTACTTGGACTCGTCGTTCTTGCGCGAGATCGCCGTGAGCCCGTAGTAGCCGGCCACGCCGAGCGCCACGAGCCCTGCGCCCCCGAGCACGAACCCGATGGTTCGCTTGGCGTTCGCCGTCCCGCCGCTCGGCGGCTGCTCGCCCGGATGCTGGACGTCGCGTGTGTCCTCCAGGTTCGACGCGGGCGCGGGTGGCGTCGTGCTGGCCGTCGTGGCCCGCGCGGCGGTCGGGGGCGCCGCGGCCGGCGCCTGGTCCTGGAGCTCGACGCGGAGGTGGACGGTCGTCGCGCTCGGCCCGAGCGAGAGCCCCGACTGCTCCCACGGTTGCTTGCCCGGCGCCGTCACGAGCAGGTCGTGCTCGCCCGGATCGACCGGTATCTCCGTGCCGAGCACGCCCGCCGGAAGCACCGTGCCGTCGAGCTTGATCACCATGCCGGGGGGAGGCGCCGGCACCTCGATCACGAGCTTCTTCAGCTGTCCGGCGAGCGCCGTCTCGTGATCGTGGGCGATGCGCGCCCGCGGATCGCCGCGGCGACTGGCCTCCGCCTCGACGTCGGCGAAGAGGCTCCAGGCGGTCGCCGTCTTGCCCTGCTTCTCGCGGCAGATCGCGAGATTGAGCTGCGTACCCAGCGCCGGGGCGAGCCGCTGGCTCGCGGCGAACTTCTCGCAGGCCTCGTCGGTCTTGCCCGCCTCCATCAACGACCGGCCGTCGCGGAAGAGCTGCTCGGCGATCGCCGGATCTTCCGACTGGGCGCCGGCGGTCGCGGGTACGAGCAGCATCCCTGCAGCGCCCACCAGCGCGACGACGTGGCGGCGTGAGAGCGGCATCGGTCAGTTCCTCTGGTTCAACAGATCGTAGGTGGAGGCGGAGCCCGCAGGGGCAGAAACGGGCTTGTGGGCCGGCGGCGGATTCGGCGCCGCAGCCGAAGCACGTGCTGCAGGGATCGAGGATGCCCGCCTCGCGGGCGGCGCCGCGAATGCCGACGCCGGCCGCGCGGACGGCGCTGCAAACGACGACGCAGACGGCGACTCCGAACCCGGCGCCGGCACGGCGGACGGCTCGGCGGCCGGCAGCACGACGCTCGCCGCGGTCGCCGGGGCCAGGGCGGCCGGTTCGGGCACGATCTCCATCGTCGTGCTGGCCGGGGGCACGTGGGAATCCTTCGCGCTCCGCGAGACTCCGACGACGATCGCGGCCGCCGCGATCGCCGTCACGGCTCCGCCGGCGAGCACTCTCCCGCGCGTCAGCACCGGGGGCTTCTTGTCGCGCGCGGCGCTCGCCTCCGCCCACGAAGAAGTCGTCAGGGCGTGGCCGGGACGCCCGGACGCCGGAGGTGCGCTGGCGGCGAGGGCAGGAACCGCAGCAGGAACCGGCGCAGCAACCGGCGAAGGAACCGCCGCCGGAGCGGCCGCCGGAGCGGCCGCCGGCGCCGCCCAGGGCAACCCCGGCGTCTTGACGGCCAGCGTTCGCCCGATGCGCGCGACGGCCGTCGTGGCCTCCTTCGCTGCGAACGGAGCCAGGGCCGTCGCGAGCTCCGCCACGTCGGCGAAGCGCTCGGCGGGGTCCTTGCGCAGGCAGCGCAGGACGATCGCCTCGAGCCCCTCGGGCAGCTCGGGGCGCAGCTGCCGGATGGGCGGCGGCGGGTTCTGGACGATGGCCAGGAGCAGCTCGGTCAGCGTCTCGCCCAGGAACGGCAGCGCCCCCGTGAGAAGGCGGTGCAGGATGACCCCCACGGCCCAGATGTCGGCCCGCGGATCCACCGATCGGGCGCTGCGCGCCTGCTCCGGCGCGATGTAGAGGGGCGAGCCGAGGAGGGCGTGCGTCGACGTCGCGTGGACGTCGATCGACATCGACGCCGGGTTGCGCGACACCTTCGAGATCCCGAAGTCGAGCACCTTGACGACCGTCGAGCCGTCGGGGCGACGGGCGAGGAACAGGTTGCTCGGCTTGAGGTCGCGATGGACGATCCCGAGCGCGTGCGCCTGCGCGATGGCCTGCAGGGCGTCGAGCACGTACTCCACGGCCTCCTCGGGCGGGAGCCGTCCCCGCTCCTCCGCATAGGCTTCGAGATCCTGTCCTTCCAGGTACTCGAGGACCATGAAGGCGGCGCCGTCGGGCAGGGTGCCGACGTCCATGACCCTCGCCACGTTCTCACCCCGGATGCGCGCCGCCGACCGGGCCTCGTTCAGGAACCGCGCCGACGCATCGCCCGACTCCGCCACCGACGGCAGGAGCACCTTGAGCGCGACGGTCTGCTGGAGGATCTCGTGGTACGCGGCGTACACCTCCGCCATGCCGCCGCGGCCGATGATGCGCTCGACCCGGTACTTGCCGGCGATGACCTCGCCGGGCTCGACGAGCGACTTCGGGCTGTCGTTCGGCTCTCCCACCGCGGCTGATGCTGCCACAGGATCGCGTCCCACGCGATTGCCAGTGGCCGGGGAGGTCAGTCGCCGGATGGCTGCGCCGCGAGGACGCTGGCGGCCGTGCGCGTCAGCGACAGCGCCCGCGCGGGGGCCGCTCTTTCGGCGAAGTCGCTCGCGCGCTCGCGGCCGCGGAGGATGCCCATCCAAAACGGGCGCAATGGCCCGAACGTCCCGGCGCTCCTCGGACGGCTTGACACACGGCCGTTCGTTCTGGCTCCGTTCAGGCCACCGATGCAGAAATCCGCCTTGTTCTCCCCGCTGCGACTGCGCGGGATCGAGCTGAAAAACCGCATCTTCGTGTCGCCGATGTGCCAGTACTCGAGCGAGGACGGGCTGGCGACGCCGTGGCACCTCGTGCACCTCGGGAGCCGCGCGGTCGGGGGCGCGGCGCTCGTGATGATGGAGGCGACCGCGGTCTCGCCCGAGGGGCGCATCTCCCCGGCCGACATGGGCATCTGGTCGGACGCGCACGCGACCGCGATGCGGCCGATCGTCGACTTCGTGCGCGAGCAGGGGGCCGTGCCGGCGATCCAGCTCGCGCACGCCGGACGCAAGGCGTCGACGGCCAGCCCCTGGGACGGGGGCGGGACCGTGCCGCCCGATCGCGGCGGCTGGACGCCGCTCGCGCCGAGCGCCGTGCCGTTCGGCGAGCGCTCGCCGGTGCCGCGCGAGATGACGCTCGGCGAGGTCGATCGGGCGGTGGCCGACTTCGCCGCCGCGACCGACCGCGCGCGCGCGGCGGGCTTCGAGGTGGTCGAGATCCACATGGCGCACGGCTACCTCGTGCACGAGTTCCTCTCGCCGCTGTCGAACCACCGGCGCGACGAGTACGGCGGCTCGCTCGAGGCGCGCATGCGCTTCGCGCTCCGGGTGGCGAGGGCGGTGCGCGAGCGCTGGCCTGCGGACCTCCCCGTCTTCGCGCGCATCTCGGCGACCGACTGGGTCGAGGGCGGGTGGGACCTCGAGCAGAGCGTCGTGCTGTCGCGCGAGCTCGCGGCCGCCGGCGTCGATCTGGTGGACTGCTCGAGCGCCGGGATGGTGCCGCACGCCGACATCCCGGCGCGGCCCGGCTACCAGGTGCCCTTCGCCGAGGCGATCCGGCGCGCCGCGGGCGTGCCCACCGGCGCGGTGGGGCTCATCACCGAGCCGGAGCAGGCCGAACACATCGTGGCTTCGGGCCAGGCGGACGTCGTGCTGCTCGCGCGCGAGCTGCTGCGCGATCCGTACTGGCCGCTGCACGCCGCGCACGCGCTCGGCGTCGACGTCCCCTGGCCGAAGCAGTACGACCGGGCCAAGCCGCGCGCTCACTGACCGGAAAGGTCAGGTCGCGCGCGCCGGCGCGTTCAGGCGCTTCTTCATGTCGGCGCGCCTGGCCATGCGCTTGTCGATCCACTCGGTGAGCGGCGCGGCGACGTAGATGCTCGAGTAGGTGCCGGCGATGATGCCGACGACCAGGGCGAGCATGAAGTCCTTGATGACGCCCGTGCCGTAGATGAAGAACGCGAGCACGCTGAGCATCGTCGCGCCCGAGGTCAGGATGGTGCGCGACAGCGTCTCGCTGACGCTGAGGTTGATGATCTGCGCGAACGTCTTGCCGCGGTGCTTGCCGAGGTTCTCGCGGATCCGGTCGTAGACGACGACCGTGTCGTTCATCGAGTAGCCGACGACCGTCAGCACGGCTGCGATCGTCGAGAGGGTCACTTCCTTGTGGAAGAGGATGAACACGCCGATGACCACCATCGCGTCGTGGATGCACGCCACGATGACCCCCGGCGCGAAGCGCAGGTCGAACCGGAAGGCCAGGTAGAGCATGATGAACACGATCGCGATGGCGACCGCGTTGCGCGCGCTGTCCCTGAGCTGCTTTCCGGCCTTGGGGCCGACCCACTCCACGCGCAGCGCGCGGTCGGGCACCATGTCGGCGCCGAGCTCCTTCTGCAGGCGATCCATCATCTGGTCGCCCTTGCTGAGCAGCTGGATCTCGACGCGGTGGTCGCGCGGGTTCAGCACCTGCGGGTTGGTCGCGCTGGCGCGCAGCGCCACCCCAGGCACGCTCGACACCTGGTCGCGGACCTTGGCGAGGTCGGGATCGACGTCGTAGCGCGTCGTGATCTTGTCGCCGCCGGCGCTGAACTTCACCTCGGTCGCGCGCGCGTCGGGCGGGCACTTGACCGGATCGCTCAGCGGCGCCTGCGGGTCGTCGACGAGGCAGAGCGCGGCCTCGACCTTGGTCTTCTCCTGCTCGGTGATCGCGCTGACGTCCTGGACGCGGATGAGGTAGTGGTACGGGTTGTTCGCGTCGACGACCCGCACGACGTCGGGCGTCTGGAAGCCGGCGTTCCGCACGGCCTTGCGCACCTGGGCGGAGTCGATGGGCTTCTTGAACGCGATCTCGACCTCGGTGCCGCCGCGGAAGTCGGTCCCGTAGTTCGGGCCCGGGTAGAACGTGAGGATGGTCGAGACGACGACGGCGATGATGCTGAACGGGATCCAGAAGACGCGCATCTTCATGAAGTCGAAGACGCGCCCGGGCTTGAAGAACTCCATGTCCTAAAACTCCGCGCCGACGCTGAGGCGCTTGACCTTCGCCCCGCGGACCCACCAGTCGAAGACCAGGCGCGTGCAGAACACGCCCGTGAACAGGCTGCAGAGGATGCCGACGATGAGCGCCACGGCGAAGCCTTTCACCGGACCGCTCCCGTACTGCGCCAGGATGAGGCCCGTGATGAGCACCGTCACGTGGCCGTCGATGATCGAGGGCCACGCGCGCGAGTAGCCCTGGTCGACCGCGGCGCGCACGCTCTTGCCGGCGCGCAGCTCCTCGCGGATGCGCTCGTTGATGAGCACGTTCGCGTCGACGCTCATGCCGACGGTGAGCGCCAGGCCGGCGATGCCCGGCAGCGTCATCGTCGCGCTGAAGCTCGCGAGGACGGCCATCTGCAGCATCAGGTTGAAGAGCACCGCCACGTCGGCCACCACGCCCGACTTGCGGTAGTAGAGGATCATGAACGAGACGACCGCGAGGATGCCGTAGAACGCGCCCTTGGCGCCCTGCTGGATCGCGTCCTGCCCGAGCGACGGCCCGATGAGCGACTCGTTGCTCGGCGTGATCGGCGCGGGCAGCGCGCCCGACCGAAGGACGAGCTCGAGCTGCTTGGCGTCGTGCAGCTGCTTCTCCGGGTCGCCGGCGCCCATCGTGATGGTCGCCCTGCCGCCGCCGATCTTCTGCTTGATGACCGGCGCCGAGTCGACCTTGTCGTCGAGGATGATCGCGAAGCGCCGGTTGACGTTGGCGCCCGTGACCTCCTCGAAGCGGTCGGCGCCTGCCGGCGAGAACGACAGCTCGACGTAGTACTGGCCGAAGTTCTGCTGGTCCTGGCCGATCTGCGCGTCGGTGATGTAGTCGCCGGTCACCTCGGCGCGCGAGTACATGTAGATCGTGCGCCAGCCGACCTGCTTGAACTGGAGCGGCTCGGTGTTCTCGACCGGCTCGGTGACCGCCTCGAAGCCGATGACGTGGTCGTCGGGCACGCTGAGCGTCTTGGCCCACGCCTTGAAGCGCGTCAGGCACTGGGGCATCGTCTCGGTCGGGTACTTCGGCGGCTGGCACGACATGCGCGCGTAGTACGCCTTGACCGACTTGCGGTGGCCGTTCGCGTCCAGGCCGTCGGGGGCGATCTCCTGGTACTGCGCGATGCCCTCGCCGTCGGGGACGTCGTCCTGCTTGAGCGCCGGCGGTCCGAAGACCTTCTCGCTGCCGGCGTCGTCGACCATCTTGAACTCGAGGCGCGCCGTGCGGCGGATGATCTCCTTGATCTGGTTGAAGCTCGCCTCGTCGCTGCCGGGCACCTCGACGATGATGTCCTCGTCGCGCGTGGTGACGGAGGCCTCGCGCAGGCCGAGCTCGTCGACGCGGCGCGAGACGGTGTCCTTGGCCTGCGCCACGGCGCGCTCGCGGATCTGCGACTCGACCTCCGAGCGGATCTTGAAGGTGATCTCGTCGGCGCCCGGGCCGGGCGACTCGGAGAGCTCGCTGAGGAACGCCTTGAGGAAGCGGTCGTCGATCTTCGACTTGTCCGCGGGGTTCTTGAACTTGAGCCGGATGAGCGACGCATCGGGCGTCGAGACGTGGACCTTGTCCTCGAGCTTGTTGAGCTCCTCGCGCGTGACCCGCCCCTCGCCCGAGTGGATGCCGAAGGCGGTGGCCAGCTGCTGGCGCATGTCGTCGGCGTAGTGGTCGCGCTTGTCGCGGATGGCCTCGTCGACCTCCACCGTGTACACGAGGCGCATGCCGCCGCGCAGGTCGAGGCCGGGCGCGATCGCGAAGTCGACGCGATCGCGGATGTACGCCGGCAGCGGGATCTTCCCCCCGCTCATGTTGTGCGCGGTCGGCCACAGCGCGATGCACGCGCCCAGGAAGACGGCCGCCACGAAGCCGAGCTTGAACCGCCACAGGCCGTCCATGATCGGCAGGAGGCCGAACGCCGCCCACGCGAACGACAGGCCGCAGACGACCAGGCCCCAGAAGTTGTCGAAGTGGTAGAAGAGCGCGCCCGAGCCGGCCGCGACGGCCATGATGACCAGGGCGTTGCGCCTCGCGCCGCTGTTGACGCCCCAGATGAACAGGCCGACGAAGGCCGCCGTCGCGCCGACCACCGGCAGAGTCTCGCCGCGAGTGACGACGGAGAGCGCGGCGAGGCCGAGGGCCACCACGCCGCTCAGGATCGCGAGGACGTTCTTGTTCATGTCGTGTGCTCGTCGCCTCGTCTTGGGTCGGTCGCGCCGCGGCTCGCGGCGCGGCTCGCCTCACTTCTTGTCGGAAACAGCCTTGGCTTCCTTCAATTCCTGCTTCGCCCCCGCCTTCTCGCCCGGATCGACGAACGGCGAGACGGTGTTGGCGACGATCTGCACCGTGACGCCCGGCGCGATCTTCACCTTGGCGAGACGGTCGTCCATCTCCATGAGCTCGCCGACCAGGCCGGCGTTCGTCATCACGCGGTCGCCCTTCTTGAGCGAGGCGCGCGCCGCGGCCTCTTTCTTCTGCCGACGCGACATCAGCAGGAAGAAGGGGACGAAGATGACGAGCATCATCAGAATGGGCATGAACCCCGCGAGCGGCGAGCCGCCGGACGGCTGAGCACCACCGGGCGACGGGGTCGAGTCCTGCGCAACGCCGGGGGACGCGGCCTTGGGCTGGATGTTCTGCGCGAGGACGAGGTTGTTGGAGGAGAGGAGGAGGACGGGGGCGGACACGATGGGGCGACTCCGAAAAAAACGCGCCCGGAAATCCCGGACGCGGCCGGGGGTGGGATAGTCGCAGGCGGCTCCCCCGTCAACCGGGTGGCACGGCTCTGGCGTGCAGCGGCGCGGTGGATCGCTCGTCCGTGCCGCCGCCGATCCAGCCGAGGGCGGCAGACCGCACGCGCGCGGCGCCGCGCGGGGGGCTCGAGCCGGGCTGGCGCGGTCAAGGCCGCGATGTGGCGTCGCCCGGCGCGCGAGCGCAGCCGTGGCACACGGCTGGCTTCGTGCGGGCGGCGGGAGCGAGCGCATGATGGTCGTCGACAGCCAGCGTTGGAAGTGCGTCGAAGCCGTACCGGCGATTTCGTTCAGTATCGACGGCACCACGGCCGTGCGCGCCCGCGACGCTTCGCTGCGCGGCTGGCTCACGGTCGCCGAAGGGATGGTCGATCGAGTCGAGGAGCAGCGCCTCGTCCTCGAGGACGACGTCACGCTCTCGTTCACTCTGCCGGAGCGCGTCGACCTGGCGCCGCTGGTCGGCACATCGGTCAAGCTCGCGCTGCGTGAGGAGCCGTCCGCTCTGGGGCCCCGAGCGCAGACGCTCGTGGTCGCCGACGCACGAGGGCGCGCGCGGCTGGTCGCGCGCTACGGGCAAGGGGGCCAGACGCACACGATCGGCCGGACACGCGTGCGGACGGCGGTGTCGCAGCGGCCGAACGGGCCGATGGCCTTCGGCACCGAGCGCCTGCAGTTCGTGGTGCACGTGGGCGAGCACGTGCACGTGCGCGACGCGTCCGAAGAGCTGGTGGTGTGCTTCGCGGCGCGCACGACGTTCGACTACGTCGCGTACGTGGTCGCCGAGCGGGCGTTCTGGCTCAGCGGAAGACGGTGATCTCGCCGCCGCACGGCACGTCGATCGTCCGCGTGCGGCCGAGCGAGCCGACCTTCACGCGGTGCTCTCCGCAGCGGACGATCGCCGCGTCGGCGGTCAGCACGACGCCGTCCACCCAGGCGCGGTGCCCCTCGGCCTGCGGGTCGACGCGCAGGGTGCCGGTCCCACTCCTGTCCGATGGGGCTCCGACCCCGGTCCGAGGCTCGTCCGATGGGGCCCCGACCGCATCGGATGAATCGCCCGATGCGGGCGTGGAGACCGGTTCCGGCGAGGCGGGTCGCGGGACCTCGATGGCGGCGGGCGCGTCGCTGGCGAGCGGCGCCGGGGCCGGAGCGGCAGCGGGCGGGGCCGCCGGCGCGCGGAGGTCGACGGTGCGCGAGGCCTGCCGGAGGGCGGCCACGGCGATGAGGAGCGACGCGGCAGCGACGACGCCGACGACGACGCCGCCCAGGTGGCGACGCGAGGCGAGCGCGGGCTCCTGGTCGTAGCCGACGGGCGCGATCGACTCCGGCGGGCGGCGCGGGCGCGAGGGGTCGAAGATCTCGAGCACGTCCTCGGGCGCCAGCTCCATCGTGCTGCCCATCGGGCGGCGCTCGACCGTGCGCGCCGCGGCGAGCGCGTCGGAGTCATCGGCGTGGCTGGACCGCGGCAGCGGACCGACGGTGTCCGGGTCGAGGTACGTGCGAACGGGTCTCGGCAGCTGCATCGGGCCCCTCCGAAAGGCGCGGCTGTTCTGGCGCCGATGTGGGCAAGCGTGCAACCGATGGCGAAAAAGAAAACGCGTCGCGAACCGACAGACTGCAACGGAACGCTGTCAACGGAAACGACGAGGAGAGTCAGGTGCCGTCGCGGGCGCAGCGGAAGCCGACGTTGGGCCCCGCTTCGAGCGCCGAGCCCCAGTTGCGCGAGGTCGTGCGGCTCGCCGACGGCGCCGACAGCCAGCCTCCCCCACGCAGCACGTGGGCGGCGCCCGCGCGCGGGGCGGGTCCGGGCCCGAGCGACTCGACGTACCAGTCGGCCGTCCACTCCTCGACGTTGCCGCTCAGATCCTGCACGCCGAACACGCTCGCGCCGCCCGGGTGCGTGCCGACGCGAGCCGGCCGCGGCGCGCAGCTCTTGCCCGACTGGTCGTTGACGAGCGTGACGGCGAGCGCGCAGCTCGGATAGCCGCCCCAGGGGAACGGCACCGCGTTCGTGCCCCGCGCGGCGTACTCCCACTCGCGCTCGGTCGGCAGTCGTTTGCCGGCGTGGCGGCAGTACGCGTCGGCGTCGGTCCAGTGCACGCACGAGACGGGCAGCTCCGGATCGCCCGCTTCGTAGGTGCATCTCGCGCTGCTGCGCGCCGGGCGCGCGCAAGCCCCGGCCTCGACGCACGTGCGGTATGCGCCGACGGTCACCTCCGTACGGTCGATCCAGAACGGCGCGACGACGACGGGGTGCGCCGGTCGCTCGTTCGCGGGCGAGCGCTGGTTGGCCGATCCCATGACGAAGCGCCCGCCGGGCAGGCGGAGCATCCCGTCGCGCGCGGCGACCGTCTGGTGCACGAGCGGCACACGGCTCGGCGCGGGCTCGTCGTACGGGTTCTCGGCATTCGCGGCGTGCGGGTCGTCGGGCTCGCCGTCGTCGCGCGGCGCGGGCGCGGGCGCGAACGCGGAGGCGACCCCGAACGGCTTGACCGTCTGGGCGGCGACGATGGTGCGCATCGCGGAGCGTGCAGGGGCGCGGCCGACGGCGCGCGCGCCGCGCGCGAGAGCCACCGAGGTGACGGCGGCGACCGACGCGACGACGGCCACGGAGCGGCGCTCGATCATTCCCCTTCTCAGTGTAGCGTCCTTCGGCAGGGGGGGGCTCGAAGAGCAGCTCGCTTCGCTCGAGCTGGCGAAGTGACGAGTGTTGACACCCACGACACCGCCGAAACATCCTCGATGACCTCATGGGCATGCCCGAGGGCTGGCACGGCCGTAGCGTCCAGGCGTTCATCGTCGGCGCCCTCGTCTTGCTCCTCGCAGCCGGCGCTGCGCTGGTTCGCAGGGCCGGCGAGCGGACGAACAAGATCGCGCTCGACGAGAGCCCGAAGCTCGTCTCGTTCGTGACCGCACGCGCGGCGACCTACCAGCCGTCGCGAAGCTACATCGGCACGCTCCAGGCGCGGGCCGAGGCGAACGTCGGCCCCCAGCTCATCGCCGCGTACGTGGACACGGTGCTGTTCCGGCCCGGCGCGCGCGTGAAGCGCGGGCAGATCCTCGCGACGCTCGATTGCCGAAACGCGAGCACCGAGAGCCGGGCGACGGCCATGAAGGTGCGCGAGATCGCGGCCCGCGAACAGGCGCTCGAGGACCAGTCCTCGCGCTACCAGAGCCTGCTCGACGGCGGGTTCGTCGCGCAGAACGAGGCGGAGCAAGAGCTCGCGAAGAGCCAGGAGCAGGAGGCTCGGCTGCTCTCGGAGCAGGCCCAGCTCGCGAACTCCTCGCTTCAGGTGGACGACTGCGTGCTGCGCGCGCCGTTCGACGGCGAGATCGCGACGCGCACGCTCGACCCCGGAGCGTTCGTCCATCCGGGCACCCCGATCCTGTCGGTCGTCGATCGCGGCAAGGTCATCGTGATGGTCGACTCCCCGGAGAAGGACTTCGAGCTGGTGGCGCCCGGGACCAGGGTCACCTTGACCGTCGTCGCGACGGGCCAGAAGCTCGAATCGGTCATCGCGCGCCGGGCCCCGAAGGCCGACCCGAGCACGCGTACCATCCACTTCGAGATCGACCTGCTCGATCCGAACCGCGAGCTTCCCGTGGGGACCACCGCAAGCGTCCACATCGACGTGGGCAAGCCGGTCGCCGCCGTGCGCGTTCCCCTCTATGCCGCCGCCGTGAAGGACGACGAGGTCACGGTGTTCGTCGTGGACGGCGACGTCGCGCGGCAGAAGACCGTGCCCCTGGAAGGAGAAGCCGACGGGCAGATCTTCGTCGACACGAAGCTCGCGGCAGGCTCCGAGGTCGTGTCGCAGGGGCGCGAGCTCCTGAGCGACGGCGACAGGGTGTCGGCCTCACCCGAGATCCAGGAGGTCGAGACGCGAGGAGCGCCGTGACGGGCGCCGCCCTGCGCAACCCGATCGCCGTGCTGATGGCGGCGATCGCGCTCGTCGTGTTCGCCGGGGTCGTCACCCCCCGGATGAGCATCGACACCTTCCCCGATCTGACGCCGCCGGTGCTGGTCGTCGGAACGCTCGCGCCCGGGCTGGGGCCGAAGGACGTCGAGAAGACGCTCACCTGGCGCATCGAGAAGTACGTGAGCGCGACGCCGGGCGTCGAGCACGTGCAGAGCGTCTCGCTGAACAACCTGAGCATCGTCTACGTGTGGCTCGACTGGGGCACGGACCTCGACGGCGCGCAGACCCTGGTCCAGCAGCAGACCGCGTTCGCGATGTCCGCCGTTCCGAAGTCCCTGGGCGTGCTGCCGCCGTTCGTGTTGCAGTTCGATCCCTCGAACGCCCCGGTCGTCCAGGTGGCCGTGTACGGCGGCGGCCTCACCGGTCCGCAGCTCTACGACTACGCGCTCAACAACATCGAGCCGCTGCTCGAGGGCATCCCCGGCGTGGCGAGCGCGGCCATCAACGGAGGGCGCCAGCGGCAGATCAACGTGGTGGTCGATCCGGTCGCCGCGCAGGCGCGCGGCGTGACGGCCAGCGACGTGGCGCACGCCGTCTCGCAGTCGAACGCGCTGCTGCCGTCCGGCGTCTTCATCACGCCAAGGTTCGAGTCGAACCTGTACACGAACGCCGTCGCCAAGCGGGTTCGCACGATCGGCGACGCCCTGGTCAAGGTTCACGACGGCAAGCCCGTGCTCATCGGCGACGTGGCGCACGTCGAGGACGGCGGCGGGCCGCCGACGCAGACCGTCTCGGTCGACGGGCAGGACGCCGTGTACCTCAACGTGCTTCGCGTGCCGGGCGGCAACACGCTCGCCATCGTCGACGCGGTGAAGAAGGTCGTCGCGAAACTGCACGGGCTGCCGCCCGGCATGCAGGTCAAGTCGGTGTTCGACGAGTCGACCTTCGTGCGGACCTCGTATCACGGTCTCAAGCAAGAGGTCGTGCAGGCGCTGGTCCTCATCGCGCTGGTCATCCTGCTCTTCCTGCAGAGCGTCCGCGGGACGCTGATCGTCTCGGTCGCCATCCCGCTGTCGTTCGCGGTCACCCTGATCGTGCTCTACGCCACGGGCAACACGCTCAACGCGTTCACGCTGGGCGGCCTGACCCTGGCGATGGGCCGGCTGGTCGACGACGCCGTCGTCGTCCTGGAGTCCATCCACCGCCACCAGCGGGAGGGGCTCGACGTCTACGAGGCGGCCCTGCGGGGCGCCAACGCCGTCGCCCTTCCGGTCCTCGCGTCGACGTTGACGACGATGGCGGTGCTGCTGCCCGTGCTCCTGCTCGCGGGCCTCGCCAGGAAGCTGTTCGCGCCGCTCGCGCTGACCGTCGCCGTCTCGATGATCGCCTCGTACTTCGTGAGCATGTGCGTGACGCCGGTCGCGGCCCGCTACTTCCTCGGCCACGTCGAGCACGGTCCTGTCGGCCGGCGCGTCGAGAAGGCCATCGACGCCATCGCCGACCAGTACGCGCAGTCCCTCCGCACGGTCCTGCCGTACCGCTGGACGGTGGTCGTCGCGTGCGCCGTCGCCACGGGAGCCGCGGTCTGGGCCACGCAGCGCCTGCCCAGCACGTTCTTCCCGGAGATCGACGAGTCGATGGAGCGCGTCTACGTGCGGCTCTCCCCCGGCATCTCGCTCGAGGACTCGTCTCGCCGCATCGGCGAGATGGGCAAGATGCTCTCGCGCGAGCTCGGCAGCGACGTCGATCTCGTCCTCACGAACGTGGGCGCCCCGAACGACGCCCGCAGCGCGATGACCAGCCCGAACGCGGGGCCCCACATGGGGTTCATCCGGCTCGCCCTCGTCGACGCCGACAGGCGAACCCGCTCGCAGCAGCAGATCGCCGACCGCATGCGAGAGCTGCTGGAGAAGCGATACCCCGGGGTCGACTTCCTCCAGTGGCCGGGCGGCCTCGTGGCGAGCGTGTTCTCGAACGGCTACATCGCGCCTCTGGTCGTCGAGGTGCGCGGGGACAACCTCGACGAGCTGCACGAAGAGGCGAAGGCGGTGGCGGAGGTCAGCCGCTCGGTCGCGGGCGTGCGAGACGTGGAGGTGTCGCTGCAGACCGACTACCCGGAGGTGCACGTCGACACCGAGCGAGAGGCCGCCGGGCTGGTGGGGGTCACGTCGCGATCGGCCGCGCAGACCACGCTCGACGCCACGCTGGGCAACATCAACGGCCCGAGCGTCTGGATCGACCCGTCCAACGGCCAGTCGTATTACGTGGTGACGTACTACGACAGCGCGAAGGTGGGCGACCCGAACGCGCTCGCCCAGATCCCGGTGCGCTTCGGCCACGACGACAGGCCCGTCCTCCTCGGCGCGTACGCTCGGGTGCGCCGGGACGTCGGCCCCGTCGAGATCGAGCGCAACCAGCTGCAGCGCGCCGCGCACGTCTACATGCAGACCGAGGGGAGGGACATCGGAAGCGCCGCCGCCGAGATCGAGCGCAAGCTGCACGAGCGCCCGAAGACGCGCGGGATCGACGCGCGCTACGTGGGCGAAGTGGATCTGATGCGGACGACCTTCTCGGGCATCGGCGTCGCCATCGCCCTCGCGATCATGGTCGTCTTCATGCTCATGGCGACGCAGTTCAAGTCGCTGCGTCTTCCCTTCGTCATGCTCTTCGCCGTCCCCGTCTCCCTGGTCGGCATCGTGATGGCCCTGATGGCGGCGGGCCAGGGCTTCTCCGTGACCGCGCTCATGGGCATCCTGATGGTCGTGGGGATCGCCGTGTCCAACGGGATCCTGCTCGTGGACGAGGCGAACCGGCGATTCATCGAGGGCGGCGACCGGTTCGAGGCGGCCGTGGCCGCGGCCCGCACGCGCTTCGTGCCCATCGTGATGACCAGCCTCGCGACCGTCATCGGCCTCATCCCCACCGCGGCGGCCCTGGAGAAGGGGACCGAGGCCAACCAGCCTCTCGCGCTCGCCGTCGTCGGCGGGCTCACGTCCTCGACGATCCTCTCCTTGTACCTGGTCCCGGTGATGTTCCTCTTCCTCGCGAAGCGGGAGCAGGCGCGCCCGACGGCGCAACCTCACTCGGCGTGATCGAAGGTCACGAACCCTGGCGAACCCTGATTCAGGCGGTCACGCGCGCGTCGCGACGGCCGAGCCGCACGCCGTCGTCTTCGCGCTCGATGGTCGCGCGCGGCACCTCGATGTGCGCCTCGAACGCCTCGCGCGCGAGCTGCGCGCCGCGCTCGGCCATGGCATCCTGCCCGGCCGTGCGCAGCGCGTCGGACACCTCGCGCGCCACCGCGGTCGCGTCGAGCGCGCGCGAGCCGGCGAGCGCTCGATCGGCGGCCGCCGCCGCGAGCGCGATGCCCGCGAACGCCGCCGCCGCCGCCCAGGGCGACTCCTGCGGCGCCGGGGCCGACCAGCCGACCACCCGCGCCCCCCGATCGAATACGACCGCCTTGGCCCACGGCGGCACCTCGGCCCAGAGCGCGTCCGCCGAGAGCTGCCCGGTGGGCACGGCGAGCAGCCCGCCCGTGGCCAGCCGCGCCAGCGGGTTGCCGCGCGCGAGCGCGCCCGCGTCCTCGATCGCGATGACGCGCATCGCGTGCGGCGCGTGCGAGCCTCGCGGCCGATCGCGCCCCGCCGTCAGGTCGAAGGCGAACCCGCCGCCCTCCTCGGCCGCCAGCGTGCGCACCGCGACGCGCGTGCGCGCCCCGAGCGCCGAGGCGATCACGGCCGTGCACAGATCCGCGGCGGCGATCGCGGTCTCGCGGCGCGACACGATGGCGCGCATCGCGAAGCCGTGGGCGGTCGCGCGCGTCACGGCCGGCGCGAGCAGCGCCGCCGCCTCGTCGCCTCCGAGCACGAACCGGCGCTTCCCGCGCTCGTCGGCCAGCATGTTGTGCACCATCGCGTCGATGTCGACCGAGTCGATCTCGCGGCGCCCCGCGACGACGCCGGCCACGATGCGCGGGATGCGTCCGATGCCCGGGTAGTCGGGCGCCCAGGTGAGCGCGTCGGCGAACGACGCCTTGAGCTGCCGCGCCAGCGGGCCGCTCGACGCGAGCGGCTGTTCGACGCCCTCGACCACCGTGATGGCCAGCGCGCGGCAGAGCGCCTTGGCCAGCCGCGGCCCGGGGAACGGGCGCCACGCCACCACGCGAACCGCCCCGACGTCGTGGCCGGAGGCCCGCAGCCGATCGACGTCCGCCAGCAGCGACTCGCCGAGCGCGCCGACGCCGACGAGCGCCATGGACACGTCGGCGCCGGGCACGCGCTCGATGACGTCGTGCCGGCGACCGGTCAGCGACTCGAGCTCGCGCATCGCGCTGCCGAGCGCGAACGGGACGCGGTCGGCGAACGAACGCTCGGGCAGCGCCGGACGCGACGCGCCGTCGGCAGGCGGTCGCCCTCCGCCGAGGAACGCCTGGCACAGCTCGCGCGAGGGCGGGGCCAGCGGCTCGACGTGGTGGGCGTGCGAGCGCTCGTGCACGACGAAGAACGGGCAGCCGCTGTCCTCGGCCGCGCGGCGCGCGATGAGCGCCAGATCGAGCGCGTCGGCGACGCCGGTGGCGAGGAGCATCCCCCAGGGCAGATCGCCCAGCGAGAGCGCGGGGCCGATGCCCCCTTCGGACGCGGGGGTGTCGGGCCCGGCCGGCTCGGTCACGGCGTGCACGACGACGCCGAGCCCGCGGGCCGCGATGCGCGCCAGCTCGTGGCGCGCCGTGGCCAGGTCCGCTGCCCGCGCCAGCAGCGCGACGCGCTCACCGGCGGCGGCCGCTTCCGCGCAGCGCCGCGCCAGGGCCGCCACGTCGTCGCCGCGCTCGACCGCGACGCGCTCGCCGAAGGCGTTCGTGTCGGCGACGTCCACCCCCTCGAGCGCCACCAGGACGCGCTGTGCGATCGCCCCTTCGGCGAGCGCGATCGCACCGACGAGATCCCTGGCCCACGCGCGTGCTCCACTCATCGCGAGGGGAATGTAGAGGGAGAGGCGCCGGGACGCCAAGGTCGTCGCCGAGCTGCCGGCCCGGTGCGCACCGCGCTCGACGCGACCGACGTGCAGCCCGAGGCGAACGCCCTTCCCGTCCGCCCCGGCGCCGCCGCCCGCTACTGCTGCGTGATCGCCTTCAGGTCGAGCATCTCCTCGACGCTCGGCATCACGACGAGCTCGCACCGCCGGTTCTTCTGGCGGCCGGCCGGCGTCGAGTTGTCGGCGACCGGATCGGTGTCGGCGTAGCCGGAGGCGCTCCAGTGGTCGGCGGGAAGCCCGCCCTCCTTGGGGTTGATGAGGAACACGAGGACCTCGCGCGCGCGCATCAGCGACAGCCCCCAGTTGTCCTTGAACGGGCCGCGCGTGAGCGGCTGGTTGTCCGTGTGACCGGCGACCTGGTAGTCGCGCGACACGAGCTGGGGGTCCGCCTTGATGACGGACGCCACCTTGAGGAGGATGTCCTTGCCGTCCTTCTTCAGCGTCTCGCGGCCGGAGTCGAAGAGCACGTCGCCCGGCAGCGAGATGACCATCCGGTTGTGGCGGACGTTGACCGCGAGCCCGAGCTTGGTGAGCGCGTCGAGCTTGGACTTCAGCTCCTCGAAGCGCGCCTTGATGAGCTCGAGCTGGTGCGCCCGCTCCTTGTAGTCGTCGAGCGCCTTGCGGTTGGTGGCGAGGTCGGCCTTCATCGAGCTGACGTCGAGCCCCATGGCCTGGAGCTGCTTGGTGAGCTCGTCGACCCTCTGCTGCTCCGCGGCGAGCTTCGCGTCGTCGTCGGACTTCAGCTTGTTGTACTTGGCGAGCTGGGCTTGCCACTGATCCTCGGAGTACCCGCATCCGGTCGCGAAGGCGGAGAGCGAGAGGGCGGCCAGCGAGAGAGCCACGAAGACGGCGAAACGTCGGAGCAAGTTCATGGGGGGAGGGTACGACCAGAGGCCGGCCGGTTGGAAGAGCGCGGTTGTCGGCCTCCGGTAACCAGGCCTTTTGTCGGGGTCAGAGCAGGTTGGCCGCCAGCTCGGCCAGGTCGCTGCGCTCTCCCTTGGCCAGCACGATGTGCGCGGCGAGCTTCTCGCCGCCGAAGCGCTCGGCGGCGATGGTCAGCCCGTTGGAGGCGCTGTCGACGTAGGGGTTGTCGATCTGCCCCGGGTCGCCCGTCAGCACGATCTTCGTTCCGTCGCCCGAGCGCGTGATGATCGTCTTGACCTCGTGCGGCGTGAGGTTCTGCGCCTCGTCGACGATGATGAACTGCTGCGGCAAGCTGCGGCCACGGATGTACGTGAGCGGCTCGACCTGGATCTGGCCGCTCTCGAGCAGCTCCGCGTAGGCGCGAGGGCCCTTGCGCGATCCGGCCGAGAACAGGAACTCGAGGTTGTCGAAGATCGGCTGCATCCAGGGGTTGAGCTTCTCGTCGACGTCGCCGGGCAGAAAGCCGATGTCGCGCCCGAGCGGCATCACCGGACGCGAGACGAGCATGCGCGTGTAGACGCCGTCCTCGACGGTGCGCTTCAGGCCCGCGGCGATCGCGAGCAGCGTCTTGCCGGTGCCCGCCTTGCCGACCAGCGTCACCAGGCGGATCGACTCGTCGAGCAGCAGGTCGAACGCGAAGCTCTGCTCCTTGTTGCGCGGGCGCACGCCCATGACGCCCTCGCGCGGCACGCGAAGCGCGACGATGGCGCGCTTGGCCGCGTCGTACCGCCCGAGCGCCGTGTGCGACGGGTTGGAGCGGTCGCGCAGCAGCAGGCACGTGTTCGGCGCCCAGACCGCCTCGCGCGGCGTGACGCGCCCGTCGCGGAAGAAGGAGTCGATCTCCTCGCCGTCGACCTCCGCCTCGATCATGCCGCTCGTCAGCTGGTCGAACTCGACACGCTGGTTCTCGTAGGTCTGCGACACCATGCCGAGCGCGTCGGCGCGGATGCGCAGGTTGGTGTCCATGGTGACGAACACCGTGGGGCGCCCGCCGTCGTTCTCGCGCACGTCGAAGGCCGTCTGCAGGATGGCCTGGTCCATCGCCGTGTGGTCGATCGCGCTCGGCAGCTCGAGCCGCTTGGTGGGGACGGCGACGCGCAGCGTGCCGCCCGAGTCGAGCGTCACCCCCTTGGACAGCGACCCCCCGCGGTCGCGGAGCTCGTCGAGCACGCGCGCGATCGAGCGCGCGTTTCGCCCGCGCTCCGACCCCTCGCGCTTGAACTGGTCGACCTCCTCGATGACGTAGATGGGGATGATGACGTTGTTGTCCTCGAAGCGGAAAATCGCGTGCGGATCGTGCAGCAGCACGTTGGTGTCGAGAACGTAGTTCTTCTTCATCGATGTCTCTCAGGGCGGTGTTCCCCACCCGCTCTCTCGGACCGCCCGGAGGCCGGCTCGACCTCGCCAGCGAGTAGCGCGTGCGGCCGCCGATGCGCAAGAAGGAAGGCTCGGGGCGCGGTATGTTTGCAGCGTGCGGCGGGAAGCGTCCAAGCTCGGGCTCGCGGAAGGGGGCGGCGGCCGGGCCGTGCCTCGCGCGGCCCGGGGCGAGCTCGCGGCCGCGCCGTGGATGGAGCCCATCCGGAGGCTCGTCGCGCACGCGACGCGCGAGGTCCAGCTGCTGGCCGCGCTCACGCCGCTCGAGGTGAAGCGCGAGCGCGCGCGGCTCGTCGGCGTGCTGCGCTCCGGGGACCGGGCGGTCCCGCGCTGGGAGTACGCGCCCGTGGGGCACGACGAGGTGCGGCGGGCGCTCGACGCGGCCGAGCGGCTGCTCGTGCCCGAGAGCCACGGCCCGCTCGAGGCGCTGTACCTGGCGCGCGTGCGGGAGCTGTCGGTCGAGGCCGCCCTCTGCGCCGCCGCCGGCACGGGCGAGGTGGCCCGCCTGGCGCGCGAGCGTTTCGCCCCGCTCGACGGCGCCGTCGCGCGCGCTGCGTCGGCGCTGTGCGCCGCGTGGCTCGGGCAGCCGCTCCCGCCGCCGAGCGAGGAAGAGGCGCGGCCGAGCGACGACGCCGACCCGCGATCGCTCCTGTCGCGCATGCGCGCCGCCGTCGGCCGCCTGCGCCTGCCCTTCGCCGTCGTGCCGCACCCGCCGCTGGCGCCGCTGGCCGCGACGGGCGATGGCGTGATCCTCGTCGCGACCGGGCGGCTCGTGGCCGACGAAGACGTCGAGCGCACGGTGCTCCACGAGATCGAGGGGCACGCCCGCCCGCGCGCGCGCGCGCTGGCCGCGGGGCTGGGCCTGTTCCGCGACGGCACCGCGCGCGGCATCGACGACCAGGAGGGGCGCGCGCTCCTGCTCGAGGAGCGCGCCGGGATGCTCGGCGCGCGGCGGCGGCGCCAGCTGGCGGCGCGCCACGGGGCGGTCGAGGCGATGCTCGACGGCGCGTGCTTCGCCGACGTGGCGTCGATGCTCGTCGAGGCGCACGGCCTGGACGCCGAGGACGCGGTGCTGGTCGCCGAGCGCGCCTTCCGCGGCGGCGGCGGCGTGCGTCCCGGCCTGGGGCGCGAGCGCATCTACCTCGAGGCGTTCGTGCGCGTGCGCGACCACCTGGCCGAGCACCCCGAGGACGAGGCGGTGCTCGAGGCCGGGCAGGTCGCCGTGGCGGCGGCGAGCACGCTCAGGGCGTTCGTCGCCGGGTGAGCGCGGGGCAAGTCCACGTCGAGCCTCGCGGAGTCGAGGCGGAACGTCGGGAGGTCCCGCTCTTCGTCGAACGTAGGGGGCGCGTATCGCGAGGGCGACGGCCCGCAGTGCCGAGCCCGAGCCGCCACCCGGCCAGCCGCCGCGAGCATCTGCGAGCCCGTTGAGGAGCGCGGACGCAGGTGGTGTCTCCGATCGTCCAGAAATGCTTCGGACTCCTAACCATCTCGCGGTCGGCCTGAGCGGCCCCCCGGCCTGCGGTGGCTCTTCGTTCGCGGCAGATCAGCACGCTCGCACCAGCGCGGAGCCGCCCTCCTGATCAGCCTCGCTCCGCCCACCCGACTTTCGCCGAAGAGCCGGCAGTCCCCGCTCGACCTCCCGAGGTTCGAGCCGAAAGAGCTCGCGATCGATGGTCGGTGCACCGGCTCGATGGGCCGGCGCGCGAGACGGCCCGGACGTCAGTTGGCCACGCACACGTACTGCGTCGTCGTCGGGTCGCCGTACTGCGCGACGCTCTTGCAGACGTAGCCCGCGCGGCACTCGGGGACGTTCGGGTTGCACACGGCCAGGCAGTAGCCGCTTTGCTGGAACGCGGCGCAGAAGGTCGGCGCCTCGTTCATCGCGCTCGGGCAGTTCATGGTGCACTCGAGGGTGCAGAGGCCCTGCGGGAACTGCGTGTCGCACGTGCCCTTCGTGTCGCCGTAGACGCACTGGCCGTCGCTCGCGCACGCGTCGCCGATCCACGCGCTCGGCCCCGTCGTGCCGGACGGGGGCGGCGCGTAGCCGAGGGCGTTCGCGTAGTTCTGCCAGATGTTCCAGAACAGCCAGTTTCCCCCCGGCTGCCCGACGGCGACGAGGGGCGTGTACTGGTAGAGCGCCGCGGTCGACGCGTCGGCCGGCGTGACCTGCTGGTCGTCGAGGGTCGTGCTCGTGACGTTCGGCCCCCAGCCGCCGTCGGTCGTGCCGCCGGCGCGGATCTGCTCGAGGCTCGCGCGCAGCGCCGCCCCCAGGCAGTCGACCTGCACGTCGAAGCCGGCGTAGTCGGCGTCGCACTGGCCGGGCGCGCTGCACCCGCAGCCGAAGGCGTACTCGACGCGCGACGGCGGCGCCGGGTAGTACTGCGCCCCGAGCAGCCCCTGGTCCATCTCGGCGCGCACGAGCAGCACGAGCGGGTTGAGCGCGTACTTCTGCGCGACCTGCGCGACGGCCGCCGCCGCGGTCAGGCCGTGCGACGCGTACGTCGCGAGGAAGCTGGGCGGCCCGTACGGCGTGTGCTGCAGGAACTGCTCGATGTTCGACTCGTCGAGGGCCTGCTGGTCCTGCATCGAGTCCGGATCGAGGATCTCGTTCGGGTCGAAGGAGCCGCCGTCGTTCTCCTGCAGGTCGTCGGGCTGCAGGACCGGGCTCGCGCCGCCCGACTCGTGGCACGCCGGGGCGAGGGCCGTCGCGGCGATGGCAAGGGCGGCGGCGGCAGCGATCCGGGCCCGCGACACGCAGGGAGCATACCGCAGCGGGCGCGCCGCGCAGCCGCTCGGGCGGGCTTCCGCGGTTACTGCACGAGCACGTGGATCGTCGCCCACGTCGCGCCGCCCCGGTTGTCGTGCACGACGATCCAGATGTAGCCCTCGCCCGGCGCGTCGGGCGGCTGCCACTGGTTGTCGGTATCGCTGGGCCCTCCGATCGAGCCGCTCTTCGCGTCGTAGAGGAGGCGCGCGCCGTCGGTGAGCGTGCCGATCGACGCGAAGAAGTCGGCCCAGATCTCCTCCTTCAGCGGGGTGCCGTTCAGCGTGTACGCCTCCTGGCTCGACGCCGGGACGACCGGCCCGAGGTGCACCTTCGGGCAGCTGCCGCCCGGGCTGCAGGCGGCGTGCGTGAGCAGCTTGGTGACGACGCCCGGGCCCGGCGGGCCGGGGAGGAGATCGAGCGGCTGGCCGTCGACGTCCATGCCGCCGAGGACGGGATTGGCGTTGGTGATGCCGCTGCCCGGCGGGTACGCGTACACGCGCGTGAAGCCGAAGACGAAGTCTTTCGGGCCGAGCTGGTGGTGGGCGGCGTCGAAGCAGCCGAGAGGCACGGTCTGCGGGTTGACGTTCGACGGGTCGAGGGGCAGAAGCTCGAGGTGCCCGGCGCACGCGACGTTGAAGAGGATGGCGAGGCCGTAGGCGTCGGTGCCCGGGGTCTGCTCGTGCGCGCTGACCGCGTCCTCGGGCATCTTGAACTGGAAATACGGGCTGGGGGGCGGCAGGAACGGCGTGAGGTCGACGCCCGGGCCGATCCTGGCGAGCGCGCCCGGGCCCGCGCCCGCGCCCGCGCCCGCGCCCGCGCCCGCGCCCGCGCCCGCGCCCGCGTCGGCGCCCGCGCCCGCGCCTGCGCCCGCGTCGGCGCCCCTGCCTCCCCTCCCCTCGAGCTGCGCGAAGCACCCGTAGTACGCGTCGTTCGGCGGGTCCTTGCAGACGAGCGGGATCCAGTAGACCTGCATCGGTTCCGGCTGGTCCGGACGCTCGTCGACCGCGAGCACGCTCACGTTCACCGTCGCCCCCGGCGCCGCGTACGGCGTGTCCGCGCTCGACGCGAGGATGCGCACGCTGTCGACCTGCGTCGGGTTCTCGAAGCCGCTCGGCGCGCACGACGACACCGCCCACGCGCCCGCCGCCAGGCCGAGCCTCAGGGTGAGCACGCGCAGCCGCCCCATGTCAGTTCTCCACCTTCAGCCCGAGGCTCGGCAGGATCGGCAGGTCGTTCGCGTACGTCTGGTGCGTGTAGTTGTAGTCGTAGCTGATGCCGTCGACGTTCGCGTTGTTGAAGACGTTGAGCACGTCCAGGTACGCGTTCACCGTCCCCCAGGAGAGCTTCCACGTCTTGTCGACGCGGAGGTCGAGCGACTGGAAGAGCGGCAGCCGCGAGCCGTAGACGGGGTACGACGCGAGCGCCAGGTTCGTGCCGATGTTCTCGTCGTAGAAGCCGTAGCCTTCGGGCGTGTACATGTAGCCGCTGACCAGGCGATAGCGCGCGCCGAGCTCCCAGCCGCCGCCGAGCCGGTAGCTGCCGAGCACCGTCAGGATGTGCGTCTCGTCGAACTGGAAGACCTCCAGCGGCATGCCGGGGGCCACGCGCCGCAGGCTGCGCGAGAGCGTGTAGGCGACCCACCCGAAGAAGCGCTCGTCGGGCTTGTAGCGCAGGAGCGCCTCGGTGCCGTAGATGACGCCCGTGCCGGTGTTGCCGTACGGCACCTCGACGAGCTCGTCGAGCTGCTTGTAGAAGCCCTCGAGCGATCCGTCGACCTGCCCGGTCAGCTCGCGCTCGACGCCGAGGTCGTACTGCGTCGACCGGTTGCTCACCAGGCCCGGCATGCCGAAGACGGCGTTGGTCTCCTGCGGCAGTGGCGGCTGCGTGTACAGGCCGACGCCTCCCTTGATCGTCGTGCGCGGATCGTCGGTGACGTCCTGGCGCACGACCAGGCGCGGGCTCAGGTCCCAGGCCCTGGTGTCGCCGTCGTAGTCGAGCCGCAGCCCCGGCACGATGCGCCCCCCCTTCCACGGCGTCGCCTCCCACTCGGTGTAGAAGGCCGGCTGGAAGATCGTGCCCGTGGCCGACGTGTTGCGCGGCGGCTGCGCGGAGAACGGCCCGGGCGGCGGCTGCCCCGGCACCGGCGGCGGCGGCAGCTGCGCCGCGACGGTGTACGGCGCGTAGTACAGGTCGAAGCCCACGTTCATCGTCAGGCGCTTGGCGATCTTCTGCGCGAGCTCGAGGCGCGAGCTGATGGGCAGCTGCGTGACGTCGAAGTAGATCGTGCCGGCGTTGACGTTGATGTAGTCCTGCCCGACCGCGGCCACCGCGCGCAGCTCGGTGTCGTCGCCGAGCTGGTTGCGGTAGAGCGCCTGCGCGCGCCAGAAGCCGGTGTGCGAGCCGATCGTGCCGGCCAGGTCCGGGTTGCTCGCCGAGGCGCTCTTCAGGAGCAGGTCGAGCCGGTCGTCGGAGCCGAAGAAGGCGAAGCGGATGCTCGAGTGCTTGCCGAGGTCGCGCTCGAGGATGGCCTGGTAGTCGTAGTACACGGGCGCGACGCTGACGCCCGCGCCCGCCGCCGACAGCACGGGGCCGAGCCACGTGTCGAACCAGGAGCGCCGCCCCGCGATGGCGAACTTCCAGCCCGTGTCGAACAGCGGCCCCTGCACGATGGCGCGCGTGTCGATGAGGTCCGCCTCCACCATGCCGTGCAGCTTGTCGCTCTTCGGATCGGTCAGCCCGACGTCGACGATGCCGCCCATCGCGCGGCCGTACTGCGCGCCGAAGTTGCCCGGGTAGAAGTCGATGCGCGAGAGCATCTCGGTCGGCACGACCGAGGACAGGCCGCCGAAGTGGTAGACGAGCGGCACCGGCGTGCCGTCGACGAAGTACTGCGTGTCCTGCGGCGCCGAGCCGCGCACGATGAGCAGGCCCGCGAAGCTCGGGGGCCGCGCGACGCCGGGCAGGTTCTGCAGCGATCGCAGCGCGTCGCCGCCCGTGCCGGGGATGCGCTCGATCTCGCGCTCGTCGAGCGTGCGCTTGGTCACCTCGCGCGGCGGCTTGTTGCCGCGCACCTCGACCTGTTCGACGGCCTCCGCCGCCTTGCCGGCCGCGGGCGCCGCGGCGGCCGGCGCGGGCGCGAGCCGGTCGACGGCGCTCGCCTCCTGCCCGGCCTGCACCGACTCGTCGGCCTCGTGCGCCGCGAAGCCGGAGGCGCGGACCGTGACGTGGAAGGTGCCCGGCGGCAGATCGCCGACGCGCCATCGCCCGTCGGCGTCCGTCGTCGCGGTGCGCTCCTGCCCCCCGGGCTCGCGCACGACGACGGTCGCGCCGGGCACGGGGCGCTCGCTCGCCATCGTGACGACGCGGCCCGAGAGCACCGCGGGCGGCGGGGTGAACCGGTACACGAAGCGGATGCGCGCCGCGACCGGGACGCCGTCGCGCGTGGCCGGCTGGAACTCGAGCCGCTGCACCGCCGCGAGCGCCGCCTCGTCGAAGCCGTGGCCCACCGGCGTCTGGACGACGGCGCGCGTGACCGCGCCCGTCGGGCCGATGGTGAGGATGAGAGGCACCTCCACCGTCTGGTGGAAGCCCTCGTCGAGCGCCTGCTTCGGGTACGCCGCGCCTTCGTTCCTCTTCACGACCGGCGGCGTGACGACGGGCGCGTGGGGAGCGGAGGAGGAGGCGGGCGTGGGCGCGGGCGCAGACGCCGGCGCGGGTGAGGGTGCAGGCGATGCTGCGGGCGCGCCCTGCGCGCGTGCACGCCCCGGCGCGAGCGCGACGAGAAACGCTGCCGGCAAGACCAAGGGGAAAGGGCGCGGCCCACGCATCGCGCGAAGGGCCGCCATCATAGCCGGCCGCTGCCTTCGCGTGTCCACCCGGACCGTCGGCAAGCCGGCCCTTCGGGGACACGCGGCCGATGCGTCGACCGGGTCGGACGTCCCCTCCTCCCGCCGCCGGGTCCGTCGGTCGGGCAGGCTTTTCCGGCGCCGCGTCGACGACGTCGAGCCGGTCGTCGCGTTCCTTCGTCGTCGCGTCGATGACGTTCGTCCGGTCGTCACGAACATCGATCCCGGCGTCTCTTTCGTTCATCCCTTCCGCTGGTTCGTCGATCCCGTCGGCTGTTCCAGACGTCGGAGCGTCGGGGATCTCGATCCCTTCTGCTCCGTCGTCCGTCCGACGTGCCGTGATTCTCGGCGGAGCGTCACGGATGTCTGGCATCGACGCGCCGACGTCGAGTCGGTCGACGAGGATCTCGATCCTCGACGACGGGATCTCCGGAAGTGACGCTGGCTCCTCCGTCACGGCGTCATCGCCGAATGTCCGGGCGTCGATGACCGAGGTTCGTGACGCTCCGCCGAAGATCACGGCAAGTGGGATGAAGATCACGGCGTGTCTTCCAGAGATCACGGCCGCTGTGACGAAGATCCTCGCCGCCGTGACGCCGATCCGCGTCGGTCTCGCGCATCGCCCGTCGAGGACGACGTCCCTCCGGTCACGTCGGCGCCTCACTCCCCACCGGCTCGGCCGTGCCCCGCGCGCAGCAGGACATCGACGGCCCGGCAGTGATACAAGCGCTCGCCCGATCGTCGTGATGCCTTCGCCCGTCCACGCCCCCCCAGCCGCCGCCTCCTGGTGGCTCGGCACCTGGTCGCGCCCCCCGGACCGACCCGCCCAGGTCGCGCTCGTCGTCGCGCTCGGGCTGCTCGTCATCGCGCTCGCGCCCGGCGGTCCCGCCTGGCTCGCCTCGACGCTGGACTTCACGAGCCTGGGCGACCTGCGCCGCCGCCGACGGTTCCTCGGCGTGGCCGCGTTCTGCGCGGCGTTCCTGTCGCTCGGCTACATCGCCTTCTATCTGCGCGGCGGGCCGCGCGCCACCGACGCGGCGGCGTACTGGCTGCAAGGGCGCGCCCTGTCGCACGGCGAGCTCGCGTGGGCCGTGCCCGATCCGAGCGCGAGCTTCCGCACGCGCCTCCTGCTCTTCTCGAGCGACGGTCGCCTCGCGGGCATCTTCCCGCCCGGCTACCCGCTGCTGCTCGCGTTCTGCTTCCTCGTCGGCGCGCCGATGCTCGTCGGCCCGGCGATCGCCGCCGCGCTGGTGCTCGCGACGTGGCTGCTCGCCCGCGAGCTCGCCGAGAGCGCCGGCGAGCGCGACGTGCGCGCCGAGGCGGTGGCGCGCGCCGCGGTCGGTCTATCCATCGTGTCGGCCGCGCTGCGCTACCACACCGCCGACGCGCTGCCCTACGGCGCGGCGGCCGTCGCGGCGGCGATGGCGCTCGCGTGCGCGCTGCGGGCGCGGCGCACCGCCGACGCGCGCCTGTTCGGCGTCGCGGGACTGGCCCTCGGCGCCCTGCTCGCGACGCAGCCGCTGGCGACCGTCGCGGTCGCGGCCGTCGTCGCGGCGCTCGCCTTCGGTCGACCCGGGGCGGCGGCGGCGCCGGACGCCGCGCGGCCGGAGGGGCGCGCGAGCGCGCTGGCGTGGGCGTGCGTCGGATCGATCCCCGGCGTGCTGCTCCTGCTGGCGGCGCGCCACGCGGCCACCGGCCACGCGCTCGCCTCGCCGGCCGCCGCGTACCTCGCCGCCGTCGCGCCCCCCGCCCCCGCGCACCTCGGCGCCCGCGCCGCGCTGATCGCGACGCTGCACCGGGTGCGCGCGCACCTGCTCGACGTCGCCAACCTCGAGCCGCTCGCGCTGCTCGCCCTCGTCCCGGTGCTCGGGCGGCGGCGCACGCCCGCCGCAGCGCTCGCCGCCCTCGTCGTCGCCGGCGAGATCCTCGTGCGCGCCCCCTTCGCGGCCGGCGCGCCGGCGCCGGGCGCGGGCGCGAGCCTGCTCGTGGTGGCGCTGCCCATCGAGCACGCGCTCGTCGCGCTGGCGCTCGCACAGCTGTTCCCGCGCAGCGTGCCGCGCGCGGCGACGGCGACGCTCGCGCTCGCGCTGGCCGGCTTCGCCGTCCACGCGTCGTACGATCACGAGAGCGCCGCCGCCGAGGACCTGGGGCGCCCGCGCTTCGAGCCGGACGTGGTGCGCGAGGGCAGCGTCGCCAACGGCCTGCTCTTCTTCGACGACGATCGCGGCTTCGAGCTCGCGTTCGATCCGGCGGTGCCGGCGAGCCACGGGGTCGAGGCGGTGCGCATGCGCGGCGACGACCACGACCGGCTGCTCTACGACGTGCTCGGGCACCCGCCGGCGCACCGGTACCTGGCCACGGCGGCGACCGCGTCCGTCGTCCCGTGGGTGCCGCCCGGCGGCAGCATCGAGACGTGGCGCTTCGAGGCCGAGAGCGACTGGCCGCCGGCCGCGCGGTCGGGCGCGTGGGCCGAGGTGGCCGACCCCGGCGCCCCGTGCGCGTCCGACGGCCACGTGCTGTCGGTGACGCCGTCGGACGGCGTCTCCGGGAGCGTCACCATCGCGCTGCCCGTGCCGCGCGGACCGGCCGAGCCGACGCCGCAGGCACGCTCGTGGACCGTCACGCCCCGCGTGCTCTCGCGCGGAGGCGCGGGCCGCGGCACGCTCGAGCTCCGCACCGAGCCGGACGGCCCACCCCTCGCGACGTGGACCTGGAGCGACGGAGGCGTGCGCGTGGCGACGTGCAACGAGCTTCCGGCCCGGCCGGTCGAGCTGGGGGGCGAACGCTCGCGCGCGTGGCTCGTCGTTCGCGCCGAGGGCGGCTCGGTCGCGCTCGACAAGACGACGCTGCGCCCCGCGCCGATCGGCCACCGTTGACGATCCGGAAATCCTGGGTGTATCGATGGTTTACGCGAACCATCGCGCCTCGAGGGAGCGGAAGCGAATGACGAAGAGCGAACTCATCGACGCTCTGGCCGCACGCCGGACGGACCTGACGAAGGCGCGAGCGGAGCTCGTCGTCAACTGCGTCTTCGACGCGATGACCGAGGCGCTGCAGCGCAACGAGGGCATCGAGATCCGCGGCTTCGGCAGCTTCACCGTGCGGCCCTACAAGCCGTACTCGGGGCGCAACCCGCGCACCGGCGAGCCGGTCGAGGTGCCGGCCAAGCGCCTGCCGTTCTTCAAGGTCGGCAAGGAGCTCAAGGAGATCGTCAACGGCAGCCGCCACCTGCCGATCACCGGCGGCAAGGACGACGATTAGTAGTGCTATAGGGGCGGCATGCCGCCCTTCGCCCCCGTCGCCGAGCAGCTGGCGCTGCTCGAGCGCGGAGTCGTCGACTTCCACGTCCGCGCCGAGCTCGAGCAGCGCCTCGAAGAGTCGCGGCGCAGCGGCAAGCCGCTCCGCGTGAAGGCGGGCTTCGATCCGACGCGACCCGATCTGCACCTCGGCCACACGGTGCTGCTGCAGAAGATGCGGCAGTTCCAGGACCTCGGCCACACGGCCATCTTCCTCATCGGCGACTTCACGGCGATGGTGGGCGACCCCACGGGCCAGAACGAGAGCCGTCCGCGCCTCACGCGCGAGGAGGTCGAGCGCTCCGCCCAGACCTACCTGGCGCAGGCCTTCAAGGTGCTCGATGGATCGAAGGTCGAGGTCCGGCGCAACCGCGAGTGGATCGACCGCCTCGCGCCCGACGCGATGGTCGAGCTGATGGCCAGGTCCACCGTCTCCCGCATGCTCGAGCGCAAGGACTTCGCCGCGCGCTTCGCCGAGGGGCGCGCCATCCACATGCACGAGTTCCTTTACCCGCTCCTGCAGGGCTACGACTCGGTCGCGCTCGAGTGCGACGTGGAGCTCGGCGGCACCGACCAGCTCTTCAACCTGCTGGTCGGCCGCGATCTGATGGGCAAGTACGGCAAGCGCCCGCAGATCGTCATGACGACGCCCATCCTCGAGGGGACCGACGCGCGCATCGAGAACGGCCAGGTCACCGGCAAGAAGATGAGCAAGAGCGCCGAGAACTACATCGGGATCCAGGAAGCGCCGGACGTGATGTTCCGCAAGGCGATGCAGATCGACGACGACGTCGTCTTCCGCTTCTTCGAGCTGCTCTCGGCCCGCAAGAACGAGGAGATCGCCGCCCTGCGCCGCGACAGGGCCGCCGGCCGAAACCCGAGGGAGATCAAGGCGCTCTTCGCGCGCGAGATCGTCGAGCGCTTCCACGGGGCGGACGTCGGCGAGCACGCCGCGCGCGAGTTCGAGCGCGTCTACGCCAACGACGCCGTCCCCGAGAACGTGCCGCGCGTCGAGGTGAGCCCCGCCGGCGGAGTCGCCGAGCTCGCGTGGGCGCTCAAGCAGGCGAACCTCGTCGCGTCCACGAGCGAGGCCCGGCGCCTCGTCGAGCAGGGGGGCGTCGAGGTCGACGGCGCCCGCGTGACCGATCCGAAGGCGCGCCTCCAGCCCGGCAGCGAGCACCTGGTGCGCGTCGGCTCGAAGAACCGGCGCTTCGCGCGCATCCGCGTCGCCGGATGATCGCGCGCCGCGAGGCGCTCGGGCTGCTCGCCGGCCTCGCGGCCGTCGCGGCGTGCGGCGGCGCCGCTCCACGCGGGACCGGGGCCCCGGGCGCGCCCCCCGTTCCGCTCGCTCTCGACCCCGTCGTCGACCTCGTACCCGCCGCGGGCCTGACCTGGCTCGTCGACGCCCGACTGCGCGACCTGCTCGGCAGCCCCGTGCTCATCCCCGCCGTCGCGCTGCTCGTGCCCGAGGCGCGCTTTCTGGCGTTCGCGCAGCGCAACGGCGGCGTCGATCCGCGTCAGGTGAGCGAGCTGGCCGTCGCCGGCTACCCCGACGCGACGCTCGCGCTCGCGCGCACCATCATCGACCCGGCGCGGGTCGAGTCGGCGTTCGCGGCCCGCGCCCTCGCGGTCGAGGGACGCGCGGTCGATGGAGCCGTCACCCGCGTGTGGGGCACCGTCGGCGACGCGCGCGAGCAGGTCGCCGCCTTCGACCGCCAGGCGATCGGCATCGAGCGCGGCAGGCTCGGGCCGCTGCGCGCCGCCATCTACTTCGCCGAGCGAAAGCTCAAGCGCTCGCAACCCGCGCTCCGAGCCGAGCCGCTGGCGCGCGCGGCCGAGCTCCTGGGCACGGCCCCGCTGCGGGCCTTCGCGCCGGGGCCGTTCGAGGGCGAGTGGGCCGAGGGCCTGGGGGGCCTGCTGCGCGCCACGACGGCGGTGGGCGCCGCCCTGCGCCCGCGGGATGCCGGGCCTGCCGGCGCGCTCGACGTGAGCGTCGTGCTGACCGGTGCCTGGGGCGCCGAGGCGCCCGCGGCCGCCCAGCGGCTCGAGGCCGCGTTCCGGGTCCTGGCCGACGACCCGCTCGGGCGGCTGACGGGGATCGACCATCCCCTCGAAGCTCCACGGGTTTCCGCCGACCCGGAGGCGCTCCGCCTGGCGGTCTCGCTCGACCCCATGCCCCTGGCCCGCGGCCTTCACGAGCTGACCGATGCAACCATGGCCGAGATCATGGGCTCCTAGCCGCCCTCATTGACGCCGGAGGCCACCTGATGGTAGCGGACGCCGCTCGCCCGCCTTTGCAGAACGCAATGCCCCGCCCCGCCCGAACTGGCTCTGCCGCCCGCGCCGCCTCCACCGCTTCCCGCGGGTCGGCTGGGGCGAATTCCCGTGCGAAATCGAACGGTAAGCGCCCGGTGAAGGCCGCCGCCGGCAAGGCCGCCCTCAAGGCCCCGGCGCGCCGCGCGCCTCCGGCCTCCGCGCCGCCGCCGCCCGCACCCGCCCCGGCGCCGGCTCCCCCGCCCCCGCCGCCGCCGGTCGTGGCCGCCGCGCCGGCGCCCATCCCCAGGCCGCCCCTCCGGCCGGGCCCCCCGGGGTCGACCATTCCGATTCCCCCGCGCGCCCCCGCGCCCCCTTTCAAGGTCGGCGACAAGGCAGTCCACCCCGCCCACGGGGTCGGCGAGGTCACCGCGATCGAGCAGCGCGAGATCGGCGGCACCCGCGCGACCTTCTACATCCTGCGGATCCTCGACAACGGGATGAAGGTCATGGTGCCGACGAGCGCGGCCACCCAGGTCGGCCTGCGCGGCATCATGAGCGACAAGGAAGCGAACAACATCCTGTCGACCATGCGCGCGCGCGAGGTCGCGGTCGACGTGCAGCCCTGGAGCCGGCGCTTCCGCGTGTACACCGAGATGATCAAGAGCGGCTTGCCCATCGAGATCGCCAAGGTGCTGCGCGACATGAACCGGCTGAAGTTCGACAAGGACCTGTCCTTCGGCGAGCGGCGCCTGCTCGATCAGGCGCGCAGCCTGCTGCTCAAGGAGCTCGCCTTCGCCAAGAAGAAGACCGAGGCCGAGATGGCCGAGGAGATCCGCAAGATCTTCAGCGCGTAACCCCCGGGCGAACGCGCGGGCGCGGCCGTTCGCCGACCCCGCTCGGCGCGTCGACGATCACGATCTCGATGGGCTCGCGCGGCGGCTGAGACGGCGGCGCGATGGCCTCGGCCTGGCCGAAGTACTCCTCGAGCGCTTCGCGCAGGCTGGCGACGGCCTGCTCGGGCGTGTCCCCCTCGCCCGCACGGTCGACCTCCTCGCACTGCGCGAGCCAGCGGCGCCCCTCGACGAGCGAGACCACGGCGGAGACCTTCATAAGCCGGAAACCTAGGGCGGCCCGCCGCCGATCCGCAGGGCCCGTCGCGCGGGAGCCGGCGCGCGGCTCAGCCGCCGCGCAGGCGACCCATGAGGCGCGAGAGCCAGCCGCGGCGCGCCGGCGGGGACGTCGACGAATCGGCCCGTCCGCCGGACGGCGCGGCCGGCGGAGGGTCGCTCGGCTTCTGCACGATGACGGCCGCGGGCGGCGGCTCGACCGGGCTGCCGTAGACGAGCGTGAGCTGCGCGATCGCGTCGCGGCGAGCGTCCTCGGCCGAGGCGCCACGCCCGGTCCGCACGAGGAGCGTCTGCGTCGGCTCGGGCTGCTCCGGATCCTCCTGCACGTCGCGCTTGCGCCCGACGAGCTTCACGGCGCACATCCACGGCCGGTCGCCGCCGACGTGAATCGGCTCGCCGACCTCGACGCGCGTGCCGCCCCGGTGCGGGACCTGGAAGCGGCGGGTTCGCGACGACGGCTCCTCCTCCGCGAACTGGTCGCGAGAGCCGGTGCGGGGTTCGTCGTCGCGTGCGCGGACCATGGGCGTCACCCTCGCGCGGCACGATAGCACCAGGGTATGCTGGCGGGCATGGGTGCCGACGGACCGACCCCGCCCGAGCCCTCCGAGGTCGACCGCGCGCTCGCCGTCGTTCAGCGGACGCTCGACCGGCTCACGGCGCGCGGACAGCACGACGCCGCGTTCCAGATCGCCCGGGCCCAGTTCGCGGCGTCCGTGCGCGCCTCGTGGCCGGGCAACCTGTCGAGCGTCGCGGCGATGATCGACCGGGCGCTCGGCGACGCGAAGCTCGCGCTGGCCGACGACGAGCGCGAGGAGCTGCGCCGCGCCGGCGAGGTGCTCCGCGCGGTGCCGCACCCCTGACGCAGTCGCTCGGCGTCAGCCCCCCACGCCGGCGACGTGCACGACGATCTCGCGCCGGTGCGGGGCGCGCCGGTGCTCCCAGACGTAGAGGGCCTGCCACGTGCCGAGCGCCAGGGCGCCGCGCGTGACGGGGATCGACTCGCTCGAGCGCGTGACCGACGCGCGCAGGTGGCTCGGCATGTCGTCGGGCCCCTCGGCGTCGTGCTCGTAGTCGCGCCCTTCGGGGGCCAGCCTGGCCATCCACCGCTCGAGGTCGCGGAGCACGGCCGGGTCGGCGTTCTCCTGCACGACGAGCGACGCGCTCGTGTGGCGCAGGAAGACGGTGCACAGCCCCGTGTCGACCTGCGACTCGGCGACGACGCGCGCCACCTCGCCCGTGGCGTCGTAGAGCCCTCGTCCGGACGTCGCGATCGTCACCGTGCGCTGGTGGACCTTCACGCCCGAGCGTCTAGCACGGCCTCCTAGAAGAGGTAGCTGACGGCCGCGTCGAAGACGTACATCTCCGAGGAGTAGCTGCCGTTGGCCGAGGGCGACTGGTTGATCCCCGGGTACGAGGGGTAGGCGCTGCTCGTGACCGTGACCGGCAGGAAGTACACGTACGAGTACGCGAGCTGCCCCACCACGTGCTTGCTGAACTGGTAGCTGCCGCCCAGCGTCCAGTCGAGGCGCGCCGAGTCGAAGGTGAGCGCGTCCTCGTTGCTCGGCCCGACGGGCGACGACCCGAGCGCGAAGCTGGCGAACACCTCGGTCTCGGGCGTGATCCAGTACGAGCCGCCGACGCGCCCCTTGACGCTGTCCTGCCAGTCGCGCGGGAGGTTGAGCAGGGGCGACGTCGACGAGGTCACGCCCTGCGAATCGACCGCGCACGACCCGCCGGTGGGCACCACGCACTGGTTCTTGAACTCGCTCCAGCGCTCCCACGTCACGTCGACGCGAAGCTCGGCGTCGTGCGCAAGCCGCCAGGCCATGCCGGCGCGGATGACGTCGGGGAAGGCCTGCAGCAGATCGACGTCGGTCACCGTCTCGTTGGGAGTGAGCGCGCCCGGCTGGAAGCGAAACGATCCCTTGAGGCGCATCGTCCCGAAGTTCGGCTGGCTGGTGTACGAGGCGCCGAGGCGCAGCGTGCCGTCGGCCTTCGGCTCCCAGTAGATGCCCGCCGCGGCGCCGACCTCGAGCCCGCTGACGTCGAGGTACGCGCGCCCCTCCTTCAGCGCGCCGGTGTTCGTGAGGATGTCGTCGCTGCCGTCGAGGTTGCGGGCCCGCACGTCGGTGACGCCGGTGCGGATCACGCTGAAGCTCGCGCCGATGCCCAGGCGCGCCTTGTCGAAGCGGTACGCGAGGGCGGCCGTCTCGTAGAGCGACGAGATGGTCGTGCTGATCGACTGCCACCGCTGCGGTCCGTCGTAGGCGCCGGGCGCGGTGGCGCTGTCGGCGTACGCCTGGTTCTTCTGCCAGCTCACCTCGCCGCCGAAGGGGACGTACGACGCGACGCCGAGGCGAAGATGGCTCCCGCCGAAGTCGGTCACGAAGCCGACGTACGGCGCCCCGAGCACGTTGAAGAGCTTCGCGGTCCCCGTGTTGGCCTGCTGGTAGGTGGGGTTCTGCGTCTGCGTCGAGCCGTTGCTGGGCGAGAGCGCCGAGGCGTCGCGGTCGTATTCCATCGACCGCGCGACGGCGACGCCGTCGAGCGTCAGCTGGCTGCCGGTCATGCCGGCCATGGCGGCCGGGTTGAAATAGACGGAGTACGCGTTGCCGAGCGCCGGCTGGCCGTGATCGCTTCCGAACTGATCGTTGAGAAAGCCGGCCGCGCGCGCGCGGCCGGACGTGAGCGCGGCAGCCAGCGCCGCGGACAGAGACACGAGCAACCGCAGGCGTCTGGAAATCGTCGTCATGTTCGGGCCAGATCGAGCAAGCTCTGGTATTCATGAAAGCATGCCGAGGACTTCCAGGTCCATGTTGCGGTGGGCCGGCGCTTCGATTTGCTTGTCGTTCGCCTCCTGCGTGGCCATCGCGGGCTGCGTCGATCCGCGCTCGGACTACGAGGACTACCTGTCGCGCACGGCCGACGCCCGCGCCGCGGCCGAGGAAGTGGACGCGGGCGCGGTCGACTCCGCGGCGCCCGACGCGGCGTTCCAGCAGACGTACCTGATGGCGTGCCTCGCGGGCCTGTTCGGCGGCAACGTGAACGACGCGATGCTGTTCTCGACCAACCTGAGCTACACGCCGAAGAGCGGCGGCGGCGGAGGGCAGCTCACCGTCACCGAGACGCCGCTCGCCGTCGGCGCCAGCAACTTGACGCAGACGGTGGGCGACACCGTGACCTCGGCTCCGACGCCGGTGGCCGCGAACGGCACGGCGAGCGTCGTTCTCCCGAACGCGATCGTGCCGGCCGCCGCCAACCCGACGGGGATGGGCGACATCGTCTTCGAGAACGACCCGCCGCTGCAGTCCGATTTCATCTTCGTCCCGACCGACGCGGGCGTGCAGGTGTGCGCGGGGCTCGCCGGGACGACGAGCAAGCCGGTGGTCGCCACGCTGACCGCGCAGGACACCCCGTGCATCTACATCCCGCTCAAGCCCACCGACAAATTCCCGCAGCTCAGCGAGGGCCAGTTCCACTGCCCCTGAGCCGGTGGACGGCGGGGGCGGCCCGCCGGAGCCGGCAGCGGCCGAGCTGACGTGGCGACTTCGCCCGAACGGCCGAGCTTCGCCGGACGAAAACGACCCGCTCACGCGGGGGCGCGCTTGCTGGCACGCCCCGGCCATCGCAGAGTTAACGTGTCGTGACCTCGACCGCGTTCGACGAGAGCCTGCTCATCCTGTCGGACGTCCATCTCGGCAACGACCTGAACGACCTGACGACCGACGGCGTGCGCCGGTCCGAGCGCGTCGACGCGGATCTGGCCAGCCTGCTCGCGCACTACCGTCGCACCCCGCCGTGCGGCCGCTGCTGGCGGCTCATCATCGCCGGCGACTTCATCGACTTCATCGGCATGGCCATCCTGCCGCGCGACGGCGACCTCGACACCGAGCCCAGCGCCGAGGAGCGCGAGCACGGCCTGGGCAACGCCGTCGACCACGGCCGCGTGAAGCTGCGCGCGGTGGCGGCGCGGCACCGCGTCGTCTTCCAGGCCATCGCCGAGTTCGTCGCCGACGGCCACGCGCTGACGATCGTCCACGGCAACCACGACGTCGAGTTCCACTGGGACGGCGTGAAGCAGGAGCTCAAGGCGCTGCTCGTGCAGATGGCGCTCGAGGCGCGCGGCGGCGACGGCACGTTCGCGAGCGACTTCGCCTCGCGCATCGAGTTCGCCCCGTGGTTTTACTACGTGGGCGGCGTCGCCTACGTCGAGCACGGCCACCAGTACGACACGCTCTGCTCGACCGAGCACGTCATGGCGCCGCTCTCGCCGCTCGATCCGCGGCGCATCGCGCGGAGCTTCTCGGACATCTTCCTGCGCTGGGTGGTGCGGCCGACGCGCGGCATGCCCGAGTACGGCCACGAGCGCATGGGCGCCGTCGACTACGTGATGCTGGGCGTGCGCCTGGGCCTGGGCGGCCTGGTGACGCTGGCGACGCGCTTCGTGCTGGCCATCCGCGAGCTGCTGCGGCTGCGAAGGGCGTACCTGTCCGATGCCGCCAAGGCGCTGCGCGAGGAGCACGAGCGCCGGATGGCCGCGCTCGCGGTGGCGACGCGAATCGGCGTCGAGAAGCTGCGCGCCCTCGCCGCCCTGCAGGTGCCGCCCGTCACGCGCTCCCTCCAGAAGATCCTCGCCAGCCTGCTGCTCGATCGGCTGATGCTGGCCGTGCTCGCCACGATGGCGCTCGCTGCGCTGGTGGTCGTCGGCGCGCACCACGCCTGGCCCTGGCCGGCGATGGCCGCCGTGGCGCTCGCGTGGCTGTTCGGGCAGCGGCGGCTGACCGTGCGCCGGCGCGCCTGGTTCGGCGAGAAGCTCGACAACGACGAGACGCTGGTCGAGCGCGCCGGCCACCTCGCGCGCCTGTTCCCGGCGGCGTTCGTCGTCATGGGGCACACGCACACGCCGGCCGTGGTCCCGGTCGCCGAGGGGGCCACCTACGTCAACGTGGGCTCCTGGCACGAAGCCGAGAGCGAGGGGAACGACGCGACGGCGTTCCGCGCCGCGCGCACGCACCTGGTCATCCACCCCGCACCCGAGGGCCCGACGGCCACGTTCCTGGCGTGGAGCCCCGAGGGGCCGCGCGAGTTCCTGAATCACGGTTCGTGACGGACCGTGATTCGGCTCCGGGGTTCCGACGGGCCAGGGCCCGTCGTCCCCGGCCGCCGTCTCGGCGTGACGACGGCGGTGCTACGCTGAGCCGCAGCCGCCATGCTCGCGCGCCTTCCCGTGGAGGCCGTCTCGCCGCGCCGCAAGCGGATCGCGCTGCTCGTCGCGGCCCTCGCCGACGCCGCGCAGCTCGGGCTCTTTCCCGCCTTCGTGGAAGGCGCGCTGTCCATCCCGGACGACGCGCTCGACGTCGTCGTCTCGGTGCTGCTGCTCGTGACCCTCGGGTGGCGCTGGCGGCTGGCGGCCGCACTCTTGCTCGAGCTCGTCCCGGGCGTCGCCCTGTTCCCGACGTGGACGGCGTTCGTGATGACGCTGCGGAGCGCGCCGCCCGCGCCCCTGCCGCCGGCCGATCCGAACGCACCTACGACCGCGCCGCCCGCGCCCTCGTCGGCAGCTCCACGACGAACGTCGCCCCGCCGCCGGGCGTGGCCTCGACGCGGATCTCGCCGCCGTGCGCCTGCAGGATCTGCCGCGTGATGTAGAGGCCGAGGCCCATCCCGCCGCGGTTGTGCCGCGCGGTGCGCTCGAAGCGCTGGAAGATGCGCTCGCGATCCTGCGGGGCGATGCCGGGCCCGTGGTCGCGCACCAGCAGCCGCGCCCGCGCCCGCTCGGCGTGGGCCTCGACTTCGATCGTCGTGCCGGGCGCGAACTTGATGGCGTTCGACAGCAGGTTCGTGACGACCTGCTCGAGGCGCAGCCGGTCCCAGGTGCCGGTGACCTTCGCCGTCTCGCGCACCGAGAGCGAGCAGCCGACGCGAGCGAGCTCGGCGTCGATGCGCGCGGCCACCGTGCGCACCACGTCGCCGAGGTCGACCGGCTCGGGGACGAGCTCGAGCCGGCCGAGGCGAATGCGCGACAGATCGAGCAGCTGCTCCACGAGGTTGGCCAGGCGCTTCGACTGGCGCACCACCACGTCGAGCCCCGGGTACTTGCGCTCGACCGACTCGAGCCGCAGCAGCATCGACGTCAGCGGCGTTCGGAGCTCGTGCGACGCGACCGACAGCAGCTCGTCGCGGGCCTGGACGGCCTCCTGCTCATCGGTGATGTCGAGCATGGCGCCCAGCAGCCGGCCCGTGCCACCGGCCGCAGTTCCCACCTCGGGCACCACGCGCGTCCTGAACCAGAGCGCACCGCCGTCGGCGCGGATGACGCGGTGCCTGATCTGCCGCTCGCGACCGTCGCTGGCGACGGCGCGGATGAGCCCCACGGTGCTGTCGCGATCGTCGGGGTGAAGCACGCGCGCGAAGAAATCCGGACGCGCCGTCCACTCGCCGGGGGGGTAGCCGAGGCGCTCGGCGCCGCAGTCGACCTGCAGGATCCGCAGCGTGCCCGCGTCCATTCTCCACACGACCGCGCCGAGCGCGTCGAGCAGCCGTTGCGCGTCGCCGCAAAGTTGGGCCTGCACGGGCGAGCGTCCCCCCAGACCCGAGGACCATGGGTCCCGGTGGTGGGTTCGTCGAGGGTCCACGCGGCGGGTCGGCCGCGAGCGCTGCATGAGCCGCGCAGCGACGGACGCTCCGACACCCGGGGTCCCGACCGACTCGACGACGGCCGGGCGCGGCTCTTCAGAGCTCGCGCACGTACCCGCGCGAGCAGCGAGCCCCTCGGATCTGCGCGTCGTCGCGCACGAAGCCGTTGGCCTCGTAGAAGCGGATGGCGCGCGTCATCTGCTCGGTCGTGTCGAGGACCATGCGCCTCGCGCCGCGCGCCCGCGTCCAGGAGAGCGCCTCGTCGAGCAGCCGCTGCCCGAGGCCGAGGCCGCGCGCGCCCGGCCGCAGGTACATCTTGCGCAGCTCGAAGGTGCCGGCGCCGACCGGCTGCACGCCGCACGTGCCGAGCAGCTTGCCGCCGGGATCGACCGCCACCCAGAAGGCGCCGCCGGACTGCTCGTAGGAGGCCGGCAGCCGCGCGAGCTCGTCGTCGGTCGCCGAGCCCTGCCCGAAGGCGAGCCCGAACTCGGCCAGCGTCTGCTTCACGAGGGCGACGACGTCGGCCACGTCGCCCGAGGTCGCGGGACGCACCGTCACGCCGCCGAAGAAGGAGCGGATGCGCGCGTGGGTGCGCTCGGGGAGCTCGAACTGCGGCACGTGCCCGCACTCGTGGAAGACCTCGCACTCGGCGTCGGGCAGCGCGCGGCGCACGTGGCGGAGGAACGTGCGCGGCACGAGCCAGTCCTTGTCGCCGAACAGGAACAGCGCCGGACGCGAGAGCGACGGCAGCCGGTCCCAGAAGCCGCGCGTGCCGTGCGGGTCCTCGAGGTAGATCTCGCGCGCGGCGTGGAAGAACGCGACGCGCCCGCGCGGCGTGCGGAAGACGCGCACGAACTCGTCGGCCGCGGCCTGCATCGCGGCCTCGGCCACGCGCTGCGGGTGCGCGAACAGCGAGCGCAGCACCTCGACCGCGAGCCGGTGGAGCATCGGCAGCGGCAGCGCGCCGATCTCGGGCCGGAGCAGGCGCACGAGGCGCGCCCCGAAGCGGTAGCGCCGCCACGCGAGCGACGGCGCGAGCAGCGCCAGCCGGTCGACGCGCTCGGGCGCGCGCAGCCCCATCTCGAGCGCGACGCGCCCGCCCATCGAGTTGCCGACGATGTGCGCGCGGTCGACGGCCACCGCGTCGAGGAAGCCGCTCATCCAGCGCGCGTAGTACATCGCGTGCAGCGGCCGCACCGGCTTGTCGGTCTCGCCGAAGCCGGGCAGGTCGACGGCGAGGACGTGGTGATCGCGCGACAGGTCCCAGAGCGTGGGCAGGAACGACGCGCTGGTCGCCCCCAGCCCGTGCACGAGCACCACGGGCGGCGCCCCGCGACGGCCCGCCTCGAGGTAGAACGACCGCAGGCCGTGCGCCACGACGCGGTGGCAGCGCGGCGCCCGCGGATCGCGCACCGGCGGCGGGAGCAGATCGTCGAGCTCGAGCGCGAGCGCGATGTTGCCGCGCATGAACAGGCGCCCGGCGAGGAACGCCTGCACGCCGGTCGTGCGCCCCGAGAGCACCTCGACCAGCGTCGCCGCGTCGCTGTAGATGGTCGCCGTCGGGCGCGCCGCGCGGCCGCGCGCGAACGACGCGGTGCCGTCGCGCAGGTCCACCGTCCACGCGCCCCGCTCGCCGGCGTCGAACACGATCCTCGCCCGCCGCACGGCCGCGCGGTCCGACGGGTGCGCGACGCGCACGCGCAGCCCCTCCTCCACCGCGAGCACGTCCGACCTCGCCGCCGGGGCCCGACGCCCGACCAGTCGCCCGAAGAAGCTGCCGATCGTCACGTCGGGGTCACCGCGATTCGTAGACGCGCATCGCCGGAAGCTCGATGGCCGTCAGGAAGCCCCCCTTGCCCGCCCCCGTGTCCAGGCCGACGCAGCACGGACCGGCCCACACGTCGAGCGGGTCCTCCGGCGTGTACGTCGACAGCTCGGGCGGCAGGTAGGCCGTCGCCGTGTGTCCGAAGACGACCAGCTTGCCGCGGTAGTTGCGGAAGAAATCCTCGTCGCGGAGCCACAGCAGCGCCGCGGGCGCCGTGACGTCCTTCGGGTGCAGAAAGCCTCCCGGCCCGCGCGGCAGGCCGGCGTGGACGTAGATCGCGTGCGCGTCCTCGTACCAGTACGGCAGGCCGTTCATCCACGCGACGACGTCCTTCGGGAAGAACGCGCCGCTCAGCAGCGCCTTGCGCTCGTCGGGGCGCGGCACCTCGTGGCCGGCCGGAAGGTGGCCGCCGGTGAACGAGCGCATGGCCGCCAGGCAGCCGTTGCCGGGCGGCAGGATGAACTCCGGCCATCCGAGCTCGATGACGCGCAGCCACGCGTCCTCGTGGTTGCCGCGCAGCGCGACGACGCGCGCCGGGACGCGGCTCGGCAGCGCGCGCACGAGCTCGATGACCTGCGCCGACCTGGGCCCGCGGTCGACGTAGTCGCCGAGGAAGACGATGGTGTCGGTCGCCTCGAGCGGCGGCAGCGCGGCGAAGATGCGCTCGAGGGCCTCGAGGTCGCCGTGGATGTCGCCGATGGCGAACGTGCGCCCGGTCGTCACGCAGACGATGCTAGCAGGCTATGGCAGGCGGTGGGGCGCCAGCTCCGCGCCCATCGGCGGCGGCGCCGTCTCCTTCTCCCACGTGTAGCCGAGGATGGCCTTGACCACGAGGCCCTCGCTCGACGCGGTCAGCCCCTCGCCGACGCCGAAGTTGACCTCCACGTGCGGCAGCGACAGGACGTCGAGGCACTCGAAGAGCTGATGCAGCTGGTCGCGCCACGGCACGAAGCCCGCGATCGGGCCGAGGCTCGCGTAGTACTCGAAGCCGAGCGCGACCGGGCCGACCGTGCGCGCGACCTTCGCCGCGGGCTCGAAGTCCGGCCCGTCCGAGAACCCCGGCCCGGCCAGCGACTGGTCGACGATCGGGTTCACCGCGAACAGCCAGTGCTCATCATGCCACGCCACGATGGGGCGGATCTCACTGCCCCAGCGGCTCGCGTCGTACGTCGCGGGCAGGTACGACAGCTCGAGGTTGACGCCGAGCCGCCAGTGCGCGTCCCAGCCCGGCGGGGTCACGAACTTCGAGCGCAGCTTGACGCCGGCCCAGTCGGCGACGCCGTCGTCTGTGCGCTGCGCGAACTCGACGTAGGCGCCCAGCTCCCAGAAGGGGGTCAGGCCGTAGGACGGCTCGAGCGTCTCGTGGATCTGCCCGTTGAGCGGCGCCTCCGGGGGCTGCTCCGATTGGCGGTTGCCGGTCGCCCAGTCGTTCAGGTGCAGCTCGAGGCCGGGCACGCCCACCGGGTTGGCGGTGCCGTCGTAGACCTGGATCTCGAACGGGTCGATCGCGTACGCCCGCGAGGGGCTCGCCGCGAGCCCCGCCCAGGCGAGCACCGACATCCCGAGCACCTCGACCGCCCGCCGCATGAGCCGACGCATACCGCCGTTGTTCTCCGGCGGCACGCCTCCTGCTCATCGGGATCGCTCATGCCCCGGAAACGTCCACCCCACCCGCGCACCACCCGTCCGGACGACGCGGACGCCTTCCTGCCCGATCCGTCGCAGGGCGGGCTGTCGCACTCGGGGGACGACCTGGCCGAGGAGCTCGCGGAAGAGTTCGTGCGCTACGCGACGACGGCCGAGAACCCGAACGTCGGCGACGAGGAGGTGCCCGAGGACCTCGGCGGCCCGTTCGTGGAGGTGCCCGCGTCCGACGAGTTCGATCGATCGCCGGACGCGTCCAACCCCGAGGACGCCGAGAAGGAGCCGTTCCCGCGCGCGGTGCGCGCGCCGTATCGTTGAGCCGTGAAGCCGTGCACCTTCTGCGCGATCGTCGCGAACGACGCGCCCGCGCATCGCGTGCTCGAGGACGCGCGGTGCGTGGCCTTCCTCGACGCGCGGCCGCTCTTTCCGGGTCACGTGCTCGTCGTCCCGCGGGCGCACCGCGCCACCATCGACGAGCTGTCCTCCGCCGAGCTCGGCGCGCTGTTCGGCAGCGCGCAGGCGCTCTGCGGCGCGCTCGAGCGGGCGCTCGGCGCCGAGGGGACGTTCGTCGCCATGAACAACCGGGTGAGCCAGAGCGTTCCCCACGCCCACGTGCACGTCGTGCCGCGGCGGCGCGGAGACGGCCTGCGCGGCTTTTTCTGGCCTCGCCACAAATACGCGAGCGACGAGGAGGCCGCCGGCGTCGCCGCGCGCGTGCGCGAGGCGCTCGACCGGTGACGTCAGCGACCGCACGCCGGCGTGTCCCTGCGGACACCGCGCGGTGAGCGTAGGCGCAGGTGGGTACGCGCCTTTTCGCGTTCGCGGCGATGCGCCTCGACGCTGGACCGCCGCTTGCTACAGGATGGGCCATGCTGTTCGGTCGACTGCGCGTTCCCCTCGCCGACGCCGAGCCTTCGCTCGCGCGCCCCGCGCGGGAGCGCACGAAGTCGGGACTTCACCGGATCGATTTGTCTCGGGTCGAATCGCCCCATCGTCCCCTTGCGCTCCTCCCCCCGCCCGCCTGCGAAGACGAGTTCGCAGGCCTCGACCGGCTGGATCGCGAGGAGCTCGACGACGACGATCCGTGATCCGCCCGCGGCCCGGATCAGAGCTCGTCGACGACCTCGTCGATCTCGGGGAAGCGATTCTGCTCGTGCTTCGAGAACACCAGCGCGTCGTCCTTGAATACGTCGAACACGCCGCCGGAGCCCTTGACGAGCTGGACGTCGATGCCCTTCCGCTTCTTGATCTCCGCGGCCAACCTGACCGCGTGCCTCTCGTAGCCTCAGGCCGTGCAGTAGACGATGCGTACGCTCATGGCTGCGCGAGACCGTAGCGCGGCCGCGCCGACCTGACTAGGCTGCGCCGCCCCCATGGAGCTCCGCGCCGACGCCCACATCCCCTTCCCGCGCGACGTCGTCTTCGCCGCGTACCGCGACGACATCACCCAGGTGCTCGCGTACCTGCCCAACGTGCGGAGCATCGACGTCAAGTCGCGCAAGGACGACGGCCCCGTCGTCGAGCTCGTCAACGTCTGGCACGGCGGCGGCGAGATCCCGGCCGCGGCGCGCGCGGTGCTCAGCGAGGCCATGCTCTCGTGGACCGACTACGCCAGGTGGAACCGCGAGCAGCTGCGGTGCGACTGGCGGATCGAGACGCACGCCATGACCGACGCCGTCCGCTGCCAGGGCTTCAACCTGTTCAAGGACGACGGCGGGCCGGACAAGACGCTGCTCGAGATCCGCGGGGCCATCGAGATCGACGCGAAGAAGATCAAGGGCGTGCCGGGCTTTCTCGCCGGGAAGGTCGGGCGCACGGTCGAGGAGTTCCTCGGCAACAAGATCCAGCCGAACCTCGTCGAGACGGCCCGCGGGCTGACGCGCTACCTGCAAGAGCGCAAGTAGGGGAGGCGCGGAGGCGCGCGGATTCGCGCGAGGGGTGCGCCTCTCGAGCGAGATCGCGAGGGAATGCGCCGGAGGGCGGGGCGCAGGGCGTGCTGGCGCGCGGCGCCGAGGCTCGGGCCCCTGGCCGCGAGCGTCGGGCGCGTGCGAACGAGGCCCGGGCGGTGGCGCATGAGGCTCATGGGCGTGCGCATCGACTTCATGCGCTAGCGCATGTGCCTCATGGGGGTGCGCACGAGCTTCAGGCGCCAGCGCCTGAGCCTCATGGGCGCGCGCATGAGCTTCGGGCGCCAGCGCATGAGCGTCATGGGGGCGCGCATGAGCTTCAGGCGCTAGCGCCCGAGCCTCATGGACGCACGCATGAGCCTCGTGCGCTAGCGCACGAGCCCCGTGCACGTGCGCCCGAGCTTCGGGCGCTGCCGCATGAGCCTCAGGGGCGTGCGCATCAACTTCATGCGCTAGCGCCCGAGCTTCGGGCGCTGGCGCCTGAGCCTCGTGGACGCGCGCCCGACGCTCCGTCGCGCGACCATGACCCCCTTCGGTGCGCAAATCCGCTGAATTGCCGGGCCCATGGGCTTCCCTCCTTCGCCCATGGGCCGCGTGGCTGCAGGGCCGAAGCGCACTCCCGCCCGCGCCAGGTCTCCTCGTGCACGCCCGAGCCTCGCGGATCCGCGCCCGAGCGGAGGTCGCCCGAGCCGGATGCTCGTGGGCTCGCGGCCATCGCTCGTGCGCCCGCGCCGCACGTCAGCGACGTGCACGTCGCCGGCGCATGGCCGCCAGCCCCAGCAGGGCCGAGAGCGACATCACGACGGGGACGTCGCCGTTCGCGCCGAGCGGCGCCACGCCGCAGCCGCCTCCGTGTCCGCTGCCCATCGGCGAATCCCACGTGGCCGGTCCCGCGTCGCTCGCGCCGCCCGAGCCCGCGCCGCCGTCGGGCTGCGCGCCCGAGCCTCCGCCCGACCCGCCGGAGCTGCCCGACGCGCCGCCGCTGCCACCCCCGCCGCTCGAACCGCCGCCGCTGCTGCCGCCACCGCCGCTGCTTCCACCGCCGCCGTCGGCCGTGCCCGCGTCGCCGCCGCCGCTGCTTCCCGCTCCCGCGTCGCCGCCCGATCCGCTCCCGAGCAGCTGCGCGAGCGTTCCGTTGAAGTCGTCGAGGTCGACGGACGTCGACGGGATGCCCGACACCGTCCCCGTCGCCGAGTCCTGCCAGAAGGTCCACGTCGACCACGGCGAGGGCACGTCGGGGCACGACACGCCCCAGTTGGCGATCCAGAGGCCGTACGGCGCGAGCGTCGAGAAGTCGGGGAGAAACGACGGGCTCGTGTAGACGATCGCCGTCCGCCCGGTGAGCTGCGTCACGGTCTTCAGGAACGTGGTCGCGTTGGCGAGCACCGTCGCGTCGGTCTGGCCGTTGGCGGTCTCGAGGTCGAGCACGATGGGCAGGTCGCCGGGATCGAGCGGGCCCACGGTCTGCACGACGAACTGCGCCTGCGCCACCGGATCGACGTCGGCGTGGAAGAAGTGGTACGCGCCGCGCACGACGCCGGCCGCCTTCATCCCCGCCCAGTTGGTCGCGAACGTCGGGTCGACGAAGTTGGTGCTCTCGGTCGCCTTCGCGAACGCGAACGCGATGCCCGCCTTCTTCACCGTGGGCCAGTCGATCGTCCCGTCGTAGTGCGAGATGTCGACGCCCTTGACCGAGGTCTGGCCGCAGACGGTCGTCGCCTGCTGCGTCGTGCCCGTCGGCTCGTCGGACGAGGAGGCGCCGGACGGCGGCGCGCCGCAGGCCGCCAGCAGCACGGGCCAGGCGACGAGGACGAGGGGCGCGGCGAGGCGCGGCATCCGGCGGTGCATCGGGTCCGGGGACTCAGCAACCATCGTACCCGCTCTCGCCGCGGCCGCACGCCGTTCGCGCGGGAAAGGTGAACGCAGGCTGTCGCCGCGCCGGCCTGGAATCGCGCAGTTGCACGAATCGAGGCCGGCATGGCCCGCGAGCGCACGCGACCTCGCGACCCACCGCGCGCGACCCCTCGCGCTTCGCGCGCCGACGCGCGACCATCGCCGCCATGAGCCAGTCCGTCCCCGAGGGCGCCTACCGCGCAGGCGCCGAGCGAAACGTGCGCGTCATCGTCACCACCGCCAACGACGTCGCGGGCCACAGGGTGCGCGACTACCTGGGCGTCGTGCGCGGCATCGTGGTGCGCTCGCCGAACATCGGCCAGTCGTTCGTCGGCGCGTTCAAGCAGCTGGTCGGCGGCAACATCAGCCAGTACGTCGACGTCTGCGAGGCCGCGCGCCACGAGGCGTACGTGAAGATGGTGCAGCACGCCGAGACGCTCGGCGCCGACGCGGTGGTCGCGATGCGCTACGACGCGACCGAGTTCGTCCAGGGCGCCACCGAGGTGCTGGCCTACGGCACCGCCGTCCGCCTCGAGCGCGCGTAGGCCCCCGCCCGGGGCTTCGTGCCTCCTCCCCTACGCACGACACGCGTGTCATGCGGCACGCGAACGGCGGGATCTGCGCTTCGCGCAAAGGTGCGGATATGCTGGTGGCACGTCCCGCGCAAAAGGCGACGTGGCCGCCATGACCGAGATGCGCTCCTCCCCGTTCGCCCGCGTCCTCGTGGCCCTCGGCGCGCTCGGTGCCCTCGCCGGGTGCGCGCCCACGACCACGTACCGCCACAGCGCGTTCGTCCCCGCCGTGCGCCCCATCCCGTTCGACGGCCGCACCGTCGAGCCGGGACAGCTGCGCGTCGAGGGGACCGTCACGGGCTCCGGCGTCGGGACGAACCTCGACCCGCAGGTCGGCGACACGGCGGCGCTCGTTCCCCAGTGGACGCTCGAGGGGAGCGCCATGATCGGGGTGAGCCGGAACATCGAGATCGGCCTGCGCGCCGCGTACGCCGACTACGCGTGGGCGCAGGAGAGCGCCGTCGGCACGCAGCCCGTGCCGGGCGGCCCCGCGAGCTGGGGCGTCGGCCCGGAGATCCACCTGTCCTTCCCGCTCGACCACGAGAAGCACTTCGCGCTCGGGTTCGCGGGCAACCTCGTCTACTACCAGGTGCCGTACTCCGAGTGGAAGCTCGCGGGCACCGACCCGATCACGGGCGTGCCGGTGTGCTCGACGGGCGACCCGAGCTGCGTGAACGGCTACACGCCGGTCGACAGCGGGAGCGAGGGGCACCTCGTCTACAATCTCGGCGTCTACCCGTCCTACGCGTTCGGTCCGCACGGCGAGTACGGGCACATCGTCGGTCTGGTCGCCGTCACGAGCGGCTTCCGCAACGACGGCTTCTCCAACCAGCCGAACGGCAACAGCACGGTCGACTCGGTGGGTCCCATCTGGATGCTCGGGGGCGGCTACGGCTTCTCGTACCGGTGGCTGCGCGTCTCGGCGCTCGTCTACAAGCCGATGACCGACTCGTCGTCGCCGATCGACTACGGCCCCGGCGGGATGCTGACCTTCGGCGTGCAGACCGACCTGTTCAAGGTCGACGAGAGCGATTGACCGCTCGCCCCGCGCGCCGCTCGGCGGGCGCGCAAGAACGCCCTCCTCGTCGGTAGCTCCGGCGTATTGACGCAACGCGCCACGACCTGCGCTATGGTCCTGTCCGTGAGCGACACCCACTACGACTGGATCGTCATCGGCTCGGGATTCGGCGGCAGCGTCAGCGCGCTGCGCCTCGCGGAGAAGGGCTACCGCGTCCTCGTCCTCGAGAAGGGGCGCCGCTTCGGGCCGGACGACTTCCCGCGCAGCAACTGGGACCTGCGCCGCTGGATGTGGATGCCCGGGGCCGGGATGAAGGGCTTCTTCCAGATGTCCTTCTTCCAGCACGTGACGGTGCTGCACGGGGTCGGCGTCGGCGGCGGCTCGCTCACGTACGCCAACACGCTTCCCACGCCGAAGGCCGGCTTCTTCCGGTCGCCGTCGTGGGCGCACCTGGCCGACTGGCAGAAGGAGCTCGAGGGGCACTACGCGACCGCGCGCCGCATGCTCGGCGCCGCCGAGAACCCGCGCCTCACGCGCAGCGACGAGATCCTGCGCGAGATCGCGCGCGACATGGGGCGCGAGGATCACTTCCACAGGACCGAGGTGGGCGTGTTCTTCGGCGAGCCGGGGGTGAAGGTGAAGGACCCGTACTTCGGCGGGAAGGGCCCCGACCGCAGCGGCTGCACCTTCTGCGGCGGGTGCATGACCGGCTGCCGCCACGGCGCCAAGAACACGCTCGACCTGAACTACCTCTACCTGGCCGAGCGCGCCGGCGCGCAGGTCGTCGCCGAGACGGAGGTGACCGCGGTGCGACCGCGGGGCGAGGCGCGCGGCTACGTCGTCGAGACCAGGCCGTCGCTCGGCGGGGGGCGATCGCAGCGCAGGTCGTTCACGGCCGACCAGGTGGTCTTCGCGGGCGGCGTGATGGGCACCGTGGCGCTGCTGCTGAAGATGAAGGAGGACCCGGCGGGCCTGCCCCGCCTGTCCGATCGCGTCGGCGACATGGTCCGGACCAACAACGAGGCGCTCATCGGCGTCATCGCGCCCGGGGTCGACGAGGATCTCTCGAAGGGGGTCGCCATCACGTCGATCCTGCACACCGACGACGTCAGCCACCTCGAGCCGGTTCGCTACTCGCAGGGGTCGGGCTTCTTCCGCACGATGGCCCTGCCCTACTCGCCGGCGCCGACCGCAGCGGCGCGCCTCTGGGGCGCCGCGCGCGGGCTCGCCAGCCGACCGGTGCTCTGGGCGCGCGCGCTGACGGTGAAGGACTTCGCCAGAAGCAGCCAGGTGCTCCTGTACATGCGCACGCTCGAATCGACGCTGTCGCTTCGCCTCGGCAGGGGCCCGTTCACCGGCTTCGCCAGGGGGCTCGTCACCGAGCTCGACGATCCGTCCAGGGCGCCGTCGTCGTTCATGCCCGAGGCCGTGGACCTGGCGCGGCGCTTCGAGGAGAAGCTCCACGGTGTGACGATGACGCTCCTCACCGAGACGCTCATGGGCACGCCGTCGACGGCGCACATCCTCGGCGGCGCCTGCATCGGCGACGGCCCCGCGACGGGCGTCGTCGACACGCGCCACCGCGTCTTCGGCTACGACGGGCTGTACGTCGCCGACGGCTCCGCGGTCTCGGCCAACCCGGGGGTGAACCCGTCGCTGACGATCACCGCGATGACCGAGCGGGCCATGAGCTTCGTGCCGTCCAAGGGCGGGTGAGCCGGCACGCCGCCCGGCCCCCGGCCCGGGCGTTGCTCTCGCCCGGGGCATGCCGACGACGTGGACGTGGATGACCGGGCTGGCGGCGCTCGCCTGCCTCGCGGCGGCCGGGTGCGCGGGATCGGCGCCCGGAGGGTTCGCCACGACCGGCGACGCCGCGGTCGATGCCGGGGCCGCCTCGTCCCCGTACGAGGGACCCATCTGCTGCCAGGTCACGCACGACTTCACCGACGACCTGCGCTGGCACGACCACCGCTTCGGCTGCGAGCCCGACGCGGGGGTGTCGGCCAGCAACGTCCCGTGGGTCTGCAACCTCGCCCACCCCACCCCCTGCGACGATCCGGCGTGCGTCGTGGGCTCCACGTGCCAGGGCTTCAACGGCACGGGCGTCGTGCTCCCGTGCGACGCGGGAGAGTGACGCCCGCCCGCTCGTCGCGCCGACCGCCTCAGTCCTTCATCTGATCGAGCGCGAACGCGTACTCGTCGGCGAGGCGCTCGACGGCCGAGCGCACCAGGTCCGCGCCGCCGTGGCCCGAGTGCTTCTCGACGCGCAGCAGCACCGGCCCGCCGGTCGACGCCCACTGCAGCTCGGCGGCGAACTTGCGCGCGTGCATCGGGTCGACGCGGTCGTCGCTGTCGGCGCTCATCAGCAGCGTCGCCGGGTACTTCGTCCCCTTGGTGACGTGGTGGTACGGCGAGTACGCGAAGAGCGCCTTGAAGTCCTCGGCGTCGTCGGCCGAGCCGTACTCCTCGATCCACGTCTTGCCGCTGCCGAACAGGTGGTAGCGCACCATGTCGAGCAGGGGCACGGCGCAGAGCGCGACGCGGAACAGGTCCGGCCGCTCGGTGATGGCCGCCCCCACGAGCAGCCCGCCGTTCGAGCCGCCGAGCGCCGCCAGCTTCTCGGGCCTGGTGAAGCCCTCCTTGACGAGCTCCTCGGCCACGGCGATGTAGTCGTCGAAGACGTGCTGCTTCTCGTGGCGCATGCCGTGGCGGTGCCACTCCTCGCCGTACTCGCTGCCCCCGCGCAGGTTGGCGCTCACCCAGATGCCGCCGTTCTCGAGCCACGGGAAGATGGACGACCGGAACTCCGGCGTCTCGGCGACCTGGAAGCCGCCGTAGCCGTAGAGGATGGTCGGCGTCGCGCCGTTCTTCACGAAGTCCCTGGCGTGCACGACGAAGAACGGCACGCGCGTGCCGTCCCTGCTCGTCGCGAAGAGCTGCTCGACCGCGTACCTGGACGGGTCGACCGGGACCTCGAGCTTGTACCAGCTGGTCGTCTTGCCGGTCTTCACGCTCGTCTCGAAGATCTCGGTCGGGTACGTGAACGAGTCGAACGCGTAGTAGACGAGGTCGTCGTCCGGGTTGCCGCTGATGGTGGTGACGGTGCCGAGCGTCGGCAGGTCGATCGCGCGGACGAGCTTCCCGTCCTCGTCGCGCAGCTCGGGCTTGGTGACGACGTCCTTCAGGTACGACAGCGCGAGGTGGTGGCCCACGATGCCCGAGGAGTCGAGCGTCGCGTCCTGCCGCTCGGGGACGATCTCGGTCCACCTGGCGCGCTCGGGGTGCGCCGGGTCGACCTTGAACACGCGGTACCTGGGCGCCCCCTCGTTGGTGCGCACGAAGAACCGGTCGCGATCGACCTCGACGCCGTAGAGGGCGTCCTGGCCGACGGCGAGCGGCTTCCACTCGGGCTTCTTCGCCCGCAGGTCCATGAACTCGACGTCGTTGCGCGTCCAGCCGTGCTCGATCGTGAGCACCAGCCAGCGGCCGCTCTTCGACACCTCGGCGTTCTGGAAGGTCTTGGGGTCGCCGGTCTTCTCGTGGACCGTCCTGTCCTTCTTCGGATCGGTGCCGAGCTCGTGGAAGCGCACCTCGGCGTAGCCGGGGCGATCGGCGGTGGGCACGCTGCCCTCGGCCGGCAGCCACGTGTAGTAGAAGCCGTCGCCCGACGGCGTCCACGACGGGTACGCGTACTTGGCCCCCTCGATGACGTCGACGTCGCTCTTCTTGCCGGTCGCGACGTCCATCACGTACAGCGTCGACTCGTCGGAGTTGTTCGCCTTGACGGTGTAGCCGACCTTCTTGCCGTCCCACGACACGCTCCAGACGCCGAGCGACGCGCTGCCGTCGGCCGACCACCCGTTCGGGTCGAGCAGCACCTTCTCGGGGCCGGCTTTCCCCTCGCGCCAGTAGATCGTGTACTTCTCCTTGCCGGCGTCGCGGCGCGCGTAAAACCAGCGGTTGCCGAAGTGACGCGGCGTGCCGACGCTCTCGACGTAGAACAGCTCCTTGAAGCGCGCCTCCATCGCGGCGCGCCCGGGGAGCTTCGAGAGGTAGCCGCGCGCGAGCTCGTCCTCCTCGTCGACCCAGCGCTTCACCTCCTCGCTCTTGCCGTCCTCGAGCCAGCGGTAGGGGTCGGGCACGCGCACTCCGTGGACCTCGTCGACCTGGTCGACGCGGCGGGTCTCCGGGTACGCGAGGGCCGGCGCGCCGGCCGCAGCCGTCGGCGCGGCGCTGGCGACCGGCGGAGGCGCCGGGGCGACGGGAGGAGCGGGCGGCGGTGCCTCGCCTCCGCACGCGACGGCGGCGGACGCGAGGACGGCGAGGAATGCGAGGGACGTGGGCGCTCGTTTCACGGGGCGGCACGATAATCGCGGGCTAGACTTCGTGCATCTCCCGAGGAGGACCCCGTCCGTTGCAGAGCCCGTTCAACGTGAGACTCCGCCTCAGGCGGAGCACGCGGCCGGAGATCGACCGGTTCGGGCGTCATGCGACCGCCGTGGGCCCCGGCCCGGGCGCCCCCCCGCCGCCGATGCGCGTGTCGACGCGCGTGCGCCACTTCCTTCAGGCGCACGGGCGAAAGCTCTGGTGGCTGCACTCGGCCTACGCGCTCGTGCTGGGCATGGGGGTCGTCTTCTTCGCGCGAAAGGGCTTCGATCACGCGCGCTGGCTGGCCGTGTCGCTCGGCCTCGCGTGGCTGCTCGTCGTCCTCGTCTTCCGGCTGCGCGCCTTCGACGGCGACGACGGCCGCACGCGCCTGCGCTTCTACGTGATGACGTACGCGCTCAAGAACCTCTACCAGGGGATGCTGTTCTTCCTCCTGCCCTTCTACTGGAAGTCGGCGACGCACGACGCGCTCGACCTCTGGTTCGCCGTGCTGCTGGCGGTGTGCGCGGTCCTGTCGACGCTCGACATCGTCTTCGACCGCGTGCTGATGCGCTGGCGGTGGCTGGCGTCGACCTTCCACGGCATCACGCTCTTCGCGTGCCTCGACCTGGTCATCCCGGCGCTCTTCCCCGACACGCGCACGCTCTTTTCGCTGCTCGCGGCGGCCGCCGTGAGCGTCGTCGGGTTCTGGACGCTGCACGTCACCCGGCGCGTGCTGCGAAAGCGCATCACCCCGGTCGTCTTCGTCGCGAGCGTGGGGGCCGGCGTCGGCCTCGCGTACGCGGCGCGCGCGGCGATCCCGCCGGTGCCGATGTACGTCTCGTCGGCGGCGGTCGGCCCCGAGCAGCTGCCCGACGGCCGGCTCGCGATGGAGGTGACGCGGCTGCACCCGAGCGTCATCCAGCAGCTCATCGCCGTGACCGACGTCGTCGTCCCGGGCGGCAAGGGGGATCAGCTGCGCCACGTCTGGAGGCACCGGGGCGTCGAGGTGCACCGCACGACCGAGGAGACGTCGCGCGTCGCCGGGCCGAAGGGCGTGGTGCGACTGCGATCGTCGCTCACCGGCAAGGACCTGCCGAGGAACCTCGTCGGCCCGTGGTCGGTCGACGTCGAGACCGACGACGGCCAGCTCGTCGGGCGGGCGGAGTTCGACGTGGTGGAGTGACGCGGGCGACGCGTTCCGCTCGAGCTGGAACGCGCCTGGTGTCTGGCGATTTTCGAGGCGGAATCGGCGCTCCTCCAGAAGGTGGCCACACGCATCCTTCGCCGGGAGTTACGCAGCCTTCGAGTCGCGTTGCGCCTTCTTCGGGATGCGCGACGATTTCTCCGGGATGCGCGACGCATTCTCTCGAAGGAGGTGCGCAACCTTCGCCAATCGTCACGATTTCTCTCCAAAGCGCCTCTCTTGCAGTCAATCGCGTCGCGATTTCTTCGAGGGGCGAGGCGCATTCTTCGACTTGCGTTGCTCATTCTTCGACTTGCGTCGCGGATTCTTCGACTTGCGGACCGATTTCTGCGACTTGGCGCGCGATTTCGAGAGAAGGCGCGACTCCTTCGTCGCAAATCGTGGCGCATGTCGAAGGAGGCGACGCGCCCGTCGAAGGTTGACGACGGGATGGGCTCCGGAAAGCTCGGTCAGGCGGCCGCCGCGTCGCTCCGTTCCGACTCTTCTCGCTCCTCTTGCCTCGAGCGCAGATGCGAGAGCCCCCTCGGTCCGACCAGGTCGCAGAGATTCTTGCGCATCCTCTCGAGGCGACCGCGCACCGCGGCCTCGGAGAGCGTCAACTCCTCGGCGATGGTCTTCGCGTCTTCGTCGCAGACCACCGCTTCGAGGATTTCCCACCGCTCGTCGGGCATCTCGCCGCGCACGAAGAGATCGGCGAGCGTCAGTGCGAGCTTCTGCTACGTCGCCGGACCGCAGCCCCGAGCCCGCGGTGCCCGCGCGCGCTTGCCTCGCACGACGCGCAGCGTGCCCTTCTCGCCGCCGCACCAGAAGTCGCCGTCGCGCGTGCGCTCCATTCCGGAGATCGCCTCGACGGGCACGTGCAGGGTCTCTTCCACCGTTCCGTCGGCGGCCACGCGGCGCAGCTCGCAGGGCTTGCCGTCGTGGGCGGCGGCGTGCCAGAGCGCGCCGTCCACGCACGACACGCCGGTGATGAGCCGATCGGAGGTCAGCGTCTTGACCACCTCGCCCGTCTTGGCGTCGACCTTGTGGATCCGCGACTCGCGGAACTGCCCGACGAACAGGTAGCCGTCCGACCACGCCATGCCGCTGCACAGGCCATCGTCGGGCGCGCGGAACCGGCGCACCACGCGGCCGTCGGACGGGTCGACGACGAGGATCTCCCCCTTCGCGAGCTGGTAGAGGTGCTCGCCGTCGAACGCCGTGCCGGCGCTGGCCGAGGGCACCCTCAGGCGCCGCACGACCTGCGCCGACTCGGGCTCGAACGCGACCAGCTCATCGTCGCGCGCGAACCACACGAGCTTGCCGTCGAACGTCACGCCGTGGATCTGGCTTCGGTCGGCGAACGGAACGTACTCGCGCGCGACCTCGGCGTCCTCGCGGCGCGTGCTCTCGTCGGTGCTCGGCTTCGTCGTCGTCATCGTGGGGCTCCTTGCTCGTCTTCTGGCACGTGCGGCGCCAGGCCGAGGAGTAACATCCGTGACGCGAGCGGCATCCCCGGCCGGTGGTAGCGGACGTTGCGACCGCTCCCCGTGCGAACGGCGCGACCCGTCGCGACGAGCTCTCCCAGCGCGCGCTGCGCGGTGCGCCTGGAGACGCCCGCGCTCTCGGCGACCCGCTGCGCCGACCACGAGGCGCCGTCGCCGAGCAGGACCGCCACGCGCGTCACGTCGTCCCCCGCGCGCGGCACGAGCAGCGCGACCTCGCGCCGCGAGGCGAGCGCGTAGCCGTCCGGGGTCGCCACCGGCTCGGCGCCGAGGCCTTCGAGGAGCTTGCGCAGGCGGGCGATCTCGACGCGCAGCCGCCCCCGGTGCGAGGCGTTGATCCGCCGCGCGTCGAACGCGCGCGCGGCGAGCGCGTCGCGCGGCACCGAGGCCGGCGCGGCGCGCGCGAGCTCGGCGAGCAGCGCGAACAGGACGGGGCGCTTCGCGAGCGGAACCCGGGCGCGCCCCGCGATCGCGATGCGTCGGCACGCGTCGACCAGGAAGAGCTCTCCGCGGGCTGCCTGCTCGACGGCGAAGAGGTCGACGTCGCGCGCCGAGCCCGCGCGCTCCAGCCGCGCGATCGGCGCCGAGAGCTCCCCTTCGAGCGACGTCAGCTCCCGCGCGAGCAGCCGGTTCGGCGCGTGCTCGAGCGCGTCGCGCGCGCGCCGCAGCGCATCGCGCGCCTCCGCCGCGGCGAGCGCGCGGGTCGCGATCTCCGCCTCCGCGAGGCACGCGACGGCGCGGACGTCCGCCGGCAGGTCCAGGGCGAGCACGCCGCCGACCGCGCGCCTCGCCTCGCCGACCCTGCCGAGAAGCACCTCGGCCCGCGCGACCACGAGCCGCTGCATCGCCGCGTTGCGCGCGTCGCCGAGCCGCTCGAGCTCGTCGGCGGACGCCTGCGCCGCGCTGGCCGCGCGCGCCGCATCCCCTTCTCCGAGCGCGACCTCCACGAGCGCGGCGCGCACGCGCGCGACGAGGCGCGCCTCGTCGGCCATCGTCGCGGCGCCCTCGAGGGCCTCGCGCGCGAGCGCGAGGTCGCCCAGCTGCGCGTACGCGATGCCTCGCAGCGCGAGACCGAGCGCGCCCGACGAGCGCCCTGCGAGCGACAGGGCCCCGAGCGCGTCGCCGCCGGCCAGCGCGCGCGCCGCGAGCTCGAGCGCGGAGGCGGGAGGCTCGGGGGCACGCTGCACGAGCGCAGCATCGATCATTCGCGCCACCGATGTCACTCCCCGCCCGCGCCGCGCCCCGCCCATAGTCCTCCTCGTCGCGCCGCTCGCTGCGAGCGCGCGCCTCGACCAAGGAGAACAACCATGTGCCCTCTGTGCTTGACGTCCCTCGCGGTCACCGTGACCGCGACGACGGGGGTCGGCGCCGGCGCCGCCGCCGTCGTGACCCGCGTCGCCAGGTCGCTCGTGCGCCGTCCGGCCGACGGCGACGTCGTCCCTCCCGCCGCCCCCGCCGGGGCGCGCCAGCCGACGGGAGGTGGCCGATGAACGCGTCCCCCCGCACCGTCACGCGCGAGGAGTGGCTCGCCGCCCGCCGCGCCTTCCTCGACCGCGAGAAGGCGTTCGATCGCGAGCGCGACGCGCTCGCCGCGGCGCGCCGAGCGCTCCCGAGGGTGAAGATCGAGCAGCCGTACGTGTTCCGCGAGCCGAGCGGCGAGCGGACGCTGCTCGATCTGTTCGAGGGGCATCCGCAGCTCATCGTCTATCACTTCATGCTCGCCCCGGGCGCGTCCGAGGGCTGCCCCGGATGCTCGTACGTCGCCGACAACATCGCGACGGGGTGGCGTCACTTCGCCGCGCGCGACACCGCGTTCGCCATGGTCTCGCGCGCCGAGGTGCCCGCGATCGAGGCGTTCAAGAAGCGCATGGGCTGGTCGATGCGCTGGCTGTCGTCGGGCGGCTGCGACTTCAACTTCGACTTCGGCGTCAGCTTCCGCACCGACGAGGACGCGCGCGCCTACAACTTCGGCCGCGGGCGCCCGGGCGCGGGCGAGCGCCCGGGGCTCAGCTGCTTTCTGCGCGACGGGAGCGAGGTGTTCCACACCTACTCGACGTACGCGCGCGGCCTCGACCTGCTGATGGGCACGTACAACTACCTCGACCTCACGCCGCTCGGACGCCACGAGGAGGGGCTCTCGTTCCCGATGGCGTGGGTGCGCCACCACGATCGATACGGCGCCTGACGTCGCCGCGCCGCGATCCTACTTCGTGAACACCGCCGCCGTCAGCGGCGGCAACGTGATGGCCAGCGAGGTGCCGGACACGGTCGCCATCGTCCCCGAGAGCGCATCGGTGACCGTGCCGGTGAGGCCGATCGGCGCGATGGACATGGTCCGGGTGGCCGAGTTGGCGGGGTCGAAGTTGAAGGCGGCGACGACGACGTCGGAGCCGTCGACGCGACCATACGCGTAGAAGGTGGCGTCGACCCACAGGCGGGTGCGATTGCCGCGCCGGAGGGCGGAGTGCGCGGCGCGCGCCTTGCCAAGCTTCTGCAGCGTCGCGAGCGCCGCCTGCTCCTGCGCGCTCAGCGCGCCGTCGAAGCGCATCATCCGGCGGTTGTCCGGGTCGAACGACCCCGGCTGCCCGTACTCGTCGCCCATCCACAGAATGGGGATCGAGTCGTACGTGAGCAGGAACGCCTGCGCGAGGGCGAGCCGATCGAACGCCGTCGCGCTGGTCTCCTGCTGCGGCGGCGGGTGGTTCCACGCGTCGCCGACGTCCCCCGCGGCGATGCTGATGGCGCGCGGCACGTCGTGGCTGCCGAAGAAGTGGCCCATCAGGGCATTCGGGTACACGCCGGTCCACGTGGACTCGTCGTACTGCGCGCCGTTGTCGAGGTCGGTGCCGGCGTTCCCGTCCGTATCGAGGATTGTCCCGACGATCGTGTTGTGGAGCGGATCGTCCACCGACCCGTCGAGCCGGTCGGCCCCGACGCAGTCCATGACGTTGCTCACGATGCCGCCGAGCGCCTCGCCCACCATGTAGAAGGGGATGCCGGTCGAGATCGCCGCGGTGACCTTCGAGCGCAGGTCGATGCACACGTCGTTGAAGACCTGTTTGGCCGCGTCGACGCGGAAGCCGTCGAGGTCGAACTCCTGCATGAGCCAGACCGCGTGGCGCGCGATGGCGTCGTTGACCGCGGCGTTCGCCGTGTAGAAGTCCGGCAGATACGAGTCGAACCAGCAGTTGGCGCGGTTCGGGTTCTGGCTCGTCGAGGTGTCCCACAGGTTCTCGAAGCCGCAGTCGTTCGTGCCCGAGCTGTACGGGACGTTGAACCACGCGGTCTCGCTGCCGTGCCCGACCCAGAGCGGCGCCAGCTGCGGCGACTGCCCGCTCGGCGGGCTCGGGTCGGCGAAGACGTGGTTGACGACGAGGTCGGTGAGGACGCGGATGCCGTGGCCGTGCGCGGCGTTGACCAGCGCCTTCAGATCGTCGGCCGTGCCGAAGTGCGGATCGATCGGCGTCGTGACCCCGTTGTTCGAGAACGTCGGATCGTTCTGCGATCCGTCGATCCACCCGGTCGCGAGCGGGAAATACGAGTGGTACGCCGAGAGGCAGTGGCCGGCGTTGGCGCCGGTGCCCATCTCGCAGTCCTTCGTCTGCAGCACCGGGGAGCTGATCCAGAGCGTGTTGACGCCCATGGCGTCGAAGTAGCCGGACTCGATCTTCTGCGTCACGCCGCCGAAGTCGCCGCCCTTCCAGTCGCCCGCCGGATCCGTGGGCGAGCCGTTGGGGCCCATCTTGCTCGTGCCGCCCGCGAGGAAGCGGTCGATCATCGCCTCGTAGATGAACGCGTCCTTCCACTGGAACGGCGCGGCCTCGAGCCAGAACGGGACGAAGATCGAGGCGGACCGTCCGGCCGTGTCCTGCACGCGGAAGAGGTACGCGTACTTGTTCGGCGCCGCGCCCGAGGGGACCGACACCGAGAAGAGGCGAGAGCCGGGGTCGTAGGGCACCGCGCCCGGCGCGACCGGTGCGCCGTCGAGCGTGATGACCGTCTTGGTCGGATCGAGCGCCGCGCCGCCCGGCACGAACCGCACCTGGAACGAGTAGCTGTCCGCGCCGATCGTCGGCTGTGCGACGAGCACGAGCTGCGGGCCGGCGGCCGCCGGGCACGCGGGCGCCGCGCACGAGACCGACTGCAGGAGCGAGTTGCCGTCCGGCGCCGTCGTCGGGTCGCCCGGGTCGGTGAACCAGGTCTCGCACGGCGCGATGCTGCAGCGCGACGAGCCCCAGCCCGCCCAGAACTTGTATTCGACCGACGCTCCGGCGGGCAGCTGCGCCGTGGCCGTCCAGACGCCGTTCTGGAGCGTCATCGGCAGCACGCCCGGCTCCCATCCCTCGAAGCTCCCGCGCACCTCGGCGAAGTCCGGCTGCGACGTGCCGCTCGGCAGCGTCCAGGTGAACGTGTGCGCGCAGACGCGCATCGACGGATCGCACGTGCTCGGCGCCGAGTCCGCGCCCGTGTCGGCGGCGGAGTCGGCCCCGCCCGAGTCGCCGGGCACCGCGCCTTCGTCGCCTCCCGCGTCGCCGGACGGCGTGCTCCCGTCCCACCCGAGCGCCGGCGGCTGGTACGGGCCGCTGCCCCCGACGTCGCCGCAAGCCTGCGTGATCGCGACGAGCGCGAACGGGACCAACGGCGCGACGAGGGCACGGCGGCGCATGGCCGTAACGCTCCCACGAGATACGGATCGTGTCGAGGACGCAACCGCCCGTCACCGCCGCCGCGCGCGGGCGGTCGGCGACGAGGCGGCGCGGGCGACCGGCAGCTTCCCGGAGAGCAGCAGGTCGCCCACCGCGACGGCCAGCCCCCAAGACGCGAGCGCCCCGCGGAAGCGATCGTCCCGTCGTCGTCGAGCGCGTCCGCGGTCCAGCGCATCACCGCTCGGCACGCCATCGCAGGACTCATGCCGAGATCGTGGCGCAGCCGTTGCCTGTGCGCCCCGCGCCAACGGTCGAGCTCCGCGTACCAGGGCTCGCTTCGCTCGGAGGTCAGGAATGAACAGTCTCGTCACCTATCTCGTCGCCGCGATGACCGCCTGGGTGCCGCTCTATGCGCAGCCCGCGCACGATTCGACGGAGGACACGATGGCGCGCTACGAGAGCATCGCGCGCGACGCCGTGTCGGTCGCGTTCGACGAGGGCGAAGAGCCCTTGTTCTCCGGTCCCCAGGGCCGCGCGCAGACGGCGCTGCTGATGCTGTCGGTCGCGTCCTTCGAGAGCACCTTCCGCAAGGCGGTCGACGAGGGGATACGTCGCGGCGATCACGGCCACTCGTACTGCCTCATGCAGATTCACGTCGGCGACGGCGTCACGCGCGAGGGCTGGACCGGAAAGCAGCTCGTCGAAGACCGACAGCTCTGCTTCCGCGCCGCGCTCCACATCCTGCACCGATCGTTCTCGGTGTGCCGCTCGCTGCCCCTCGAGGATCGGCTGAGCGCCTACGCGAGCGGACACTGCTACGGCAACTCCCTGGTGTCGCGGTCGCGCATGCACCGCGCCCGCGCGTGGTGGTCGACGCACACGCCGCCGGCCGAGTTGCCGGGCGAGAGCTGACGGACCAGCCGAAGAGCTGAACGGATTCGAAGAGCATTTGCGTCTCGCCCGGTCACAAGCGCCACGACGGGCGCTACGTTACCGTCGATGTCCACGGCCACGGCCCCCGAGAAGCCCACGCCGGCGCACCCCGCGCCGGCGCGAGCGGGGCTGTCGGGCCGCGAGCCCGCCGACGTGGGGTCCGGCGGCAAGGTCGTCCACAGGGGCGCGTCGGTCAGCGGCTGGCGCTTCGTGCGCGCGTACGCGACGACGTTCCTCGTCATCGCGAGCTACATGTGGCTGGGGCTGCGGACGCGCTTCTTCGGCCGCGGCTGGAGGGACGGGAACATCGGCGAGGTGCACACGCGCAACGCGCGGCGCGTGTACGCGACGATCCTGCGGCTGCAGGGGCTCTTCATCAAGGTCGGGCAGCTCCTCTCGATCATGGCGAACTTCCTGCCGCCGGAGTTCCGCGCCGAGCTCGAAGGGCTGCAGGACCAGGTGCCGCCGCGCCCGTTCTCCGACATCGAGGAGCGCCTTCGGCGCGAGCTCGGCGACAAGATGACGCGCCTCGCGTCGCTGGAGCGAGAGCCGATGGCGAGCGCATCGCTCGGGCAGGTCCACGCCGCGCGCCTCGTCGACGGGCGCCGCGTGGCCGTCAAGGTGCAGCACAACGACATCGACCGCATCGTCCGCCTCGATCTGCGCACCATCCGGCGCATCATGGGCATCGTCCAGTGGTTCGTCCCGGTGCAGGGGCTGGACGCCTACTATCACCAGATCAAGGAGCTGCTCTCGCAGGAGCTCGACTTCTCGCTCGAGGCCGACAACATCGAGCGCATCGCCGCGAACTTCGCAGGCGACGACCGCGTCGTCTTCCCCGAGCCGGTCCGGGAGGTCTGCACCGGGCGCGTCCTGACGACCACGTTCGTCGAGGGCGTCAAGGTGAGCGACGTCGCGGCGCTCGACGCGCTCGGGGTCGACAAGAAGGACGTGGCACGGCGCCTCGTCAGGCTCTACTGCCAGATGATCTTCGTCGACGGCGTCTATCACGCCGACCCGCACCCCGGGAACGTGCTCGTCCGGCAGGACGGCGCCATCGTCCTGCTCGACTTCGGGGCCGTCGCCGAGCTGAGCCCGCAGATGCGCGAGGGCATCCCCGAGTTCCTCGAGGGCGTGCTCCGGCGCGACACCGATCGCCTGGTGCGGTCGCTGCGCAAGATGGGATTCATCTCGCGCACGAGCGACGAGGCGGTGAGCGAGAAGATCATCGAGTACTTCCACCGGCGCTTCCAGGAGGAGGTTCGCGTCGAGAGCTTCAACCTGAAGGACATCCGCATCGACCCGCAGCGCGGCCTCGAGAACCTGCTCGACCTGCGGCGGATGAACATCGGGCTGCGCGAGCTGTCGGGGGCCTTCCACGTCCCGCGCGACTGGGTGCTCCTCGAGCGGACGATCCTGCTCCTCTACGGGTGCTGCTCGCTGCTCGACCCGGAGCTCAATCCGCTGGCGATCATCAAGCCGTACCTGCAGGACTTCGTCCTCGGCAACCGCGACTTCGCCCAGATCGCGATCGAGGCGATCCGCGACATGGCCATGAGCGCGATGACGCTCCCGGAGGACATGCGGCGGTACCTGACGAAGGCGAACCGCGGCGAGCTCGAGGTGCGCGTGCGCGGCGTGCAGGAGGGCGCGCGCGCGGTGTACGCGGCGGGACGGCAGATCATCTACACGGCCATCGGGCTGTTCGCAGGCGTCGAGGCGCTCGAGTCGTGGCGGCGGCACGAGGCGGGCATGGCGCGCGGGCTGGGGATCGCCGCCGCGGCGATGGCGCTGCTCCTGCTCTTGTCGAGCATCTTCTCGCGACCGCGCCGGCGCTAGAACGGTCGCGCTGGCATGGCGCGGGACGTGGATGCCCTGGATGCATGAAGCACCGGGTCGCCGCCGCCGGACTCGTCGGCGCCACGCTCGCCGCGACCCCGTGTGCCGCGCAGTACCTGGCGGAGCAGGAGCCGCAGCGGCCGGTCCTCCCCGTCGAGATCACGCCGATGGCCGGCTATGCGTTCCAGAACGGCATCGGCGTGCCCGGCGGCGCGATCGACGTCGGGGCGTCGCCGGCGTTCGGCGCGACGGTGAACGTCGGCGACTGGTACGGAGCGCGCCTCGAGGTCGCGTACACCCTGCAGGACACCGGCGTGGAGCTGCAGCCCGGCGGAGGCCCCCCGCAGCCGCTCTACGGCCTGACGCTGCACCAGATGCGGATCGGCGGCGAGTACGACATCCTGCACGAGACCGTCCGGCCCTTCGTCGGGTTCACCCTCGGCGCGGCGCTGCTCGTGCCGCGCGCCGACGTCGCCGACGAGCTGTGGTTCGACGCGACGCTCGAGGGCGGCGCGAAGGTGATGCTCTCGCGCGTGCTCGGGGTCCGCGCTCAGGCGCAGGTCACGAACATCTTCGTCGACCGCTCGAGTCGCATCTTCTGCAGCGGCGGTTGCTCCCTGCCCGACTGGCCGGGCCTGGGCACGACGGAGGTGCTGCTGGCGGCGGGGCCGACGCTCGCGTTCTAGCCCTGGACAGGCGCGCGCTCAGCGCGGCGACACGTAGAAGCGGTACTTGACGGCCTTCGGGCCGCCCACGAACGGCGTCATGTGCGCCGCGCTCATCTCCTCGGCGACGCACGTCGCGGTCGGCGTGTTCCGGAAAGGCCATCCGACGACGACGTCGCTGACCGAGCCGTCGCCGTCGAACGTGACGGTCGCCACCGCGACGCCCCACGCGTGCCCCTTGCGGCAGCGCGCGACGTGCTTCCACGTCTTGTCGAGGGCGCGGCGCGCCTTGGTGGCGCTGAACTTCTCGGTGGGCGCCTCGTCGTGCGAGGCCGGCGCGGACGCCGACGTCGACGGCGATGCCCCGCGCGCCTCGGCGGCCGAGGCGGAGGGTGGGGCCGGGGGCGCAGCCGGGCTCGACGCCGCGGGCGAAGACGAGGCGGCCGGGGTCGGCGCCGCGCGCAGGCGCGCGGAGGCCACCGCGAGGACGACGACGGCCAGCCCGAGAGCCAGCACACCGAGGCTGACGACCATGAGGACGATGCGTCGTGGGCGGGGCGGCGCCTCGTCGTTCAGGATGGGGTACGTGGGCGCCTGCGGGCCCGTGGGCCACGCCGGGCGGTTCACCGCGAGCACCGGCGGCGGCAGCGCGATCTCGGCGGGCGCAGGGGCGGGCGGGGGCACGAGCGCCGCGACGGGAAGCGGCGGCGTCGGCTCGGCGACGATGACCGGCGGCAGCGCCGTGTTCGGGGCGACGGCGGGCGGCGGGGGCGTCGGCGGTGCGAGCTGCGGAGGCGCCGGCGCCGACACGGGGCGAAGAGGCGGCGCGGCGGGTGCAGGCGCGACCGAGGCCCGGGCGACCGACGCCGGAGCGGAGGACGGCCCCGCCGCCGGCTCGAACGACATCGGGACCGTTCCCGTCCCCGCCGTGGCCCCGACCACCAGCCGCCTGCCGGGCACCGCCCCGACGACGGCCGGCGCGGGCGCGATGCCCGCGAGCGTCGGCTGCGCGACGCGCGGCGCCATGGCGGAGGCCAGCGGGCGAGAGGCGGTCGGACGGACCGCGGACTTGATGTCCCTCCACAGATCGCCCGCGTTCTTCTGCCGCTGCGACGGCGCGAGCGACACCGCCCGCGTCAGCACGATCTCGAGGTTGCGCGGCAGGCGGAGGTCGTGCGCCCGCGGGGTGGGCCTGTGGCGCTCGTCGAGCGCGCGCGCCACCAGGGCCGGCGTATCGCCGGTCATCACGGGGCGATCGGACAGGAGCTCCATCACGACGAGCGCCAGCGTGTAGACGTCGGTGGGCGGGCCGACGTCGCCGACCCCCTTGTCGAGCTGCTCGGGCGCCGCGTAGGCAGGGAACAGCAGGTGCAGCCCCTCGCCCTCCGAGCGCGCCCCGGCCGGCAGCTCCGACGCGATCTGGTTCATCGTCCGCGCGACGCCGAAGTCGAGGACCTTCAGCGCGCGCCGCTCGCCGTGCCGGGCCACGAAGACGTTGCTCGGGTTGAGCGCCGAGTGCACGACGCCCTGCGCGTGGGCGTAGGCGACGCCGTCCATGGCCGGCTCGAGCAGCGCCAGCACCTCCTCGACCGGGCGCCCGTGCGATCCCCCGGCCCGGCGCCGCCCGAGCTCCGCGGCCAGCGACTCGCCGTCGAACCACTCGCGGACGAGGTACGGCACCGTCGTCCCTGTCCGCGGCACGAGCGTCGACCCGCTCGCGATGGCCTGCGCGATGTTGAGGTTCCCGCGCGCCAGGCGGTAGTGGACCTTGCTCGCCTGGCGGAAGCTCTCGACGAGCGGCCGCACGAGCGCCGCGTCCAGCGTCTGCGGCAGGTTGAGGCACTTGATCGCGACGGTGGCGTCGACGCCCAGGTGGTGCCCGCGGTACACGACGCTGAGGCTCCCCTCGCCGGCGAGCTCGATCACGCGAAACTGGCCATCGAGCACGTCGCCGACCAGGTCGAACGGGTCCCCTTCCATCGAGCCCGTCCATTGTCGCCGGAAACGACCCTTGACGGCGAGCACCTCTCTCCCTTTCCGTAAAGGGCCCATGTCCAAGCACTTGCTGGCCATCGACCAGGGGACCACCGGAAGCACCGCCCTCGTCGTCGACGTCGAGGGACGCACCCTCGGACGCACGACGACCGAATTTCCGCAGCATTTTCCGCGACCAGGGTGGGTGTCGCACGACGCGCGGGAGATCTGGGCGAGCGTCGAGGCGAGCGTGACCGGCGCCCTGAAGGCGGCCGCCGTGCGCGGGGAGGACCTGGCCGCCATCGGCATCACCAACCAGCGCGAGACGACGCTCGTCTGGGAGAAGGCGACGCGACCGCGCGCCGCGCGCGGCGAGACGTGCGCGCGGCCGATCGACCTCGCGATCGTCTGGCAGTGCCGACGCACCGCCGACGTGTGCGACGCCCTCAAGAAGGACCCGCGCACGGTGGCGCGCGTCCGCGAGAAGACCGGCCTGGTCATCGACGCGTACTTCAGCGCCACGAAGATCGCCTGGCTGCTCGACCACGTCCCCGGGGCGCGGACGCGCGCCGAGAAGGGCGAGCTCGCCTTCGGCACGATCGACAGCTTCCTCGTGAGCGAGCTCACCGCGGGCACGGTGCACGTGAGCGACGTGACCAACGCCTCGCGAACGCTGCTCATGAACCTCGCGCGCGCCGAGTGGGACCCGGAGCTGTGCGAGATCTTCCACGTCCCGGCGAGCGTCCTCCCGAAGATCGTCGGCAGCGCGGAGGTCGTCGGGCGCACGCAGGGCGTGGGCTTCCTCCCCGACGGGCTACCCATCGCGGGCATCGCCGGCGATCAGCAGGCCGCGCTCTTCGGTCAGGCGTGCTTCCAGGAAGGCGACGCCAAGTGCACGTACGGCACCGGCGCCTTCGCGCTGATGAACATCGGCGAGCGCCCCATCCTGAGCGAGCACGGGCTGGTGACGACGGCCGCGTGGCGCATCGGCGGAAAGACCTCCTACGCGCTCGAGGGGAGCGCGTTCGTCGCCGGCGCCGCCGTGCAGTGGCTGCGCGACGGCCTCGGCGTCATCCGGAGCGCCAAGGAGATCGAGGAGCTCGCGCGCCGCGTGCCGTCGAGCGACGGCGTCGTCTTCGTCCCCGCGCTTGCGGGGCTGGGCGCGCCGCACTGGGATCAGGACGCGCGCGGCACCATCACGGGGCTGACGCGGGGCACCACCTCGGCGCACCTCGCTCGCGCGACGCTCGAGGGGATCGCCTTCGAGGTGCGCGATCTGCTCGACGCGATGGCCAAGGACGCGCGCCGCCCGCTGCGCCGCCTGCGCGTCGACGGCGGCGCCGCGGCCAACGACCTGCTGATGCAGTTCCAGGCCGACGTCGCGAACGTGACGGTCGAGCGCCCGACCGACGTCGAATCGACCGGACGAGGCGCGGCGATGCTCGCGGGGATCGGCGCGGGGCTGTTCGCGAACCTGGACGACGTCGCGCGGATGCTGATGGTCGGCGCGCGGTTCGAGCCGAAGATGGCCGGCGACGAGCGCGCCGCGCATCTGGCCCGCTGGCAGGACGCGCTTCGCCGCACGCGATCGCGGGCCTGAGTCGCGTATTTCGCGCCACGATGGGAGCCCCACGCCATGCGATACCTGCACACGATGCTGCGCGTGCGCGACCTGGACGCCGCGCTCGACTTCTTCGTCCGAAAGCTCGGTCTGCGCGAGGTGCGCCGGCGCGAGAGCGAGAGCGGTCGCTTCACGCTCGTGTTCCTCTCGACCGGCGCCGACGGCGACGCGGCCGAGGTCGAGCTCACGCACAACTGGGACCAGAAGGAGCCCTACGCGATCGGCCGCTTCTTCGGGCACCTCGCGTACGAGGTGGACGACATCTACGCGACCTGCGAGCGCCTGCGCGCCGCGGGGGTCGACATCCTTCGACCGCCCCGCGACGGACGCATGGCGTTCATCAAGTCGCCCGATGGCCACTCGGTGGAGCTGCTCCAGCGAGGCGGTGCACTCGAGCCGCGCGAACCGTGGGCATCGATGCCGAGTCACGGCGAGTGGTGAGCCCGTCCTGCGGCAGGCTCACTGCCCGGTACCGCAGATCACGTTGAGGATGTCCGCGTCGCTCGCGCACATCGTGACCGCCGCCCCGGCGTCCACGAAGTCGCTCGCGCACGACTGTTTGACGTTGCTCGCGAAGTTGTTGCACGCGCCGCCGGACCCGTTGGCCGTCTGCGCGCACGCGTCGTAGCTCGCCTGGTCGGTGCACGAGCTGCCGCAGGCGTAGGCGTCGCATTGCAGCGCCGGCTCGAGGGCCTTCGCGCACATCGAGCCATTAGACTTGTCGGCGAGGTCGATGCACCCGGGCAGGTTCGTGCCGATGACGTCCGTCCCCGACGGGCCGAACAAGAGGCCGCCGCTGTTCTGGTTCTGCTGCGGCGCGAGGCATCCGAGGCACTTGTTGTTGCTGGAGTCGTTCAGCCAGGAGTTGCAGCTGCTCTGCGAGCCGCCGAGGCACCCCGAGAGGAACGCCTGGATCTGCGACGGCGTGCACGAGTTCGCGGCCTGCTGGACCGCCATGTACGAGGGGGCATCGGCAGCAGGCACGTTGGCGGGCGGCATGCAGGCGCCGCCGTCCGCCGAACCGCCGGCGTCCCCGGAGACGACGCGCGCATCGGAGCCGCCGTCGGGCGCCGTCACGCCGCCGCCGGTGGTGTTGTTCGAGCTGCTGCAGCCGCCCGCCCAGATCAGGAAAGGCAGCGCGGCGAACGAGAATGCGACGCGAATGGAGCTCACGGCTTTCCTCCCGGCCCGCCGCCGTGCGCGACGGACGCATCGTGTGTTGGCCCTCGCAGCAGGCCCGATGTGGCGCCCGCTGTCGGTTCGTGTCCGCCTGCGCTGCGCGAACCGTGCCTGACCCGCGTGTGACGTCCGCGTCGTCGCCGCTCTCGGCGGTCGTGGTACGCGCGAGCATCCGCTCGTTTTTCGCAGGATGGACCGAGCCGAGGTCGGTCCGGGGCACGCCCCCCGGGGTCGCCCGGCGTGGCGCGATCGCGTCACCGGACTCGGGCACTGAGCGGCGGATACGGCCGTGGCATCGGCGCCGCGCTCGTCGTCGGACGTCGGGCGCCGCGAGGCAGAACCGTCTCGCGCCCGCCCGGGACCCGCGAGCGGCGAGGCACGTCCGTCACGCTCGGCCGCGAGCTCCGGGATGCCGACCGCCCGGCACGCTGCCCAGGTACGTCGGTCGCATGCTCGTTCCCACCGCTCTCAGAGCTTCGCGGGGGAGGACATGCCCACTCGTCGTGAGTTCCTTTCGTCGGCCACCGTCACGCTGCTGCTGATCCCCCTCGCCCATTGCGGCTCGTCGACGGTGCGCTCCGGAACCCCCGTCGCGACCGGAGGAACGCCGGGTGACGGCGGGACCGATGGGGCGACCGGCGCGGATTCGGGCGCTGACGCCACGGCGAGCGATGTCGCAGACGCCGGGGGTGGATTCGACGCGGGCGACGTCGGCGATGGGGCGAGCGCGGATTCGGGCGCGTGCGCGATCGAATCGACCTCGTCGCAGACCGCCGATCCGGTCATGGGCAACGCGCTGCACACGCACACGATCTGCGTGCCGGCCTCCGATCTCGCGAACCCGCCGGACGCGGGCGTGACGTACACGACGAGCTCGAGCCTCTCTCACACGCATCAGGTGCTGCTCGCACAGGTCGATCTCATCGCGGTAGCCAGTGGCGGCACGGCGACGGCCGTCAGCACGACCGCGGACCAGCACAGCCACAAGTTCGTAATCGTGCCCATGATGTGACGGCGCGAGCCGCGTGCCCGCGCAGCTCACGCTCGAACGAACGCCGGCAGCAGGAGCCCCGCGCAAGACGGCGCTCCTGCTGCCGAACACGGTTTTCAGACGGTCGTCACTCGGGCTTCGCGACCTCCGTCGGCGCCATCAGGAGCACCGGCGCGATGGCCGGACCCGCGAAGCCGATGCCGCAGCCCGGCAGCGACTGCTGGAATCCGTTCTGCGCGGTCACCTGGTTGTTGGAGCCCTGGTAGACCTGCAGCGCGGCGTTCGCCTGGTTCGACGTCGCCGTGATCTGCAGGATCAGGTGGTGCGAGTTCAGATACGACAGGTTGTTGTAGACCATCGCGGAGCTCTGCGACTGGCTCGCGGAGGCCTGGTTCTGGTTGGCGATGGCCGTCTGCTGGGCGGTGTTCCCGGTGGCCGAGCTGGCCGCCGTGCTGTTGGCCAGCGCGCTCATGGCGGCCTGCGCCGCGGTCTGGTTCAGGTTGTGCGCGATGGTCTGCGCGTTGTTCACGGCCTGCGTGGTCGCCGTGTGGGTCGTGTCGGCCGTCGCGTTGGCCACGTTGGCCGCGGAGCTGGACGCGGTCTGCGAGGCGACGGTGTTCTGCGCGGCCGTCGCGTGATTCAGGTACGCGCTCGACCCGGTCGCCGCGTTCTGGGCCGCGAACTGGTTGTACGCGTTCTGCGACGCGTTGTCGGTGTGGGCGGCGCTGTTCGAGGCTTGCGCCGCGTTCTGGGCCGCGAACTGGTTGTTCGCGAACTGCGCCGTGTTGAACGCGTTGTTCAGCGTGTTCACGGACTGCACCGCGTTGTTGTTCGCGTTCTGGGCGGAGTTGCCGAACGTGCCCGCCTTGCCGAAGAACCCGCCATACGCGAGGCCGGTGATCGGCGCGATCTGGTTGTTGAACATCGACGCGTTCATGTTGTTCGCGGCCACCGCGTTGTTGGCCGTGGCGTTGTTGGCCGCCGCGCTCTGCAGGCCGCTCGCCGCCGCCTGCTGGCTGCCCGCGCTCTGGGCCGCCTGCGAGGCCACGTTGTTGGCCGACGCCAGCTGCGACGCGCTGCCCGCCGCCTGCTGGCTGGCCGCGTTCTGCGCGGCGTTCGCCGCGTTCAAGTTGTCGGTCGCCGCCGTGGAGTTGGTCGCGACGTTCGTCGCGGCGGCCTGCTGGGCCGCCTGGTGCGCGTCCTGATGGGTCACGGCCGTGTCGGTGGTGGTCGTCGCCGCGCCGGTGTTGGTCACGACGGTCTGGTCGTCCTGGTGGACGGCCGTGTTCGCCGCGGAGCTCTGCTGCGCCGCGTTCTGGGCAGCCTGCTGCGAGGTGGCCTGGTTCGCGACGATGTTCGACGTGTACGCGTTGAGCATCGCCTGCATCGCGCTGCTGGCCTGCTGCGCCGTCTGATTGACCTGCGTCTGAACGCCCTGGTCGTCGACGTTGTACAGCTGCGATTGCAAGTTCGACAGGTTGTTGTTGTTGACCGCCTGGTTGAACGCGACGAAGTTGATGGCGTTCGGCGACGTGATGCCGAAGGACGCCGTGAAGCCGCAGCCCGTGGTCGTGAAGCCAAGCGGCGTGATGACGGCCTTCTGCTGGTCCGTCGCGGTGGGCTCGTTGGCGGCCGTCGTCTTGGCCCCCACGCTGCCGTCGCCGCCGCACCCGGCGGTGAGCACAGCGGCCATGAGGCCGATGGCCACCGTGCCGAGCGCGCCGCGCCGTACGTAAGTTCGATTCAACATGACGTTCCCTCCTCTATCGGTTGCCTTTCGATTCTTCGATTGCGTCGTGTCGGCGAAATCGCGACGTCATTCGTTCCGCGACACAGCACGGCGACGCCCTCAGCAACCGACGTACCCGCCGGGCTCGGCGGCGCGTCGTGATCGCGTCACGCCGATGAAGCCGCTTCCCGTCCGCGCCGGATTTCGGCCCGTGCGGCGCTCTGCCGGGCGGTCGCCGGACGCCGTCGTCGGGCGACTCGACGGCTCGCGCCCGACCCTCATCGCTAGCGGGGCGCGGAGCGTTCGCCGGGTCATGCTGTCACCGTTCGGCTCACGGCGACGGCAGTGATTCGCGATCGGAAACCTCTTTCGAGCTCACCACGAATGCGACGGCGTTGGCGCCCCCGGCTCGGATGCGAAACACGAGTCACGAGCCCGTCCTTCGCAGCGGCGCGATGGGCTCTCGGACGGGTCACCAACGGTTGGCGCGCGAACAGCCACGTGAGCGATCGGCGCACGGCGCGACCCATCGCCGTCGCGGATGGCGGCGCCGCCGAAGCCGGTCGCGTCGCCGCGGGGGAATGCACGGTTCTGGAGCCTTCGCCCGCTCACCGGAGCCGCTGCGAGCTTCAGCAACCCGCCCGAGGGAACGCGAGTTGCGAGTGCCGGCCGTGCTCGAAGAGCACAGGAGCAGCTTGGAGCTGCTCCCTTGTTTCGGAACGCATCCGACTTCGTCGAAAGCACATCCAATCAGGGGAGAGGAATCATGAAATCTCGTGCATTGCTTTCCGTGTTCGCCCTGGCCCTGGCCGCGAGCTCGAGCGCCTGCTCCGCGGGCCCGCAGCAGGGCACCGATCAGGCCGAGCCGACGGCGACCACCGACAGCGCCATCATCACGACGACCGGCAACGTCATGGTCTGGCCGGCGGGCCCCGTCACCTGGAATGGGCTCGTGGGCACGTGGCCCATCAACGTGTGGGCGCCGATGCCGATCGGCGCGCTCGCGTTCG
>Ga0080006_1144835_pt1 | contig 73563 bp, 77 predicted proteins | sample RS3BMetagenome_FD_69209 | JGI IMG/M metagenome (GOLD analysis project Ga0080006, IMG submission 69209) | Ferric oxide microbial mat and aquatic microbial communities from Rainbow Spring, Yellowstone National Park, USA - RS3B (SPADES... ... | reverse complement strand
CGGCGACCGCACGCCGGCCGAAGCAGAAGACGACTACCGTCAAAGATCTCAGCCCGACGTGGCATGAGAAACCCAAACACCTGAGCCTCCATCAGACCCAGGCCGGTTCAGACCCCCTGAACCGTTGACGCTCAGGCTGCGATTTTGTGGTTGGTCAGGGCTTCGGCTCTCGCCTCGGCCGGGGTCAGGTCTCCGAGCGACGAATGGGGTCGCTCCTCGTTGTAGTCGATGAGCCAGCGTTCGAGCTCGGCCTTGGCCTCCTCGAAGCTCTGGAAGTCGTAGGGCCAGACGGCCTCCTCCTTGTAGGTCTTGAACACGCGCTCGATGAAGGCGTTGCCGTCGGGGTGGCGGTCCGGCTGAGCGTGATGCCGAGGTCGTCGGCGACCTCCCGGAAGTGGTGCGAGGTGAACTGGGTCCCGTTGTCGTGGCGCAGAGTGACCGTGATGAGCTCGTCGGAGTCCCTGCCGTGGGGGAAGGCGGTGGCCCAGGCCATGGTCATCGCCGGTGAACAGTCGATGGCCCGGCAGCGCAGCTCGAAGCTCCAGCCGAGGATCGACCGGTCGAAGCAGTCGATGACGGCGGTCAGGTAGCCCCAGCCGTCCTCGCCGCACCACACGCTCGTCATGTCGGTCTGCCAGAGCACGTTCGGCTTCGTGATGTCGAACGGCTTGCCCTGGGCCTTCGGGTGGGGCTTCTTGGCCGGCCGGGAGAAGCCCCAGGCCTTGAGCAGCCGGGCGACCTTCTTCCGGTTCACCACGTAGCCCCGCTTCTTGAGCCTCGAGCGGATCATCCGGTAGCCGGCGGCCACGTGGCGCCTGGCCAGGACGTGGATGGCCGTCTCGACGTCCACGAGCCCGGGGGTGAGCTCCATCGACTGCCATTCCGTCGGCAGCGGCGGGGCGACGAGGCGGAGTGGGAGCCGCGCTCCCGTCTCGGAACGGGGGACGGCAGGGGTCCGGTAGAGACTCTGGCGACTGACGGACAGCACCGTGGCGATCGTCGCCACCGGTGCCGCACCCTCGGCCATGAACTTCCGGCCGAGGGCGACGCGTGCGCTCACGTCAGTCGCCGCGACGCTTTTCCCAGGAGATCGTTCTCCAACGCCAGGCGACCGATCGTCTGCTCGGCCTCGGTGAGCCTCTTCTCGAGCAGCGCCTCCCGGCCGTCCCGCTCGGTCTTGTCGGCGAGTGCCAGCTCCATGCCCTCGACGGCCTGTTCCCGCCAGCGGGCCAGGGTCTGCTCCGAGACCCCGAGCTCCCGGCAGGTCTCCGACACCGTCTTGCGCTTGGTCAGCACTCCGAGCACCGCATCGCGCTTCTGCGCGGGGGTGAAGTGTGATCGTCGTCCCATGGCTGCATTCTCCTTCGGTCATGCAGCCTGAGGTCAACAGATGGAAGTGTCACCTTCCGAGAGGGGGTCGCACCGTGCCTACCCCATTCCGGACGGGCCATCCGGTTCACCGACCCTGGACCAGCTCGTCGAGGTCCTGAAGGGTGGGTCGCCGTAGGCGGGGTTCGCGGAAGGGCCGGGACGCACGGGTCGGTGGGCGGCGACGCGTCCGCGTTCCGAGCGTGGTGGCGGGCGCCCGCTCCCCCGCCGCTGCGGAGCCACACGTCCGCCGTGGGGAACACGTCGGCCGTGGTGAACCGACATGCCCCGTGATTCGGAGATCCCGTGGTCGCCGGGGCGCCGCGGGTCCGGACCTACTGGTTCGACTGGACCGGGGCCCGCAGCTGTGCGGGTGAGGTGACCTGGGGGAGGATCGTGACCGTCGTCGCACGCCGGACCCCCGCGGGCTGCACTTCGAGGTAGATGCTCTGCCCCGGGGTCAGCGCCGTCACCGACGTGAGGATCGTCGTGGTGTTTGCCGACAGGGTTCCGCCGATCTGGGTGGCGCCGCCGCCGGGGCACGTCGAGCCCACCCAGGCCACCGGGCAGCGGTGGATCGTGAAGGTCGGCGCCCGGCCCTTCGGCTGGGAGATGGTCACGGAGTACGAGTGGGCGGACAGGTCCACCGTCCCCGTGTTGGTGATGGTCGAGGTCTGGGCGGTGTTCGTGGTGAAGGTCATCGAGGTGACCGACGCGGAGACCCCCCAGTTCACGGTGGTCACCGAGGAGTTCCCGAGCGACCTCGCCCGCAGCCCCGCGGCGCCCGCGACCCGGGAGCTCGCCAGCGTGGCGAGCAGCGCGGCGGCGACGACCACGGCCGTGCGGCCGGCCCGGACGTGCCCGACGTGGCGCCCGGAGGGGGGCGAGCGGTGTGTCACACCTGGATCAACGGCACGGTGGGCCCATCACTTGAGGAGGCCGGCGCGGGACGGGGACCCTGTGGGAACGACGGGTGGCGGGGATCCTCCCGGCGATGCGGCCGGTCCGGCACACTGTCCGACGGTGGACGGGGGTCGCCCCGCCGGACCGGTGGGACGTCCCGCATGGCTGCACCGAGCGTCGAGGGGAGACCGGACGTATGGACCGTGGAGGTGCGGACGACCGGTGGCGGCGCGTCCCGGCGATCCGGTGAGGGGGGTCGCTGCCGACGATCCGGACACGGCCCGGTTCCGCGGGCCGCTGGGCCCCCTCCACCGCGTCGAGTCGGTCGGACGTTCGTACGTCGAGGAACGGCCACGGCTGGACTCGCCCTGGTTGCCCGCCGGGATCCTCCTGGTCCTGGCGGCCGTGGTCGTGCTCCTCCGGCTCGTCGTCGCGGCCCATGGCGACGTGAGTGCGTTCGTCCAGGCCGGGACCCAGTTCGTCGACCCGACGAAGGCACCCCACGGCCTGGCGGTCCGGTCGGGAGCGGGCTTCGACGGGCAGTTCTACTACCGGCTGGCGCTGCAGCCCTGGAACATGGCGTGGAGCGCCCACGGGATCACCTTCGACTTCGCCTACCGGCGGCAGCGGATCACGTACTCCTGGCTGGCCTGGGTCGTCTCCGGTGGGCGGTCGGCCGCCGTCCCCTCCGTCCTGGTCGGGCTCAACGTCGCCATGTTGGGGCTGCTGGGGTTCGTCTGCGGGGCGTGGGCGAAGTCCCTCGGACGCCACGCGCTCTGGGGCCTCCTGCCCGCCGGCTACTTCGGCCTGGTGTGGAGCCTGGACCGGGACCTCACGGAGATCACGGCGACCACCCTGGTCGTGGCGGGGATCCTGGCGTGCCGGCACCGTCACTTCCTCCTCGCCGGCCTGGCGCTCTCGGGCGCCGTGCTCGCCCGGGAGACCGCACTGCTGGTGGTGGCCGCGCTGTTCGTGACCAGGGTCGTGGAGCTCGTTCGCCGACGTGGGCGCGTCGGTGCTCCGGATGTGGCGTGGGCGGCGCCCGCGATCGCCTTCGTGGGTTGGCAGGCGATCTGCGCCGCCGTCTACGGCACACTCCCCCTGACCTCGGACCGGGGGAACGCGGCGGTCCCCTTCTCCGGCGCCGTCCACGCGGTGGTGGGGTGGATCGGGCATCCGCAGCTGACGAACCTGTTGGAGCTCGTCCAGCTGGTCGTGCTCGTCGTCGTCATCGTCCGGGGACTCCTCCATCTGCGTGACTCCCGGTCCTCCTCGTTCGAGAAGCTGGCGTTCGTCTTCGCCGTCCTCCTCCTGGCGGTGCTGTCGACCTCGGTGTGGAACAACGACCCCCGCGCATTCCGGACGATGGTCGACGTGTTCGTGCTCGGCTCCGGTGTACTCCTCGGCAGCACTTCGTTCCGTCCGCTCGTGATCACCGCCCTGACCTGGGGTGTCTGGCTGCTGGCCGCCGCGGTGAGCGTCCGGTACATCTAGGGCGCGTCGTCCGCGGCGGATCCCGACGGGCCGCTCAAGGTCGCCGGACGTCGGTCCGATAGGCAAGGGACGGCCTGGCGCGCCAACGATGGGTCCCGGGCGAACCCGACTCCCCTGACGTGCGAATGCACCCGAAGAACGGCGGACAATGAGGAAGCCTCCCCCGACGACCGGCGACATCTTCCTCGCCAAGAAGCGCTCGCGGGCGCGGATCGTGCGGCGGGTGCCGGTGCCGTCCGGGATGTCGGGGGTGGCGATCCACCCGTCCAAGCGCGAGCGGCGCGACGCCCAGCAGGTCCTCGAGGAGCGGAACCTGCTGATCCGGCGGACGATCGCCAACCGGTCGCTGGAGACCCATTTCCAGCCGATCGTCAATCTCCGCAGTGGCACGGTGATCGGAACCGAGGCACTCTCCCGATTTCCCGACGGACCGCGCCGGACACCCGACGTGTGGTTCGCCGAGGCCGCGTCGGTGGGGCTCGGCGTGGACCTGGAGGTCACCGCCGTGGAGATGGCGCTGGCGGAGATCCGCAGCCTCCCTTCCGAGCTCTACCTCTCCCTCAACGCGTCGGTCGAGACGATCGTGTCCGAGGACTTCCGGGCGGTCCTGGACGGCGTACCGGCGGAACGGATCGTCCTCGAGCTGACGGAGCACACGCCCGTGGTCAACTACCGGGAGTTCGCCCAGGAGATCGAGTGGCTCCGCTCGGCCGGGGTGCGACTGGCGGTGGACGATGCCGGCTCCGGCTTCTCCAGCTTCAACCACATCCTCAACCTCAAGCCGGACATCATCAAGCTCGACATCTCCCTGACGCGTGGGATCGACAAGGACCCCGCCCGCCAGGCGCTCGGCCGGGCACTCCTCAACTTCGGCCTCGAGGCGTACCGGACCACCATCGTGGCCGAGGGCATCGAGACGGCGGGTGAGCTCGAGACACTCCGGTCCCTCGGCTGCCCGAGCGGCCAGGGCTTCATCCTCGGTCGACCCAGCCGTCGGGTCGGTCCGCCGCTGCTCCTCCCGGCCACGGCACCACCCGGCACCGCCGCCCCGGCGGGCGTCGGCACCTGAGGGCTGCGACCGCACCGTCCGCGCCGCCCCGACGGGCCTAGGATCGGTCCCAGCACCTCCACGGGCGCCCCGTGGACGGCCCAGGAGGAGGACACCGTGCCGGAAGTCATGCAGCTCCCGCCCCAGATGACGTTCGACGACCCCGGCGAGGAGCGGCTGCACCGCAAGCAGCGCCTGGCCGCCGCGTTCCGGCTCTTCTCGAAGTTCGGGTTCGACGAGGGCGTGGCCGGCCACATCACCGCCCGCGACCCCGAGCACCCCGACCGGTTCTGGGTCAATCCGTTCGGCATGCATTTCGGCCACATCACCGTGTCCGACCTCATCCTGGTGAACGACAGCGGCGAGGTCGTCGAGGGTGACCGGCCGGTCAACGTGGCCGCCTTCGCCATCCACTCGCAGGTCCATGCGGCGCGCCCCGACGTGGTCGCCGCCGCCCACGCCCACTCGGTCTACGGCAAGTCCTGGTCGTCCCTCGGCCGCACCCTCGACCCCATCACCCAGGACGTGTGCGCGTTCTACGAGGACCACGCCGTCTTCGACGACTACACGGGTGTGGTCGTCGACGTGCAGGAGGGGAAGCGGATCGCCCACGCCCTGGGCCCGCACAAGGCCGCCATCCTCCGCAACCACGGCCTGTTGACCGTCGGACACTCGGTGGACGAGGCGGCCTGGTGGTTCGTCACCATGGAACGGTCCTGTCAGGCCCAGCTGCTGGCCGAGGCGGCCGGTACGCCGGTGCGGATCGACCCGGAGATGGCCCGGCTCACCGCAGGCCAGGTCGGGAGCCGCATGGCCGGGTGGTTCAGCTTCCAGCCCCTCTTCGACCGGATCGTGCGCGAGCAGCCCGACCTGCTCGACTGAACGGTCCCCGGGGGGCTCCCCGGTCGGATGCCTCCCCGCCGGGGGGCGGAAAGTCGCCGGTGCCGTCGTGACCCGTCGCGGATGGATCCTCTTCCTCGCCATGTCGGTGATCTGGGGGTGCCCGTACCTGCTGATCCGCATCGCCGTGCGCGAGATCTCCCCCGCCACGCTGATCTTCCTGCGTACGGCGCCGGCCGCGCTGATCCTGCTACCACTCGCCCTGCACCGTCGCGCCCTGTCCGGGCTCCTCGTGCGGTGGCCGTGGCTCGTGGCGTTCACCCTGGCCGAGCTGGCGGTGCCGTGGTTCTTCGTGGGTCGGGCGGAGGTCCACCTGACCAGCTCGGTGACCGGGTTGCTCGTCGCCTCGGTCCCGCTCGCCGGCGCCGTCCTCTACCGCGCCCTCGGCTACGAACACTTCTCGCGACGGCGCATCGCCGGACTGCTCATCGGGTTCGCCGGGGTCGCCGCGCTCGTCGGTGTCGACCTGCGGGGCGCCGACATCGGTCCGGTGCTCGAGGTGCTGGTTCCGGTCGTCGGCTACGCGATCGGCCCGCTCATCATCGCCCGGAAGCTCGACGACCTGTCGGGCATCGGAGTCATCACCGCCTCGCTGTGCATCGCTTCGGTGCTCTACGCCCCGTACGCCGCCACCCACCTGCCCGGACCGGTCTCTCCCGAGGTGGTGGCCGCGGTCGCCGGGCTGGCCCTGGTGTGCACGGCGCTCGCCTTCGTGCTGTTCTTCGGACTCATCGTCGAGGTGGGTCCGGCACGCAGCACGGTGATCACCTACGTCAACCCTGCGGTCGCCATCCTGCTCGGCGTCGTCGTCCTGGGCGAGCCGGTCACCGGGGGGCTCGTGCTGGGGTTCCCGCTCATCCTGCTCGGGTCCTGGCTCGCCACCGCGCCCCCGTCGCCCTCCTCGACGTCGAACCCGTTGGCCGCCGAGCCACCGTCCTCCTGACGGTCACCCGATCGGCGGACCGGCCACGGGGCGGTCGGGTGAGAGGATCACCACAGGGATGCGGCGGGACGTGTGGCGCTGGTACACGTCGTAGCGACCGCTCACGCCGGGGTGGAAGATCCGGGACATCCCCCGGTTGCTCCGGTTGACGAGCGGCCATAACTGGGCCTGCTCCTCGTCGGTGGCGATCCGTGCGGTCGCACCGAACACGCTGCGTCCCACCCGGACGGTCACCCTCGGGTCGGCCTGGAGGTTGAGCAGCCAGGCCGGGGGCCGGTCACTGCCGCCGTTCGATGCCACCACGACGAGATCGCCGCGGTCGCGGCAGTAGGTGAGGCCGTTGGTCCGGGCCAGACCCGACTTCCGGCCCGTGGTGGTGAGCAGCAGCGCGGGAACCCGTCCCGAGTGCTTCCCGATCCGCCCGTCCGTGCGCTCGTAGACGTACTTGTGGAACCGGAGGTACGGTCCGACGAAGCGGGTGGTGAAGATGCCGTCCACGGGGTCTCCTCGGTCAGGACCGGGCGTCGAAGGTCGGGAGGAGGGACCGGGCCGCCCGCGCCTCGTCGACGCGCCGGACGGGCGTCCCGTGCGGGAACCCGGCCATCCTGTCCTCCCCCGCCTCGCGTGCCTCGGCGGCGATCGCCTCGAGAGCGGCGGCCAGCGCCTCGAGGGTCTGGGGGCTCTCGGTCTCCGTGGGCTCGATCATCAGTGCCTCCTCGACGATGAGGGGGAAGTAGACGGTCGGCGCGTGGAAGCCCTCCTCGAGGAGGCGCTTGGCGACGTCGAGCGCCCGCACTCCGTGCTCCGCCCGGAGCGTCCGGGTGGAGAGCACCACCTCGTGCATGCAGGGTCGATCGAAGGGGATGTCGTAGGCGCCGTGCAGCCGTCGTCGGATCCAGTTGGCGTTCAGCACGGCGACCTGGGCGATGCGCTTCAGGCCGTCGCCCCCGTTGACGAGGATGTAGGCGAGTGCACGGGCCAGGACCAGGGTGTTGCCGTGCCACGTGTGGACCCGACCGATCGACTGGGGCGGCGTGGCCCATGCGAACCCTCCGCGCGACGTCCGCACCGGACGTGGTCCCGGCAGGAACGGCACGAGGCGCTCCGACACGGCCACCGGGCCGGCGCCGGGCCCGCCACCGCCATGGGGGGTGGCGAACGTCTTGTGGAGGTTCATGTGGACGATGTCGAAGCCCATGTCGCCCGGCCGGACCATGCCGAGGATGGCGTTCAGGTTCGCACCGTCGTAGTACAGGAGGCCGCCCACCTGGTGCACGGCGGCGGCGATCTCCGCGATGTCCTCCTCGAACAGTCCGAGGGTGTTCGGGTTGGTCAGCATGATGCCGGCCACGTCCTCGTCGAGCACCGACCGGAGAGCGGCCATGTCGACGCAGCCGCGGTCGTCGCTCGGGACGGTCACCACCTGGTAGCCGCCGAGTGTGACCGAGGCCGGGTTGGTGCCGTGGGCCGAGTCGGGGATGATGACCTTCGTGCGCGGGTGCCCGTGGGCGGCGTGCCATGCCCGCATCAGGAGGAGGCCGGTGAGCTCGCCGGCGGCCCCGGCGGCGGGCTGCAGCGTGGCCGCCGCCATGCCGGTCACCTCGCACAGGGTCTCCTCGAGCGTGACCATCAGCTCGAGCCAGCCCTGCGTCAGCGAGGCCGGCGCCGACGGGTGCACGCGTGCCAGTCCGGGAAGGCCGGCCACGGTGTCGCACACCTTCGGGTTGTACTTCATGGTGCACGACCCGAGCGGGTAGGCACCGAGGTCGACGCTGAACTGGCGGTGCGACAGGCGGGTGTAGTGCCCGACGAGGTCCCGCTCGGACACCTCGGCCAGCGCGACCGGCACCTCGCGCCGGTGTCCGACCGGCACGAGCTCGTCCACCGGGACCTCGGGGATCCCGGTCGTGCGGAACGACCAGGACCGGCGGCCCGGACGGGACAGTTCGAAGACGGTGGGCTCGGAGTCCCGGCCGAGGAGCGGCGCGGACGACGCCTTCCCGCCCGGCGCCCCTGCGGTCGTGCCGTGGCCGCTCATGCGACCGCCTTGGCCAGCGCCGCGGCGTAGGCGTCGATCTGTGCCGCCGTGCGTCGCTCGGTGGCGGCGATCAGGAGGCCGTGGGCACCGTCGGGGACGGCACCTTCGAGCGGGATCCCGGCCAGGAACCCGGCGTCCGCCATCCGTTCGACGACGGTGTCGGCGGGCACGGGCAGCCGGACGGCGAACTCGCGGAGCACCGGGGCGTCGGCCCACGGGGTGACCCCGTCGACGGCCAGGACGGCGTCCCGGGCGTACCGGGTGGCGCGGGCGCACCGCGAAGCCACCTCGACCAGGCCCGAGTCGCCGAGCCAGGCGAGCTGGATGGCCGCCGTCACCGCCATGAGGGTCTGGTTGGTGCACACGTTCGACGTCGCCTTCTCCCGTCGGATGTCCTGTTCCCGGGCCCGCAGGGTGGTCACGTAGGCCGTGCGGCCCTCGACGTCCACCGTCTCGCCGACCAGGCGCCCGGGGAGCCTCCGGACGTGGGCCGGGCTGCAGGCGAAGAGCCCGAGGTAGGGACCGCCGAATCCGAGGGGGGTGCCGAACATCTGCCCCTCCCCCACCATGAGGTCGGCGCCCCACGAACCGGCGGACCGCAGCAGTCCGGTGGCGAGCGGATCGGCGCCCACCACCATCAGCGCGCCGGTGGCGTCGCACAGCGAGCGCACGGTGGCGAGGTCCTCGAGGCAGCCCAGGTAGTTGGGGTAGCCGACGAGGACCACGCCGGGCGCCTCGTCGCCGGCGGGCGGCTCCGGCCAGGCCGTCACACCGTCCACCAGCGGGACCGTCCGGATGACGTGTCCCGTGCCGGCGGCGAAGGTGACGAGCATCTGACGCCAGTACGGGTGGATCCCCTCGGACACCCACACGTTCTGGCGACCGGTGGCGGCGACGCCGAGGTTGGCGGCCTCGACGGCGGCACTGCCGCCGTCGTACAGGGACGCATTGGCCACGGGCAGCCCGGCGATCCGGGCCACCATGGTCTGGAACTCGAAGACGGCCTGGAGGACGCCCTGGGCCACCTCGGGCTGATAGGGCGTGTAGGAGGTCACGAACTCGCTGCGTCCGGCCAGGGCGCCGGTGACCGACGGGATCTCGTGGTCGTAGGCCCCGCCTCCGGCGAAGCAGACCATGCGGTCGCCACGCGCCCGGTTCCGGTCGGCGAGCTCCTCCATGCGGTCGAGGACGTCCGGCTCGCCTACGCCGTCGGCCAGTTCGAGCGCCCGCTGCAGCTTGACGGCCTCGGGTACGACGGCGAACAGCTCGTCGAGGGACGCCAGGCCCAGGAACGCCAGCATGGCCTCGATCTCGTCGTCCGTGTGGGGGATGTACGTGCCCAACGTGCTCCTTCAGCGGTGGTCGGCCGGTGAACGGTACTGCAGGTGCCGGACCCGGCGCACCGTCATGCCGGGTCCGCCCACTCCCCCGCCGTGACGAAGGGCGTCGGGGTGACGGCGGCGTCCCGTGACCGGCCGCGGTGGTCGAGGCCGAGGACACGGCCCGGCGTCGCGTCGACGGCGGAATCGACCAGGGCCAGCGCGATCCCGTACCCGAGCATCGGGGAGAAGTTCCCGCTCGTGACCGTGCCGACCACCGATCCTTCGGCCACGACGTCGGCGCCCTGGCGCGGGGGTTGGCGACCTTCGGTGGTCAGGCCGACGAGCCGGCGGGCGACGCCCCGATCGCGTTCCGCCGCCAGTGCGGCCCGGCCGCGGAAGTCGCCCTTCTCCCAACCCACGACCCAGCCGAGGCCGGCCTGGAGCGGGGTGATCCCGGGCCCGAGCTCGTGTCCGTGGAGCGGCAGCGCCGCCTCGAGGCGCAGGGTGTCGCGGGCGCCGAGCCCGGCGGGGACGACGCCGGCGCCCGTCACGGCCTCCCACAGTTCGGCGGCGGCGGCCGACGGGACGGCCACCTCGAAGCCGTCCTCGCCCGTGTATCCGGTGCCGGCCGCCACGCACGCCGCGCCCCGCCACTCGAACCGTGTCACCCCGAACCGGGGGACGGCTGCCGCCTCGGGCAGCACCGACGCCACCCGGGCGCGGGCGTGGGGACCCTGGACGGCGATCACGGCACGGCTGGCCGTGGTGTCCTCCCCGCCGATGGCGGCCAGGACCCGGTCGGTGTTGGAGGCGTTGGGCATGACGTCGAACACGTCGGTGTCGACCCACCAGACGATGATGTCGTCGACCACCGAGGCGTCGGACTCGTCGAGGAGGTGCGTGTACTGGGCCCGCCCGGGTCCCACCTTGGCCAGGTCGTTGGTGAAGGCGGCCTGGAGCCGGTCGTGGACGCCGGGGCCGGCGACCCGCACCGTGCCGAGATGGCTGACGTCGAAGACGACCGCGCCGTGCCGGCAGGCACGGTGCTCGGCGATCGTGCCCGGCGCGTAGGCCAGCGGCATCTCCCACCCTCCGAAGCCGACGAGCTTCGCCCCCAGGGCCCGGTGGACGTCGATCAGTGCGGTGTGGCGGAGCGCGCCGCCGGCGCCGGTCTCGGAGGGGAGGGTGGTTGCCACCCCGGCAGGCTACCGCCGGTGCGGATCAGGCGGATCAGGCGGAACGGGCGACGGGGGCGCCGCGCCCGCGGTCGCCGGCCAGGCCGTACTTGGCGAGGAGCGCCAGCGTGTCCCGTTGGTACAGGAGGGTGATCCGCACTTCGGGATACAGCTCCGCCATCCGGCGGACCTTTCCGTTCTTCTTGGTGACTAGGCGCTGGTTCAGCGTGGTCACCTCGACGAACAGGCCCGGGCGGGGCAGCCAGAAATCCGGTCGGAAGGCGGAGGTCGGGCGCAGGTCCGGACCCCATCCGAGTGCGAACTCGACGGGCTCGTACTCCCATTCCACCCCGTAGAAGTCGAGGATGCGGGCGAACCGCTGCTCGGACTCGTGCGCGAAGCGCACCCCGGTCCGTCCGTCGACGGTCTCGAGCCGGGGGACGTCCGGGGTCAACTTCCGCCGGCTCCGCCCGCCGCCAGGAACGCGCCGGCCGGATGCCGTTCGTCGCGCTCCGCGCCGGCCGGTGCGCGGTCGGAGGCGGTCAGCTCCACGATGGCGGCCTCGAGCTCGGAGACGACGCCCGAGAGCGGGAGCACGTTGAAGACGCCCTGGCCCCCGGCGAGCAGATCGACGAGTTCGCCGCCCGACGTGGCCAGGATGGACCGGCCGTCGGCCAGCACCAGCTGTGCCGACGCGAGGTCGACACCGAGGTCACCGCGCAGGCACTCGACGGCCTGGCGGGCCTGCTGGAGCTTCAGCCCCGCGTCGAGCAGGCGCTTGATGACCTTCAGCTCGACCACGTCGTTGTAGGAGTAGCGGCGCTTCGAGCCGGAACCCGACGCGTCGGTGATCGACGGCCGGAGCAGACCGGTCCTGGCCCAGTAGTCGAGCTGGCGGTACGTGATGCCGACGACGGCGCACACCTGCGCACCGCGGAAGCCGTCGGCCGGCCCGGCGGCGATCCGGTTCGTGTCCGCTCCGGTCGTCTGCTCGGTGCGTCGCTCCATGGTGATCCTCCACCTCGATCAAAGCTTCACGGTGACCTCAACCTCAAGGTCGACCTGGGCTTTAACGATATCACACCGCCGTAATTACGTGCATGTGACCGTCCCTTGCCCCCCGGGATTTGGCCGGGACGCCACCCCGGGCCATGATCGTCCGATGCGCCCGATCCGCGAGCCCGTCCGGAGCCGACCGTCGTGACCGCGGTCCCCCGCCCCGGGGCCGGTGCGGTCCCGGTCCACCGACGCGCCGTCGACTTCGAGGTGTTCGACGTCGAGGGCGACCTCGTCGTGGTGGGTCGCCTGCGCGACACCCGGCCGTGGGCCGCCGAGGGTGCCGCGGTGGCGACCGTCCACGACATGGAGCTGCGCGTCCGTGTCCGGTCGACGGACCTGACCATCGTCGGGGCGAGCGCCGAGATGCACGCCTTCCCCCATGCGGAGTGCCCGGTCATCGAGGAGGCCTTCGCCGGACTGGTCGGCCTCAGCGTGGCGCGTGGCTACACCCGGGCCGTCCAGACCCGGTTCGGCGGGCCGAGGGGCTGCACGCACCTCGAGCAGCTAGCCCGGTCCCTAGGACCCGTGGTGATCCAGGCGGTGACCTCGCAGCGGGCGCTGTCGGTCCTCCGGGGCGAGTCGGAGGACCTGCTCGCCGGCGCCGGGCAGTCGGGCAGCCCGTGGGCTCGCGACTCCTGCCACGTCTGGGCCGAGGGCGGACCGGCCGACCAGAAGCTGGCCGCCGGGTGGCGGCCCGGGGTCGGCCCCTACCCGGCCCCCGCCGTCGTCACCTTCCTCGACCGGCGCGGACCGTCGTGAGGCGGGCCGTCCGGTCGTTGGCGGCCGTGACGGCGCTCGTCGCCGCCGGTGCGGCCGCCGCCTCGTGCTCGAACGGCACGTCGGTGACCACCCCGTTCGTGACGACGGCGCCCGTGCTCCGACACGGCCCGGAATACGAGGTCACGACCGGAACCGTCGCCGGACTCGGGACCGTGCTCGTCGACGGCAAGGGCATCACGCTGTACATGTACGCCACCGATGTCCGGGGCCAGCCCTCGCGCTGCTACGACATCTGTGCCGTCCAGTGGCCGCCGGTGGTCCTCCCCCCGGGGGTCGGCGCGCCGGTGGCCGGCCCCGGTGCGGACGCGGCGCTGCTCGGCACCGCGCCACGGCGGGACGGTACCGAGCAGGTCACCTACAACGGCTGGCCGCTGTACCTGTGGCCCCCCGATCGGGCCCCGGGGATGGCCACCGGGCAGGCCCTGACCAACGCCGGCGGCCTGTGGTACGTGCTCACCCCGGCCGGCAGACCCGTCGTCACGCCCGCCGCCTAGGACCGGAACCGCGTGCCGGCCACGGCGACACCGTCGGCCCGGCGGGGTGGACGGTCCGCCTAGCGGTCGTCGAGCCGGCGCAGGGTCGTCCGGTAGCGGTGGCCGTTGGCGACGTACTGCTCGGCCGACAGCTGGATCATCCGGAGGCTGGACTTCCCCTCGCGGATCTGTGCCGGCACGCCGACGGCCAGGGCCCCGGCCGGGACCTGCATCCGGTTGGGCACCACGGCGTTGGCGCCTACGGTCGCACCGGTGCCGACCACGGCGTGGTGGAGGACGACCGATCCCGATCCCACCAGGGACTCGTCCTCCAACGTGCACCCCTCGAGATGGGCCAGGTGCCCGATCACGCAGCCGTCGCCGACCGTGGTCGGGAACCCGGGACCGGCGTGGACGACCGTGCCGTCCTGTACGGACGTCCGTGCCCCGACGACGATGGTCCCGTAGTCGCCGCGCAGCACGGCCCCGGGCCACACGGTGGACTCCGATCCGACCGTCACGTCCCCGATGAGGACGGCCTCCGGATGGATGAAGGCCTCCGGATGGACGTCGGGGACGAGGTCGCCCAATTGGTAGATCGGCATGGGCGGATCGTACGGGGTCGGCGGGAGCCGTGCCGCACCGCCGCCCGGGTGCGTCGCGCCACGGGGCCGACGTAGTGTGGACCGCGCCCGCCCGGGCCCGCCACGAGGAGACCGTCCATGAGCGATCACGAAGCACTCGGCCACCCGGTGTTCGACGCCGACAACCACTACTACGAGGCGCTCGACGCCTTCACCCGGCACCTCGACCCCGCCCTCGGGCCGCGCGTCATCCAGTGGTCCGAGATCGACGGCCGCAGGTACCACGTGATCGGCGGTCGGGTGAGCCGCGCGGTGACCAACCCGACCTTCGACCCGATCGCCATGCCCGGCGCCATGTACGACTACTTCCGCGGCAACCCGGACCAGCGCAATCCGATGGAGTTCCTGTCCCGGCGCGAGTCCATCCGACCCGCGTACCGCGACCCCGAGGCCCGCATCGAGACACTCGATGCCCAGGGCCTCGCCGGCTGCCTGCTCTTCCCCACGCTCGGCATGATCTACGAGGAGCCCCTCTCCCACGACCCCGAGGCCGTGTGCCACCTGTTCCGGTCCTTCAACCGGTGGCTGGTGGAGGACTGGGGGTTCGCCTACCGGGACCGGATCTACGCGGCCCCCTATCTGACGCTGGCCGACCCGGCCTGGGCCGTCGAGGAGCTCACCTGGGCGCTCGACAACGGCGCACGGACCGTCGTGATGCGACCGGCGGCCCCGGTCACGGCCCTCGGCCGACGGTCCCCGTTCGACACCATGTTCGACGGGTTCTGGCGGCTGGCCGACGACGCCGGCATCACCGTGGTCGTCCATGCCGGCGACAGTGGGATCTCGTCCAACGGCTACGCCGTCGACGGGTTCGCCGCCACCTTCAGCGGCGGGTGGAAGCCGTCGATCAAGTCGTTCGCCATCGAGCAGGCGATCCGGGACTACCTGCTCTCCATCGTGTTCGAGAACATGTTCGAGCGCTTCCCCAACCTCCGGGTCGCCTCGATCGAGAACGGGGCGCAATTCCTGCCGGACCTCATCACCAAGATCCGGTCGACCGCCAACAAGATGCCCGGCTACTGGAAGGACGATCCGATCGAGACCCTGCGTCGGCACGTCTGGATCAACCCGTTCTGGGAGGACGACGTCAACCAGGTGGCCGACTGCATGGGGCCGGACCGGGTGATCTTCGGGTCCGACTGGCCCCACATCGAGGCGTTGCCGGAGCCGGTGGACTACGTGCGGGAGCTCAAGGAGTTCGACCCCGACGAACGGCGCCGGATCCTGTTCGACAACGTGCAGGAGCTCCTCACCCTCCGACCGACCTGAGCCGGGAGCGCCGTCGGGTCCCCGACGGTGGTGCGGCGGCGTGCCGTTCCCGGCGACCCGGGCTCAGTGCCCCCGGCCCCGGCCACGCGAATTGCGGGCGCCGCGGCCGTGGTGGGTCGGGGGATGGCCGGCGTTGCGGGCGTCCCGGGCCGACCGGCGGGCCCGGCGGCTGCGCTCGGCGAAGCCGCCGGCCACGATGACCACCAGTCCGATCGCCATCAGCATCCAGATGAGCATCGCTCTGCGCCCCCCACTCCTTCGTCCGTCGTGCCCGTCCGAGGCCGGGCGGCCGGTCCGCCCGGTGCGGACCCGGTCACACTAGGCCGCCGGAGGGCGCCGGTCGGCCGAGGGCGGCGGTGGCCGGGACGCCCTCGTCGTCACGCCAGATGTGCCAGGCGTACGAGGCGATCGGCGACAGGACGACGATCCCGACGATGACCCATCCCCACCAGTAGAGGGACACCACCTCATGGAGGATCAGGGGCTGGTGGCCGATCGGTGTACCCACCGGTCGCGCCAGGCCGGCGGAACCGACGTGCGAGGCGCCGCGACCGCTGGCGACCTCGAACGAAGCCGGCAGGATCCCGGTGTTCACCACGGTCATCCGCAGCCACCGGCTGTGCGACGGGTCCGTGGTGGTGGCGACCACGGAGGCGCTCACCAGAGGATGGAGGACCCAGACGGGGAGCACGGTGACACCGACCAGGCAGATCCTGTCCCACGCCCGGCGCGCCCCCGGCTGGATCCACGTCCGGAGCACGACCCACGCCAGGACCCCCACGGACAGGAGTGGCAGGGCCCGCAGGAGCCAGCCCAGTCCCCAGACGCTGAACACACCGACGCCCACGATGTCGCTCCGGGTCAGGAGCCACGGATCATGGGTGGGGTTGCCGACCCCACGGGTCTGGATCATGCCGTTCGCGAAGATGCGGGAGATCTCGTGCGTGTAGGTCTGACCGTCGGTGTGCGGCGGGTGGAAGGTGACCAGCTGGCCCACGTGGAGCGGCCCGTCGAGCGGCCGGTCGCCGACGAGGGAGCCCACGCAGACCGACGGGCACATGGAGGAGGTCTCCATGACCTGCAACCGCCCACCCGACAGGTTCCAGCCCGCGACCAGGAGGACGGCGACGGTGACGGCGCCCACGAGGAACAGCGACAGCCGGCCTTCGGCGACGCGTCGTTCCAGGGTCGTCGCCCACGCGGGTGCCTCGGGGTCCTGGTCGGCCGCCGGGGTGCAGGCACCCCTCACAGCTGGACCCCCGCCGCCGGATAGGAGATCTGCGCAGACCACAGGGTGGACGAACGGGCGGTCCCGAACGCGAGACCGGTCAGCTCGTGCAGGCCGGCCAGGCCGGGACCCGTGGGAGCGGACAGTCGCATGGTCAGGGTGACCGTCACCGGCGCACCCGGGGACGGCGCGGTGAGCGTGCGCGCACCGAGCCCGGTGACCGCATCTGCCGGCACCGGTCCCGGGCACGCGCCCGGTCCCGCGGGATAGACGCAGGTGACCGCGGACCCGACGGTCTGCTGGACGGTCAGCTCGGTGCTGCCGCAGGTCCCGGACGCCGCGTCCTGCATCGGCCAGTACGACGTGGGTGCGAGGCCGCCGACGTCGGACGCCAGGGACGCCGTGCTGGTGGCCGCGACGAGGGTCGACACCTGACCCGCGGTCAGCTGACCGGCCAGCACCGCCACTTCGCTGAGCGACCCGTTCAGGTGACCGGACGAAGGGGCGTCGGGCCACGAGGACTCGACCCCCCAGCCCAGGTGCCAGTAGCCGGTGTAGTTCTGGGCCGTGGTGAACGTCGCGTCGGCAGCGACCTCGGATCCGTCCACCCACAGCTGCTGTCCCGCCGGACCGACCTCGGCCACGACCAGGTGCCACCGGCCGTCGTTGTACGCGCCCGGCGACGTCACCTCCTGGGTGGCCCCGTTGTAGGTCCCGTAGACCAGGTGCCCCGCGTCGTCGAGCCACACCGTGCGGTCCCACATGCTCGGGGTGGCCGTGGACTGCTGGTCGGTGAACCCGAGCACCGTGCCACCCGAGGTGCCGGTCGCCTCGAACCAGGCGACCTCCGAGATCCCCTGGGGGTCCACGATCGGGTTCGCCGTCTGGACGCTCCCCGTCGACCCGTCGAATGCGGCGGCCCGCGCCCCGGCACCGAGGGTCGGCGGACCGTTGCCCGCCGGCGACACCCCTCCCGTTCCGGTACCCGTGTTGCCGTTGCCCGAGGCGTCGACCAGGGAGGCCGCTGGACCGCCGGGGACGGCTCCCGTGAAGGGGACCGTCCCGGGGTCGTCGAGCGCCCAGTCGTCGGCCGGGGTCAGCGTGGCCACGGCGGAGGCGTATGCCGCCGGGGTGGGAGCGGCGGCGAGCGAGGACACCTGCGCGGCGGTCAGCTGCGTCGGGATCACGGCGACCTGGGCGAGCGAGCCGTTGAAGTACGCGCCGGTCGGCGGGTCGGGCCACCCTCCGTGGAGGATGCCGGACAGGCCGATGCTCCACCAGCCGGTGAACCCGGACTGCGCGGTCTTCGCCGACGTCGATCCCACCTGCACCCCGTCGACGAACAGCTTCTGGCCCCCGGACCCGATCGACGCCGCCACGAAGTGCCAGGTGCCGTCCGCATAGCTCGAGGTGCTGGTGGCCTCGTGGGTGCTCCCGTTGTAGACGCCCCACACCACTTGACCGGCAGGATCGATCCAGAGCATCCGGTCGTAGTCGCCTGCGCTCGGCGGTGCCGACTGGTCGTTCGAGAAGCCCAGGATGCTCCCGGTGGCCGAGGTGGTCTTGAACCACGCCAGGAGGGTGAAGTCCTGCGGGTTCGTGTACGCGGTGGTCGTCTCCGCCCAGCCGGTCGTCCCGTCGGTGGTGACGGCTCTGCCACCCAGGGGACCCGGCGCCTGGTAGGTGACGCCGTAGAGCGGCAGGGCCGTGTCGGGGCCCGTCCCCGACCAGGCCGAGGCCGAGCGGGAGTCCGCCAGCTGTGCCGCGCCGCACGTGGCCGAGGAGACCGACGCGGAGGTCCCCGGCGTCGTCCCCGTCGACCGGAGGACCGTGGTGGCGGACACCGCACCCGTGGCAGAGAGCGTCCCCGACGGGACGGGCGATCCACCGGTGCACACCGTCGCGTTGGTGGAGACGGTCCCGCCCGAGCCCGTCCCCGTCGAGTAGCAGTTCGCGGTGCCCGTGGTCCCCTCGAGTTGCAGTGTGCCGGCGGCGAAGTCCGTCCCCGCGGACATCAGGCCGCCGCTGAACGCCGCGGCACCGGCCGTCGCCCCGATCGCGACGAGCGCCGTTGCCAGGACCAGTCCGGCGGCGAGCCCTCGGGTCGCCCCGGGTGTCCTGGTGGATCGGCGAGCTCGCATCGGCGTCGGGCGGAGGGTCGTCCGGTCCGGTGGGGCCGGGACGCCGTGCGTCCTGGCCCCACCGGGATCCGGTCGGCTACTGGCTGATGCTCCAGGAGAAGGGCACGGTGGCGGCCAGTCCCTGGTCGGCATTGGTGGCGGACGTGTCGAGCTGGACACTCACCACGTAGGTGGCCGACGCACCCGCCGCCAGCGTGCTCAACGGGACCGCGCTGAAGGTCGTCCCGGCCATGCCGGCCAGCGTCGAGGCGGACGAGAGCGCCGGGCAGGCCGAGGCCTGCGTGGGATAGACGCACTTGTCGGTGGCGCCCGGGGTGGTGTTCGCCACCGTCACGTCGACCTTGCCGCAGAAGCCGGAGACGTCCGAACCCGTGTAGCCGCCGTTGTCCGCCGCGGCAGCGGCCGAGCAGGCACCCGTGACCATGGAGGCCACGGTGGCGGTGCGGTTCCCGACATTGGTGAAGGTGAGCGTCGAGGAGAGGGGCGCACCGGCCGGCACCTGGTCCAGCGTCCCCACGAGTGCGTTGATCGAGCACCCGCTGTTGGTGTTGGACGCGGTGACCGATCCACCCGTCCCCGAGCCCGTCGAGTAGCAGGTCGTGGTCCCGTTGCTCTCCTCGAGCTGGACGGTGGCGGAGCTGAACGTGCTCGAGGTGTTGGTGATCCCGGCGCTGAAGCCGCCGAGTGTGTAGGTGGCCGTGGTCGCCAGAGCGGCGACTGCCGCCAGGGAGGCGACCAGGCCTCGTTTGTTGTTGCGGATCCGCTCGATCATGGCCGTTCTCACACTTTCGTTGACGATAGGAACACTTCATGGATGGTCCTGATCCATCGGTCCGGACGCGCGCCGCCTTGAGCGCGATGCGCCAAGAGATGTCCAGACGTGTTGTCGGCCTCGGACGCGGGACCGGGTGTGTCGCGCGGGAACCGGAGCCGGGTCCGGGAGGTGTCCACCGGGTGCCGGAGCCACAGGGGAACGCCCGGAAGCGGACGCCCACACGCCGGGAAGCGGACGCCACCCCACGGGGATGCGACCGGGGATGCGACCGGGATGCAAGGGTTGCGGTGCGAGGTCGGACGTCCCGCGGATCAGGCGCAGGGGACCTTCCCTGCGCCTGATCCGCAGCTCCGTGGTCGGGCTGCCGGGATTTGAACCCGGGACCTCTTGACCCCCAGTCAAGCGCGCTAACCAAGCTGCGCCACAGCCCGCTCCTCGAGAACGCCGCCTCGACCGGCACCTCGCGCCCGGCGGCGCCCGGGGTGTTCCCGGGCGGGTCCCGTGGGCCCGGAGGCACCCTGAATTCGGAGGGTTCCCGGAGGGGTCCCGGGAGCACCCGGGATCCCTCCAGTCGCATCGTACACGGGCGCACCGGGGTGGCCCGGCCGGAGTGGGGAACGAAGTCGCCCGCGGGCACGGGTGCCCGGGGTCGGCCTCCGGTCCACCCCGGGGCTCCGGAACCCCGCGTCGGGACGCCGGGGGCCCCGGCGGCACCCCGTCAGTCGGTGCGCGCCCGCTTCAGCTTCTGTACGAACTGGTCCACGCGCTGACGGGACACGTCCCACTCCTCGGCGATCTCGCGCGGCGTCATGCCGGCCTCGATGCACGCGGCGATGACGGTGAGGCGGAGCTGGTGGCGGGCCGCGTTCACCCGGTCGAGCGCGTCCTGGGTCGCCTGTCGCTGGTCACCGATGGGCTCGGTGCGCATCATGTCGGCGACGTCGCCTCCGGACCGCAGCGCCTGGATCGACTGGACGAGCAGCTCCTCGTTGACGGCCAGCGCCGATCGGGCCGAACGCGTGGCGTCGAGCAGTTCTTCGAGGACGACGAGGACGCGGACCGTGGAGTCGAGCACCGGGCGATCCTAGGCCGTCCGCCGCCGACGGCAGCGGTCGCCGCCCCGCTCTAGTGACGCCCGGCCGAGGCGTACTCGGCGGCGCGGGCCAGGGCCGCGTCCGGACAGGTGCGCACCGAACCGGCCTGCACGTGCGGCGCGGGGTCGTACTCGATCAGGAGCTGGGCGGCCTCGGCGGCGGTGCGGTCGACGAGCAGCTCCACGAGCCGCAGGGCCATGTCGATGCCGCTCGAGACGCCGGCGGCCACCAGGAGCCGGTCCTCGAGGTGCTCGACCACGCGCTCGGGCACGGCGGTCACCCCGTGGCGCTCCAGATCGGCGTACGTGGACCAGTGGGTGGTGGCGGTGCGCCCGGTCAGCAGGCCGGCCGCGGCCAGGACGAGCGCACCGGTGCAGACGGAGGTGGTGAAGGTGGTCGTCCGGTGTGCGGAGCGCACCCAGTCGAGGACCCGGTCGTCGTGTTCGAGCGCCCGCGTGCCGAACCCGCCGGGGAAGACCACGACGTCGGGGGACGCCAGGTCCTCGAAGACGGCGTCGCGGGTGATCCCGAGCATGCGGTCGTCGCTGCGCACCTCGCCGGTCTCGTGCCCGACGAAGACGACCTCGACCGACGGGACGCGCTGGAGCACCTCGTAGGGTCCGATGGCGTCGAGGGCGGTGAAGCGGTCGAACAGCGGGATGGCCACCGTCGTCCGATCGCCGGTGTGGTGGGTCACGGTTGCCTCCTGTCGTCGGGGGCGGTTCGCGTGCGGCGGCACGGGACGCCCGCCCCGGCGCCGCTCACACGTGGTGGACGACCCAGGTGATGCCCTGGAACGCACGGTACCCGAGGTAGATCACCGTGGCCACGGCCAGGAATTTGAACCACCACGGCTGCCTGCGGTGGGCCAGTGGCTCGGAGCCGCAGGTCGGGCACGTCCCCTCGTCGGTCAGCTCCTCGGGCTCGAGCTCCGCGTCGCACTGCTCACACCAGGGCACGGCGGCCCCGTTCCGACGACGTCACCGCTTGCGTCCCCCACCGCCGTTGGCGCCCTTCGCCCGTACCCGGATCTTGATCGGGGTCGGTCCGAGTTCGAACCGCTCGCGGAGGCTCCGCTCGACGTAGCGCAGGTAGGTGGGCTGGAGACGGCCGTTGGTGAACAGCGTGAAGGTCGGGGGGTCGCTGGCCCCCTGCACGCCGTACTGGATCCGGGCCCCGACCGGGGGGTGGGCCAGCTGGATCGACTTGAGGGCCCGGTTCAGCTCGCCGGTCGGGATCCGCGAGTGGTACGCCTCCTCGGCGGCGGCGATGGCCGGCAGGATGTGGTGGACGCCGAGTCCCGACAGGGCGCTGATCTTGAGCACCGGGGCCTCGCCCAGGAAGGCCAGCCGGTCGCCGACGTCGGCCAGGATGCCGACCCGCTCCTCGGTGGGGATCAGCTCCCACTTGTTCAGCACCACCACGACGGGGCAGCCCGAGGCACCGATCCGCTCGGCCAGGCGCTGGTCCTGGTGGGTGATCCCCACGGTGGTGTCGATCACCAGGAGGGCGATGTCGGCCCGGTCGAGGGCGTCGAGGGCCCGCAGGACGGAGAAGTACTCGGTGCCCCGCTCGGTCTTCGACTTGCGGCGCATGCCCGCGGTGTCGACGAAGCAGATCGTCCCCTCGGGCGTCTCGACGATCGTGTCGACGGTGTCCCGGGTGGTGCCCGGGGCGTCGTGCGTGACCGACCGCTCGTCGCCCACCAGCCGGTTGAAGAGCGTGGACTTGCCCACGTTGGGCCGGCCGACCAGTGCCACACGGGGGACGCCCGCTTCGGTCTCGGCGGTGCCCACCAGGTCGACCGGCCCGTCGTCCCCGGTGCGGGGGCCCTCCCGGGCGGGGCCGCCGGGACCGCCGGCCTCCGATCCGTCCGCGCCGTCGACCGGCGGCAGGGCGCGTACCACGTCGTCGAGGAGGTCACCGGTGCCGCGGCCGTGGAGGGCGCTCACCGGCCAGGGGTCGCCGAGGCCGAGCGACAGGGCGTCCCACACGTCCGCCTCGCGCTGGTCCGAGTCGACCTTGTTCACGACGACCCGGACCGGGCGCCGGGAGCGGGTGAGCACCCGGGCCACGCCGAGGTCCTCCTCGGTCAGCCCGACGGTCACGTCCACCACGAAGAGGATCAGGTCCGCCTCCTCGATGGCCCGCTCGGCCTGGGCGCTCACCTGGGCGTCCAGCGGGTCGTCGGTGGCCAGCCACCCGCCGGTGTCGACGACGGTGAAGTGGTGGCCACACCACTCGGCGTCCAGCTCCTTGCGGTCGCGGGTCACCCCCGGCCGCTCCTCGACCACGGCCGCCCTGCGGCCGACGATGCGGTTGACCAGGGTGGACTTGCCCACATTGGGTCGGCCCGCCACCACCACCCGGGGCAGGGTGCGGGCGGTGGTCTCGGGTGCGGACGGGGTCATCGGGGGGCTCCGAGGGTCACCGGCACCCGGACGGGGGCCGGCCGGGACGGCGCGCCGGCGGCTGCCGGGGCGGGGTGCTCGAGTGCCCGGCGCAGGGAGAGGCCGTCGGTGGCGACGACCTCGACGGGCCGGGGCAGGTCGGCGACCGTGAGGTCGTCGAGGAAGCGGCCCTCCGAGAGGCAGGAGTCGGGCAGGAGGTAGCGGTGACCGACGGGCTGCCCGGCCAGGACGGCGGTGAGGTCGGTGCCGGTGAGCAGGCCCGAGACGCCGATGTTCCCGCCGAAGTAGTGGCTGGCCACGGGTACGAGCCGGATGTCGCTGCGTCCGAGCGACGCGATCAGCGGCGCGAGTACCCGGGCGCCGTACTCGCCCGTGAGGATGGCGACGGGCGGTGTGCCGGCGTCCCCGTCGTCGGCCCGCCGCCCCGGGGTGTCGACCGTCCCCGTGTGCGGTGCCCGGCGCGGCGCACGGTACCCGGAGGCCGGTGCGCCGTCCACGGCGGCGAAGAACCCGGGCCGGACGCCGAGGGCCGCGTGCTCGTCCCCCCCGAACGCGGCCTCGAAGGCGCGGGCCATGCCGAGGCCGTTCTCGTGCTGGGGGAACCCCTCGTAGGTCGCCGCCGGCGGAAAGGGTCGCTCGGCCATCAGGTAGTACTCGTCGGCGGCGAAGACCATCCGGCGGCCCACCGACTCGAGGAAGACGCCCTGCCACCGCTCCACCAGGTCGCAGACGGCCGCGGCCTCCTCGACGGTGTGGGGGCGCATGGCGTCCTCGTGCGAGAAGGTGCTGACACCGAGCGGCACGCAGGCCACGGTGGCGAGCCCGGGATAGCGGTCGAGCACGCCGGCCAGGGTGTCGTCCAGCACGTCGCCGTCGTTGCGGCCCGGGCACACCACGATCTGGCCGTGGACCTCGATGCCCCCGTCGAGCAGTGCACCGAGCCAGCGCAGGCTGGTGGCGCCGCGACGGTTGCGCAGCAGGCCGGCCCGGACGTGGGGGTCCGTGGCGTGGATGGACACGAACAACGGGCTCAGCCGCTCGGTCAGCACCCGCTCGAGGTCCATCTCGGTGAACCGGGTCAGCGTGGTGAAGTTCCCGTAGAGGAACGACAGGCGGTAGTCGTCGTCCTTCATGGACAGGCTGCGGCGCATGCCCTTCGGCAGCTGGTGGATGAAGCAGAACTCGCAGTGGTTGTCGCACGTGCGCACCCGGTCGAACACGGCCGAGGACACCTCGATGCCCAGTGGTTCGCCCGGCTCCTTGCGGACGGTCACCTCCAGGGGCGCGGGCAGGCCCCGGCGTCGGACCACCAGGTCCAGCTCGGGTTCGTCCACGAGGAGGCTGTATTCGATGACGTCACGGGGCGATCGTCCGTTGAGCGAGAGCAGCTCGTCGCCGGACTGCAGTCCGGACAGCGCGGCCGGTGACGATTCGGTGACGGCGACCACCTTGGGTGCCGTCGTCACTCGGAGCGCCGACATGTCCCCCAGGCTACCTGGTGGGACCCGCCCTTCCGCTCCGGCCCTCCCCCGCTCCCGCCGCTCCGGTCCGCTCCGGACGGCACCGTGGGCCGACCGGCCGGGGGGTCGGACGCCGGTAGCCTGGTGCGGTGCCCGTCGAACGCGTCATCCTGGCCGAGCCCCGGGGGTTCTGCGCCGGGGTGGAGAAGGCGATCAAGGCCCTGGCCTGGATGGTCCGGGTGTTCGAACCGCCCGTCTACTGCTACCACGAGATCGTCCACAACCGGCACGTCGTGGACCAGTTCGAGGCCCAGGGTGTCGTCTTCGTGGACGACGTGTCCACCGTGCCGCCGGGTGCGCCGCTGATGCTGTCGGCCCACGGGTCGGCCCCCGAGGTGGTCGAGGCGGCACGGACCGACGGACGGGTGGTGGTGGACGCGGTGTGTCCCCTCGTCACCAAGGTCCACCACGAGCTCAAGGTCCGGGCGCGCAAGGGCTACACCGTGCTCTACGTGGGACACCACGGCCACGAGGAGGCGGTGGGGACGATGGCCGTCGCGCCCGAGTCGGTCCGTCTGCTCGAACACGTCGAGGACGTGGACGCCGTGGACCTGCCGCCGGCGGAGGGGGCGGACCCGATGGTGGCGCTGCTGGCCCAGACCACCCTCAGCCACGACGAGTGGACGGACATCGTCGACCGGGCGCGCCAGCGCTTCCCCGACCTGTGGATGCCCAACCGGAGCGACCTCTGCTTCGCCACCACCAACCGCCAGGCGGCGCTCAAGGCGCTGGCGGGCCGGTGCGACGCGGTGGTCGTCATCGGCTCCGACAACTCGTCGAACACGGTGGCCCTGGCCACGGTCGCCACGGCGTTCGGCTGCCCCCGGGTGGTACGTGTCAACGACGCCTCCGAGCTCCCCGACGACCTGACGGGGACGGTCGGGGTCACGGCCGGAGCGTCCGCCCCCGAGTCGCTGGTGGACGCCGTGGTGGCCCGCCTGGCCCCCGTGCACGGCGTCGAGAGCTCGGCCGTGACGGTCGAGGAGGAGTACTTCCCGCCCCCGCCCGAGCTGCGCGAGCTCCTGCGGGGACTCGAGACGGCCCTCGGGCTCCTCAACCGGGCACCGGAACTCGCCGGCGTCGCCGCCGACCCGGCGGGCCGGGTGCTGGCCGACGACCGGAACACGGCCGCCGCCGACGTGCTCCGGCAGATCGCCACCCTCCCCTGACCGACGGGGCGGACGCCCGTTGCGGTTTTGGCGCGAGACTGTGCGCATGACGACCTCGCCCACGGCTGACACCCCCACCCCGTCGTTCACCCGCATGGACGCCTCCACCGCGGAGCAGTGGGCCGTGGTCGGCGCCGAGACGGCGAAGCACCAGGGCCGGGTGGCCGACCGGGTGCTCCTCCTGCTCGGATCGCTGGCCGACGTCGTCGACGGGTTCGCCGTGGACCAGCTGACCCACTGCCTGCAGACCGCCACCCGGGCGGAGCGGGCGGGCGCCGACGACGAGATGGTCGTGGCCTCCCTGTGCCACGACGTGGGAAAGGCGATCTCGGTGCCCAACCACCCGAGGATCGCCGCCGAGATCCTCCGTCCCTACGTGCGGGACGAGGTGACCCAGGCGATCCTGTTCCACCAGGAATTCCAGGGGCGGCACTACTTCCACCACTTCGACATGGACCCCGACCTGCGCGACAACCACCGGGACCAGCCGTGGTACCCGCTGGCCGAGCGGTTCGCCGACGAGTGGGACCAGACCAGCTTCGACCCGGACTACCCGACGGAGCCGCTCGCCCACTTCGAGCCCAGGGTCCGTGCCGTCTTCGCCAGGCCCCACAGCATCTGATGGGTCCGACCCAACGCCACCGGTGGCTGACCCTCCCCGACAGCCGGGCGGCGCGACGGTCGGCCCGGCTGGTCGGCTACGTGCTCGACCAGGTCCGGGCGGACTTCGCCGCCCGCTACCCGAACGCACGGTTCGGCCCCGTGGTGGCGCTCGTCGCCGCCTACAACGAGGAGGCCAACATCGGGGCGGTCCTGAAGGCGATGCCCACACTGGTCGGCGACCTCGAGGTGTCGACCCTGGTGGTCGTCGACGGCGGGACCGACGCGACGGCCCAGGTGGCGCTCGATGCCGGGGTCTGGACCTGCGTCCTTCCGGTCAACCTCGGCCAGGGCGCCGCCCTGCGGCTCGGCTACGAGCTGGCCTCCGCGCACGGCGCCCGGTACGTGGTGACCCTCGACGCCGACGGCCAGAACGACCCCGCGGAGCTGCCCGTCATGCTCGGTCCCCTGCTCGACGACACGGCGGACCTCGTGATCGCCTCGCGTCGGCTCGGTACGGATCGGACGACCGACCGGTTCCGACGGGCCGGGGTGACGGTCTACGCGTGGGCCATCAACCGCATCGCCCGGCAGCACCTGACCGACTCCTCCAACGGGTACCGGGCCTTCCGGGTCGACGTGCTCGACGACATCGTCCCCCACCTGGTCCAGGACCAGTACCAGACGGCCGAGGTGGTGATCACCGCCTCGAGCCGGGGGTGGCGGCTCACCGAGCGACCCACGATGTGGCACCCGCGGGCGTCGGGGACGTCGAAGAAGGGCGGCAACCTCGTCTTCGGATTCCACTACGCGAAGGTCATCGTGACCACCTGGGCCCGCGTCGCGCTGGGCAACCGCGCCCGCCGCTGACCGCCCGCCGGCGTCAGTAGCGGCCGGTGACCTCGACCGAACGGTCGTAGAGCTGCTGGAGCGACGCGGTGAGCTGTTCGGTCAGCCCGTGGATCCGGCTCCGGGGGATCCGGCCGGTGCCGGAGCGCTCGGGCGGAGCGAGGGCCTCCCCCACCTCCAGGTGGATGTGGCGGGGCCGGGGGATCCGGGTGCCCTTGGGCATCACCGAGGCCGATCCGCCGATCCCGACCGGCACCACCGTGGCACCGGTGCGCGCCGCCAGGAAGGCGACGCCCTCGTGGAGGTCCGCCACCACCGGACCGGTGCGCCGCTCGCCCTCGGGGAACAGGATCAGGACCTCGCCGGCCTCGAGCACCTGCTGGGCCCGGCGCATGGCCTCGCGGTCGGCCGACTCCCGGTGGACGGGGAACGCCCCCACCGACGGCAGGATCCGGGCCAGCACGGGGTTCCTCCAGAGCGAGTCCTTGGCCATGTAGTGCAGTTTGCGGTCGGTGACCTCGGAGGCCACGAAGAAGTCGATGAAGGACCGGTGCACCGGTGCGATGATCACCGGGCCCTCGGCCGGGACCGTCCCCTGGCGGTGCACCGAGGTGCGGAACAGGAGCGCGTTGAGGAGGCGGACGAGCAACCGGAGGAACCGGTAGATCCGGGTGAACCGGGTGTCCACCCGGATCTCCGTCCCGGGTGGGATCCCGTCGGCCCCGTCGGTCTCCCCCGCTCCCCCGTCCGGGTTCACAGCCATGCCAGCACCTGTTCCACGATCTCCTCCACGCTCTGCGCCCCCGTGTCGATGACCCTCGCACCGTCGGCCCGGCCCAGCGGCGACGTGGCCCGCGTGCTGTCGAGTCGGTCCCTGCGGGCCAGTGCCGCCGCGCCCTCCTCGGCCCGGCGGGCGGCCCGGACCTCGGGGGAGGCGTCGAGGTAGAGCTTGAGCGTCGCGTCGGGGAGGACGACCGACCCGATGTCCCGACCCTCCACCACTCCCCCGCCGTGGGCGGCCACCCACGAGCGCTGCCGCTCGACCAGGGCCGTCCGGACCGCCGGGTTGGCGGCCACCGCCGAGACGGCCGCGCTGACCTCGGGACCGCGGACGGCCTCGGTGATGTCGGTGCCGTCGGCCACGACACGGTCACCGACGTCGATGGCGAGGCGTCGGGCCACCTCGGCCACGGCGTCGGCGTCGGCCGGGTCGACTCCCCGTTGGAGCACGGCCCAGGCCACCGACCGGTACATGGCGCCGGTGTCCAGGCGTTGGAGGCCGAGCCGCTCGGCCAGCGCCCGTGACAGGGTCGACTTGCCCGAGCCGGCGGGACCGTCGATGGCGACGACCACCGGGGAGCGGTCGCCCGTGGTCACGACGTCTCCCCGCGGAGCCGGTCGAGGGTGTCGGCGAATCCCGGATAGCTGGTGGCGACCGAGTCCCACCCGGTCACCACCGTCGGCCGGCCGGGGGCGCACGCGGCTCCGGCGACGGCGGCGGCCATGGCCATCCGGTGGTCGCCGCCGGCGTCGAGGACCCCCGGGGTGGGGACGGTCCCGCCGTCGACGACGAGGTCGTCGCCCTCGACCCGGGCCGCCCCCCCGAACGCCGCCACCAGGCGCACGGTCCCGGCCAGCCGGTCGGACTCCTTGACGCGCAGTTCGCCGACGTCGCGGAACCGGGTCGGGCCGTCGGCCACCATGGCGGCCACGGCCAGGACCGGCACCTCGTCCAGGGACGGGATCTCGGCGGCGTCGACCGTGGTGCCGACGAGGCCGGAGTGGGAGGCCGTGAGGGCGCCCACCGCCCCTTCCCGGTCGTGCAGCTCCAGCGAGGCACCCATGCGCGCCAGGACGTGCACGAACCCGATGCGCTCGGCTCCGAGGTGGACGTGCTCGACCGTGACCCGGCTGCCGGGGACGACCACCCCGGCCACGGCCCAGAACGCGGCCTGCGACGGGTCCCCGGGGACGTGGCGGTCGACCGGTCGCAGCGCACTCCGGCGCAGGCGGACGACCCGGCCGTCCCCCCACGGTTCGACGGTGACGAGGGCGCCGGCATCGGCCAGCATCTCCTCGGTGTGCGCCCGGGTCGCCACCGGTTCGCGCACCACCGTCTCGCCGTCGGCGTCGAGCCCGGCCAGGAGCACGGCCCCCTTCACCTGGGCGCTGGCCATCGGGGGGGTGTAGTCGATGCCGCGCAGCCTGCCGCCGGTGACCGTCAGCGGGGGCAGGCACCGGTCCCCCCTCCCGACCACGTCCGCGCCCATGCGCCCGAGCGGTCCGGCGATCCGGTCCATCGGGCGGGAGCGGAGCGAGGCGTCACCGGTCAGCCGCGTCACCCCGGGGATGCCGGCCACGACGCCGACCAGGAGGCGCATGCCCGTCCCCGAGTTCCCGAGGTCGATCTCGTCCCCGGGTGCGGCGAGGCGGCTCCGACCGCCCTCCACGACGACGGTCCCGGTGGACGGGTCGCGGTCGATCCGGGCCCCCAGGGCTCCGACGGCGCGCCGGGTGCGGACGACGTCGTCCCCGTCGGACAGGCCGGTGAGCACCGACGTGCCCTCGGTCAGCGCGGCGAGCAGCAGCGCCCGGTGCGAGATCGACTTGTCCCCCGGCACGGTGACGGTGCCGGCGAGGGGCCGGCCGCCGGCGACCTCGAGGGTCCCGGTCGCCGCGGTCGTCACCGGACCGTCCCGACGGGCGACGTGCTCGACCGGTGGCCCTTGGCGGCGAGCGCCCCGGCGAACGTCGGCGCCGAGGCGGCGTCGATGACCACGACGAGCACGCCGCGGTCCCCCTCGACCGAATGGGCGATCTCCACGTCGTAGATGTTGATGCCCAGCTCGGTGGCGAGGACGGCGATCTCGGCGAAGGTCCCCGGGCGGTCCAGGACGGGGATCCGTACCTCGGCCAGCTCCTCGGGCCGGGGTGCCCGCTCGCTCATGGCGCGCCGGGCCGTGGCCGCCCGCTCGAGCACCTCGAGCAGCGAGGCGTGGTCGCGCTCGGCCACCCGCCGGCGCATGGCCCCGAGGGCGTCGATGAGCAGGTCGAGGGTGTCGACGATGGCGGTGGCGTTGTCGTCGCAGATCCCGGGCCAGATGGAGGGCTGGCCGGCGGCGATCCGGGTCATGTCGCGGAAGCCGCCGGCCGCCAGCTGCAGCAGGGCGCCGTGCTCCTCCCCCAGGTCGGAGGCCAGCGCCATCAGGGCGGCGGCGGTCAGGTGGGGCACGTGGGAGACGACGGCGACCAGCGAGTCGTGCTCGGCCGGGTCCAGGGCGACGACGTTGGCGCCGAAGTCGGCCAGGACGCCGCGGACCTGGGCGTAGGCGGCGGGATCGGTGGAGGTCGTCGGGGTGAGGACCCAGGTGGCGCCCACGAACAGCTCGGCCGAGGCGCCCTCGACCCCCACCTGCTCGCTGCCGGCCATGGGGTGCCCGCCGACGAACCGGGGACGGTCGACCGCGGCCACCAGCGATCCCTTGACGCTGCCCACGTCGGTCACCACGGCCGACGGGTTCCAGCCCCCGCCCGTCAGCACCTCGGCGATCACCCCGGGGGCGACGTGCACCGGTGTCGCCACCACCACCAGGTCGGCCCCGCGGTCCTCCCCCGCCACGTCGAGGGCGCCCAGCTCGACGGCCCGCGCCATCGTGGCCGGGGAGGCGTCGGTACCGCTGACGTGCCACCCGAGCGAGCGCAGGGCCATGCCCACCGAACCGCCGATGAGCCCGGTCCCGATGATCATGGCCCGCCCCGCGGACCCGGGTCGGGGCGCCGGGCGGTCAGCCGGGGAGGTCGTCACGGAGTCCCTGGGCGCCCTCGAGGTAGACGTGGAGGATCTCGTCCCGGGGGCGTGCGGTGGTGACGTGCAGCATGACGCGGACGCACCGGGGAACCGAGCCGACGATGGCCAGCTCCCGGGCGCAGATGAGGGGCACGGCGCCGAGCCCGAGGGTGCGGGCCGCCGTGGCCGGGAAGATCGACACGAGGTCCTCGGTCGCGGTGAACAGGATGGAGACGATGTCGTCCTCCACCAGGTCGTTCCGCTCCATGATCCGGCTCAGCAGTGCCACCACCCGCTCGGTGACGGCCTCGGGGGTGTCCTCCTCGACCGTGGTGGCGCCGCGGATCGCTCGCAGGGTGACAGGCATCAGGCAGGCATGTTACCCAGGGGGCGGGGCGTCGCCCGACGGGCCGGAACCGGCGTCGTCGACCCCGCCGGCGGGCACGGCCGCGGCGGCCAGGCCCCGGACCTCGTCGAAGGTGAGGGGCCGGTACGAGCCGGGCGGCAGCGACGGGTCGGTGAGCGGTCCGATCCGGGTCCGGACCAGCCGGGTGACGGGATGGCCCACGGCGTCGCACATCCGGCGGATCTGCCGGTTCCGCCCCTCGTGGATGACCATGCGCAGGAGCGTCGGGGCGACCACGGACACCCGGGCCGGGGCGGTGGTGCCGTCCTCGAGCGCCACCCCCTCGCGCAGCGTCCGGACGTCGCCCGCCGACGGCTCCCCCTCGACCTGCACGAGGTACTCCTTGGGCACGCCGTAGGACGGGTGGGTGAGGCGGTGGGTGAGCTCGCCGTCGTTGGTGAGGACGATCAGGCCCTCGGAGTCCATGTCGAGGCGCCCGACCGGGAACACCCGGGGCTCGGCGGGCACGAGGGTGACCACCGTGGGGCGCCCGTGGGTGTCCTCGGCGGTGGAGACGACGCCGGCCGGCTTGTTCACCAGGTAGTGGACGAGGCCGGGCCGTACCGGAAGGGGGACGCCGTCCAGCTCGATGACGTCCTCGTCGGGGTGCACCCGGCGACCGAGGACCGGCACCTCGCCGTTGACGGTGACCCGGCCGTCGACGATCAGGTCCTCGCAGACCCGCCGGGAGCCGACCCCGGTCCTGGCCAGCACCTTCTGCAGGCGCTCGCCGGTGGGGAGGGTGTCCGACCGGTCGTCCGCACCGCCGTCCCCGTCCCCGTCCCGGGGACCCTCAGGCATCGGGGGCCGGGCGCATCTGCTCCTCGAGCTCGGCCAGAGCCTCGGGTCCCGGCAGCAGGTCCTCCACGGGCGGGAGCTGCTCCAACCGGTCGAGCCCGAGCCGCTCGAGGAAGGCGTCCGTGGTGGCGTAGAGCACCGCCTGCCCGGGACCCGCGGCCCGGCCCACCGGTGTGATGTAGCCGCGGTGCTCCAGCAGGCGGACCACGCCGTCCACGTTGACGCCGCGCAGGGCGGCCACCTGGGCCCGGCTCACCGGCTGCTTGTAGGCGACGATGGCCAGCGTCTCGAGGGCGGCGGCGGACAGCCGCGACGACACGCCCACGTTGGCGAACCGCTCGACGTAGGGCGCGAGGTCCGGGTGGGTCTGGATGCGCAGCCCCCCGGCGATCCGCACCACCTCGAAGCCCCGGCCCCCGTCGCGGCACGATGCGGCGAGCTCGTCGACGACCGGGTCGATGCGCTCCACCGGGATCTCGAGCAGCTCGGCCAGGAGCCCGGGGGGGACCGGCTCCACGGCCACCACGAGGACGGCCTCGACGGCGCGGGCTTCCGGGGAGAGGGGCACGGTTCAGCCCTCGTACTCGTCGGTCGGACCGGATCCCACGGACACCGTGGCGGGGGCGCCCGGGACCCACTCCACGGCCAGGTCGCCGAAGGTCCGCCCCTGGTCGAGGGAGACCCGGCCCTGCTTGCACAGCTCGAGCAGGGCCAGGAACCGGACGATGATCTCGATGCGCGAGGTGAGGTGCCCCGTCAGGGCCCGGAACGTGGACGGCCCCGTCCGGGGCAGCCGCAGGGCGAGCTCGGCCACCGCGTCGGCGACGGTGACGGCGTCGACGGTCACGTGGTGGAGGTCGACGACCGGTGCCGGCCGCTCGGCGGTGGCCCGCATGAACGCCGCCGCCACCTGCTCGGGGGTGACCCCTTCCAGCAGGTCGGGGGCGTGGACGACGAGATCGGGGTCGAGCCCGGCGGTCCGGGGCACGGACCGGGCCGCCCGCTCGATGAGCAGGGCGAACCCGTCGGCCGCCGCCGCGTAGGCCTGGCACTCGAGGAGCCGGGCGAGCAGGAGGTCCCGCTCCTCCCAGCCGACGAGCTCCTCGTCGGGTTCGACGTCCCCGCTCCCCGGCAGGAGGCGCCGGGACTTCAGCTCGACGAGGACGGCGGCGACCACCAGGAACTCGGACAGCACGGGCAGGTCGACCTCGTCCCAGCCGGCCACCTCGGCCACGAACGCGTCGACCACCTCGGACAACGGGATGTCGAAGATGTCCACCTGGTGCCCCGTGACCAGCTGCAGCAGGGCCTCGATGGGACCCTCGTAGGCGGGGACGGAGACGGTGGCGACCACGGAGTCGAACGTTACCGGGTGGGAGCGCCCCCGCCGTGCACCCGGGCGCGACGCCCCCGGGAGGGGCGGACGGGTGCCCCGGGGCACCGGTCCACGGGCGCCACGGCCTACGATGACCCCCTCATGGCACGCGTGCTCTCCGGAATCCAACCCAGCGGCGACCTCCACCTCGGCAACTACCTGGGGGCGATCCGCAACTGGGTCGAGGACCAGGACGTCCACGACGCCTACTACAGCGTGGTCGACCTGCATGCCCTCACCCTGGACATCGACCCGGTCCAGCTGCGGGCACGCACGCACGACACCGCGCTCGACCTGCTGGCCGCCGGGCTCGACCCCGAGCGCTGCACGCTGTTCGTCCAGAGCCACGTCGTCCAGCACACCCAGATGGCCTGGCTGCTCGAGTGCACGGCCACCATGGGCGAGCTGCGCCGGATGACCCAGTTCAAGGACAAGAGCGAGGGCCGCGAGTCGGTCCGGGTGGGGCTGTTCACCTACCCGGTGCTCCAGGCCGCCGACATCGTGCTGTACGACGCCGAACGGGTCCCGGTCGGCGACGACCAGCGCCAGCACGTCGAGCTCGCCCGCGAGGTGGCGGTCCGGTTCAACCACCGCTTCGGCGACACCCTCGTCGTGCCCGAGGCGGCCGTCCCGAGGACGGCTGCCCGCGTGATGGACCTCCAGCACCCCGGGCGGAAGATGTCCAAGTCGGTCAGCTCGCCGCTCGGCACGATCCTGGTGCTCGACGGACCCGACGAGATCACCCGGAAGGTCAAGAAGGCGGTGACCGACACCGACGGCGAGGTGCGCTACGACCCCGAGCACAAGCCCGGGGTGGCCAACCTGCTCGAACTGCTCGCCGTGTCGACCGGGAGGACGCCGGACGCCGTGGCCGGCGCCTACGAGCGCTACGGCGACCTGAAGCGCGACACGGCCGAGGCGCTGATCGAGCTGCTGGCGCCGCTCCAGGCCCGGCGGGCGGAGCTGGCCGCCGACCCCGGTGCCGTCCCCGCCCTGCTGGCCCGGGGCGCGGCCAAGGCGGCCGAGGTGGCCGGCGCCACCTACGACCGGGCCGCGGCGGCGGTCGGACTGCTCGCCCCGGCATGACCGCGGCGGTGCCGGGGCCCGACGGGCCCGTCAGGCCCCCCGACGCCGCGCCGGCGGCGGCACCGGCCGCGACGACGGCGTCGGACGACACGACGGTCCCCGACGACGCCGCCGGCGGGCGGTCCGCCTCCCCCGCCCGGCGGTTCGTGCGCCTGCCGATGCGCGCCGTCCTGCTCTACCTGGCGTCCCGGGCCGGGATGCTGCTCGTCGCCACCGCCGTCGCCTCGGACACCCACCAGCCCGTGGTCCGGACCCTGACCCCGTGGGACAGCAGCTGGTACCTGATGATCGCCCGGAGCGGGTACGTCCGCCACATCCCGCCCGGCTCCGGGAACCCGGCCCAGTCCGACCTCGGGTTCTTCCCGCTCATCCCGGTGCTGACCCGGGTGACGCACGCCGTCACCGGGTTCGGCTGGAGCGTGTCCGGACTGGTCACCACCTTCGTGCTCGGCCTGGCCGCCTCCGTCGCCGTGTGGTGGATGCTGCACGACGTCTTCGGTCGCTCCGGAGCGGACCGGGGCACGGCCCTGGTGGTCTTCTCCCCCGGGGCCCTGGTGCTCAGCCTCGTCTACTCGGAGGCGGGGACGATCCTCTTCGTGGCCTGTTCCCTGATGGCGCTCCGGCGACAGCGGTGGGTCGTCGCCGGCCTGTGCGCCGCGGTGGCCACCACGGCCGATCCGGTGGGCGCCGCCGCCGTCGTCCCCTGCGTGGTGGCGGCGGTGCTCGCCATCCGCCGTCGGGGCGAGTGGCGGGCGCTGGCGGCCCCGGTGCTCGCCCCCCTCGGCATCGGGACGTTCTTCCTCTATCTGTGGGTCCATGCCGGATCGCCGTTCACCTACTTCCGGGCCCAGCGGGCGGGCTGGCAGGGAGGCACCTACTTCACGAGCATCCCCACGTCGTTCACCCACCTGTTCGGGCACTGGTTCGCCGACCCGGACTACGCGGTCAAGGCCGTGTCGGCGGTGGTGGCGGTCGCCCTGTTGGTGCTCTTCTTCCGGTCCCGCCCCCCCGGGACCTGGATCGGCTACGTGGTGGCGGTGCTGGCTTTCGGGGTGCTCTCGCCCGTGATCGGGGTGACGCCGCGCCTCGTCCTGCGGGCGTTTCCGCTGCTCGGTGTGGTCGGGGCCAGGCTCCCGCCGCTGTGGTTCGAGGCCGTGCTGGGCCTCTCGGCGCTGTGCATGGCGGCACTGGGGATGATGGCCATGGGCGGACCGCTCTGGACCCCCTGACCGGCGCGGGAACCGACCCCCGTCCTCGGAACACGATCGGCGCGGACCTACACTCGCGCGGATGCGCGTCCCCGTCGACATCCCCCCGCGCCCACCGTCGCCGGGGCCGACGGCCCCTCCCGTCCCGCTCTCCCGGAGGTCGATCGTCCTGCTCTCGGCCCTGGGAGCGCTGTCGGTGGCCTGGCTGTGCCACGCCGTGTGGATCCGGACCGTGCACCGGACCCAGCTGGACTACGCCGTCTACGTGATGGGGGCCCACCACCTGGTGGACGGCACCCTCTACACGGTCTCCCTCGGCCTGGCCGGCTACCCGCACCTCCCCTTCACCTACCCGCCGGTCGCCGCACTCGGGTTCGTCCCGCTGGGACTGCTGTCGGTCGCCGCGGGCCAGGTGGTCTGGGCGCTGGTCAACATGGCGAGCCTGTTCGCCATCGTCGCACTCTCGCTCCGCTGCGTGCGGCCGGGCATCGACCGGGTCCGCCTCCTCCTGTTCAGCCTGGTCCTGGTGGGACCGTCCACGTTCCTGCTCCCGGTCTGGCTGACCCTCTACTTCGGGCAGATCAACCTCGTCCTGTGCGCGCTCATCCTGGCCGATCTCACCACGACGATCCGGGTGGGGACCCGGCGACTGCCCCGGGGCGTCCTCGTCGGGGTCACGGCGGCGGTCAAGCTCATCCCGCTCGTCTTCGTCCCGTACCTCTTCGTGACCCGCCAGGTCCGGACGGCGTGGACGGCCCTGGCCGGCTTCGCCGGGGCCACCCTGGTGGCCGCTGCGGTCGATCCCTCGCTGACCTGGTCCTACTTCACCCGGTACGCCACCGACGCCCAGCGGGTGGGTGGCGTCTTCTACATCAGCAACCAGAGCCTGCGCGGGGCGGTCGACCGGCTCGACCACCGGGTGGTCCCGACGGTGGTGGTCACCGCGGCCAGCGCCGTCGTCCTGGTGACCGGCATCGCGCTGGCCCGCTGGGCCCATCGCGACTCCTCGCCGTTCCTCGGGATCCTCGTGTGCGCCACCACCGGGATGCTCGCCTCTCCCATCTCCTGGGAGCACCACCTGGTCTGGGTGGTGCCGATGCTGCTCTGGCTCGCCTGCGCACCCGACCGTCCGGCCGGCGGATGGGTGTGGGCCGCCGCCGGCGCCGCCGTCCTGGTGTGGGCACCGGTGCTCCACGTCCCCTCGGGCGGGGTGAACGAGCTCCACGAGCACGGATGGCAACTGCTTGCCGGGAACTCGTTCTCCGCCCTGCTCGCGGCGTTCCTGATCGGCGTGGCGATCCTCCTCGCCGTCCGCCGTCGGGCCGGCCGGGGCCCGTCGCTCAGTGGCCCACCGTCCCCTGCGACCAGTACTGCAGCGGCGACGTAGACAGCGCGTCGGGCGACGTGGTGTAGGCCTCGACCAACCACCGGGCGCCGTGGTCGGGCGCCCAGGTGAACCGGGGCGGGCGCAGCACGTACCGGGTCGTGGCCCCCGGGGGGATCGGCGACTCGCCCCGGACCGGCGTCGCCCGCCAGAACCCGTCCGGGTGTCCCCCGCCCGAGGACACCATGAAGCGCGGGAGGAGGGCCCGGTCCGCCCCGTTGCGGACGGAGACCTCGACCGCGACGTAGTGCAGCCCGCCGTCGACGGTGGCCACCCCTCCGGCCGTGGCGCGGTCGACGGCGATCGACAGCGGGGCCGAGGTGAATGCCACCACGAGGAGGGCGACGGTGACCACGGCGGGTCCGCCCACGGCCAGGCGCGCCACCCGGGTGCGCCGTCCCCCGGGTACCGTCGGCGCCGGTACCGGTGCGACGGACCGGACGCTCAGCGCGGCCACGAGGGCCGCCGGCACCAGGTCCAGGATGTAGTTGGCGAGGCTCCGGTCCGGCAGGAAGAACGCGACCGGGACGAGGAAGAGCCAGGCACGTCGGAGACGCGCTTCGAACCAGGCGAAGGCCGACAGCAGCGTGACGAACCCGAGCGCGGCCGCCGCGGCCAGCCACGGGAGCACCACGCCTCCGGTCAGACCGTGGAGGGCGAGGGTCACCACCCCCTGACCGTCGGGCACGAGCGGCTGGAAGAGGGGGAGGAAGGCGCCCCGGAACCAGGCCGACGGGGACCACACGAGGAACGCCAGGTTGACCGCCAGGAACGACCCCGCCACCAGCGCGGCGTACCGCACGCCGGTGGCGACCGGTCGGCCGCCGGACCGCCGGGCCTCGAGGGCGACACCCACCACGAGGAACGGGACGCAGAACCACGGGGTCTGCTTGATCGAGCACGCCACCCCCAGGCTCACCGGGCCGACCCAGGCGGGCAGCCACGGGACGACCCGGGACGGGAACCGGTCCCAGCGCCAGACGGCCAGGACCAGGAACGGCACGAACAGCGCGTCGGTCCCGCCGTTCGCGAACGCGCCGGTGAGGGCTCCGGTGAGCAGCAGCAGGGGGGCGAGCCAGCGCAGGATCCCCGGGAGGAGGCAGAACACGAGGATCCCGGTCACCAGCCAGGCGCCGAGATCGACCCAGTCGGTGACCATGTGGGTCAGCCCCAACCCCATCACCGGGGCCTGGAGGAGGAACGATCCCGCCGGGTAGGAGATGTTGGCGGTGTGGGTCCCGTCGATCTGGTAGGTCCAGAAGGCCGACGCGGGGTGCAGGAGCCGGGACGCCGCGGCCATCGAGGACGTGTACGGATTCCGCCCGTCGAGGAACAAGCGGGTGGCGACCTGGTTGAACGCCGCCGAGTCGGTCGTGTAGAAGTGCCGCAGGTGGATGGAGGTGCCCTCGGTCACCGCCACCGCGGCCAGGGCGGCCCCGAGCCCGGTGGCCTGCATCCACCGGCCCAGCGGCCGGGGGACGGACCACAGGAGGACCAGGCCGGCCAGTCCCGCCGCCACTAGCACGGGGGCGAGGACGACGGCCCACGGGCCGGCCGACCACGACCCCCAGTACTGGAGCGCGGACGACAGCACGCCCACCCACACCAGGGTCCAGGCGCACCGCTGCACCAGGGCGAGGGACCCGGACACGTCGGCCGGCGGCCCCGTAGGGGTGGCCGTGGTCGGAGCGTCGCCGGTCACGGGAACACCGCACGGGAGGCGAGCTCGAGGACCGAGAAGCCGAGCAGCAGGACGGCGGAGATCCCCACGAGCCACCCGTGGACCCGGCCCTCGTAGCGCGTGCCGAGGGCGACGACCATCGGGAAGGCGAGCAGGAGGAAGCGGGGCCGCAGCCCGACGGGCTGGGAGACGGCGGCGGCGCCGACGGCACAGATCCCGTACAGCAGGACGGGGGCGGGCTGGTGCTCGCGGACCATCAGCACGATCCCGACCACGGCGGCCAGGGTGCCGAAGAAGAGGATCTGCCCGGTGAGGGTCGGGGCCCGGGGATCGCGCAGGAACGTGCCCAGGATCCGGAACGGGTACTCGAGCGAGGGGTAGCTCTTCCATCCGCCCCGTTCGGTGAGCCGCCAGGCGTCGATGCGGCCCGTGTGGAGGGCGGTGTAGGTCATGTAGGCCACGAACCCGAGCGGTGCCACCGCCGGCGCCACCAGCGCGGCGAACCGACGCTCGCGCACGATGGCGCGCCCGGCGCACCAGGCGCAGCTGACGACGAAGGCGAGGGCGACCGGCGACGACGCCGTGGCGAGCGCCCCGAGCGCGCCGGCCAGCCACCAGCGACGGTCCAGGAGGGCCAGCAGCCCGAGGGAGACGCAGGTGATCACGATCCCCTCGGAGTAGGCGAGGCTGAAGACGAAGCTGCCGGGGAACACGGCGAACAGGAGCGCGGCCCGCCGCCCGGCCGCGTCCCCCCCGAGGCGGCGGGCGAGGAGGCCCACCCCGTAGACGGCGGTGGCGCCGGTGGCGGCGGAGAGCACCAGGGCGAGTACGCCGGCCGACAGCCCGGTGGCGGCGGCGGCCCGGACGAGGAGCGGGAACAGCGGGAAGAAGGCGACCGGGTTGGCGGCCACGTGTCCGTGGACCATGGGGAGGTGCGCCGGGTACCCGTGGTGGACGATGCGCAGGAACCACGCCCCGTCCCAGATGTCGAGGTCGTAGAGGAGGCTGTTGTGGGTGAACCGGTTGACCACCGCCACGAACCCCACGGTGGCGATCCGGCAGGCCGCGTAGACGACCAGCGCGGTGCGCGGGAACCAGCGGACCCCCGCGCCCTCGGGCACCGCGGCCTCCGCCTCCCCGTCCCCGGCGGCGGGTCCGGGACCGGCGACCGCGGGGTCGGCCGGCACCGTGCCGGTGGTGTCGGGCGCGGCCGGCACCGTGCCGGTGGTGTCGGGCGCGGTCTCAGGAGCCACCGGCGGGGGCTCCCAACATCGTGCGCCAGCGACCCGAGACCACGTACCCGGCGGCCGCGGCCACCAGGATCGGACCGGCCACCCAGTAGTCGCCGCCGTTGAGCATCGGCGTGCCGCCCGCACCCACCACCAGCATGGCCAGGGCGGCCACGACGGCCAGCGCCCGGGAGCGCTGGGCGGAGGTGGCGGCCAGGACGGCGATCCCCCACATCAGGTACCACGGCCACAGGGTCGGGCTGAGCACCACGAAGACGAGCAGCGACACGCCGAGCAGGCGGAGCATGTCGCGGCCCCGGGTGTGCAGCACCATCCAGGCGATCGCGGCCACGGCCGCCACGCTGCCGACCGCCTGGGCCGACGAGACCACGGTCGAGCGGGCCACGGGGATCCCGAACAGGTGGAGTACGCCGTAGGCGAAGGAGCCGACGGACACCACCGGGGTGATCAGCACCCGGAGCGTGGTGGGCACGTGCAGGGCGGTGGGCCCGAGCCAGGTCCAGCCGTACCCCGAGCCCCACGTGATGCCGGCCACGACGACACCGGTGATCAGGGCCGATTCGGCGATCACCGCCACCCGGCGGGACCCCTCGGCCCGGGTGCACTCGTCGGCCACCAGGAACACGATGGCGGCGGCGGCCGGCAGCTTGACGGTGGCGGCCACGGCGCACAGGGCGATCCCCCACCGCAGCCGACCGCCGGTCCCGAGGACCAGACCGGCCAGCATGAGGCCCACCATGAGGGCGTCGTTGTGTCCGGACGAGACGAAGCTGAACAGGGCGAGCGGGCTCAGCACGCCCAGCCACAGGGCGATGCCCGGATCGTTGCCGCGCCGACGGGCCAGCACCGGGAGCGAGACCATCATGAGGGCCACACCCACCAGTTCGAGTGCCCGGAAGACCAGGACCTGGACGACCAGGGACCCGCCTCCCAGCGACGAACAGGCACGGCTCAGCACGACGAACAGCGGGCCGTACGGCGACGCCGTGTGCTGCCACACCGTGGCCACCGAGGACAGCACGTCGCCCGGCCCGAGTGCCGCGGGTGGCACCAGGTACGGGTCCGCGCCGATCCGGGCGAGCGCGCCCTGGGCGACGTAGCTGTAGAGGTCGCGACTGAACAACGGGGTGGCGAGCAGGAACGGGAGACCCCACAGCGCCAGAGTGACCCAGGCCGTCCGCACCGGGAACCCGCCGCGGCGGGCGTGGACGCCGACCCCGGCCCATCCGGCCAGCAGCACGACCAGGGCGACGTAGAAGGCCAGGTGGGCGCCGATCCCGCCGCCGGTGGGCACGGTGAACCACCAGTGGACGCGGGTCGGGTGCGGGACGGCGCCGATGACGCTGCCGGCGAGCACCATGCCGACCGAGCCGAGGGTGCCGACGGCGATGCAGACGGGGAGGGACGGGACGGTGCGCTGGAGCGGTGTCGCCGTGGCGATGGTCTGCACTCCTCTCCCTACTCCCGCTCCCCTGGGTCGATCCCCGCCGGGTGGTGGTCGACCCGGCCGGCTGGCGCCCCCGACGCTACTCGGGCGCCCCGAGCGCCACGCGGCGCACCACGGTCGGGATCACACCAGCCGGTGGATCCACCAGTCGATCACGTGGTTGATGAGCGAGCTCCATGCGTTGTTGAACAGGAGGATGAGGAGGAACGGGAGGAACATCAGGAACGGCTGGAGGTTGTAGTAGCCGGCCAGGTACCGCTCGGGGAGGAACCGCTCGAGCACGGCGGCCCCGTCGAGCGGTGGGCACGGGATGAGGTTGAACACGCCGAGGACGATGTTGGCGATCCCGGCGTAGAAGAAGATCTGCTGGGCGAGGGACGGGGCCGCCCCCGACAGCAGGGTCGCCCGGCCGCCCACGGCCACGAAGCACACGCCCGTCACGGCCGCCAGGGCGAAGTTGGTGAGCGGGCCCACCAACGACACCAGCACGGTGTGGTTGCGGGGGCTGCGCAGGTTCCCGGTCATGACCGGGACCGGCTTCGCCCACCCGTAGGCGCCGATCCCCGACAGCGACAGGACGGCCGGGACGAGCAGCGTGCCCACCGGGTCGATGTGGCGGATCGGGTTGAGGCTGAGCCGTCCCGCCCGTTTGGCCGTCTGGTCGCCGAAGGCGAGGGCCACCACGCCGTGGGAGATCTCGTGGAGGATGATCGACGGGATCAGGACGCAGAAGTAGATCAGCTGGTCGCTGTGGAGCCTGTGGGAGGTGACGAGGAGGGCGATCAGCACCACGGCGACGGCAACGATGATCACCGTCCGTCGGTCCGGTGCGGACCACGGCCGACGACCGGCGCCGGACCCGCGGGGGTCCCACGGGGTCACCCCAGACCGCCGATCAGGACCGGTTGGCGTGTTCGATGCAGTACCGGGTGGCGGGCATCGCCTCGAGGCGTGCCGGGCTGATGGCCACACCGCACACCTCGCAGGAGCCGTAGGTCCCCTCGTCGAGTCGGGTGATGGCGGCGGCCACCTCCTCCAGGGTGTCCTTCAGCTTGCCGGCCAGCGCCTCGGCCTCGCCCCGCTCCGCCGTGACCTGGCTGGTATCGGCGAAATTGGCGTCGTAGTCGAGGCCGGTGCGACCCTCGTCGAACCCGAGCTCGGACAGCTCGGCGCGCAGCTGGTCCTGCTCCATCTGCAGGAGGCGGCGGTAGTCGATGTCTGTGGCGTCGGTGGGCGCATCGCTGGGCATCCGTCGAATCCTACCTGGCCCCGGCACCCCCGGCCCGCGGGTGGGCCCGCTGGTAGGCCGAGCGCAGGTGGTCCTGGCTGAGCCGGGTGTAGATCTGCGTCGTGGCGATGGAGACGTGCCCGAGCACCTCCTGCACCACCCGGATGTCGGCGCCGTGGGCCAGCATGTGGCTGGCGCAGGAGTGGCGCAGGACGTGCGGGCTGACCACGTCGCCGAGTCCGACCCGCTCCGCCCGGCCCCGGACGGCGGCCCAGGCCCCCTGGCGGGACAGCCGGGCACCCCGGACGTTGAGGAAGACGGCCTCGGCGTCCGAGCGGCGGGCGAACCGGGCGGGCTCCATCCGGGGCCGCCCGAGCGGGCCGAGCCACCGGTCGAGGGCCGTCCGGGCCGGCGCGCCGATCGGCACCAGCCGTTCCTTCGCTCCCTTGCCGAAGACCCGCAGCAGGCCGTCGTCGCCGGTCAGGTCGAGCAGCGACAGCCCGACCACCTCGGAGATCCGTGCCCCGGTGGCGTAGAGCACCTCCAGCAGCGCCCGGTCCCGCAGGTCGACCGGAGCGGTGCCGTCGACCGAGTCGAGCAGGCCGATGACCTGGGCCTCCTCGAGCGCCTTGGGCAGCCGGCGGGGAAGCTTCGGGGAACGCACGTCCACGGTCGGATCGACGGCGACGGTCCCCTCCCCGACCCAGAACCGGTAGAGGCCGCGGAGCGCGGTGGTCGCCCGGGCCAGCGACGCCGGGTTGCGTCCCCGGGTCCGCAGGTCGTCCAGGTGGCGCTCGACCGCCTCGGGTCCGAGGCGGGCCGGGTCCACCCCTTCGGCCGCCGCCCACTGCTCGAACGTGGCCAGGTCCCGTCGGTAGGCCAGCAGCGTGTTGCGGGACCGGCCCTTCTCCACGGCCAGCCACGACAGGTACTCCTCGGCACCGGCGGACAGCGGCGCGGGCACGGTCGGCTCAGCCGGTGGCGGCCAGGCGCCGGCGGGCCAGTCCGACACCCAGGATGGTCGTGGCGTCGACGACCTCGCCGTCGTCGACCATGGCGTCGAACCGGTCGAGGGGCACCCCGACCACCTCCAGGAACGACTCCTCGGCCCCCTGGCGGTCGGTGGGGACCGGATGCAGTCCGGTGGCGAGGTACACGTGGACGATCTCGTCGCAGAACCCGGGGGTGACGGCCGCCCGCGTCAGCAGGTCGAACCGGTCGGCGGCGTAGCCGACCTCCTCGGCCAGCTCCCGGGCCGCGGTCGCCTCGGGCGGCTCGCCGTCGACGTCGCACGTCCCGGCCGGCACCTCGAGCAGCCAGCCGTCCATGGCCGGGCGGTACTGGCGGACCAGCACCACGGTGCCGTCGGCGGTGACCGCCACGACGGCCACGGCCCCGGGATGGCGCACGATGTCGCGCTCGAACGGGGTGCCGTCGGGGTCGAGGAACGTGGCCCGCTGCACCCGGATGAACCAACCCCGGTGGACGGTCTGCTCGCCGGTGGGGGTGAACACCGGCAGCCGGTCCCCGGGCGTCGGGACCCCGGCCTCAGCCGACGGCACCGATGTCGATCAGGTGGGGGTCGCGCCCCTCGGCCCGGGCCAGTGCCGCACCGACCAGCTCGCGGAACAGCGGGTGCGGCTGGTCGGGGCGGCTCTTGAATTCCGGATGGGCCTGGGTGCCGACCCAGAACGGGTGACCCGGCAGCTCGATGAATTCGACCAGGCGGCCGTCGGGCGACAGTCCGGAGCAGCGCAGGCCGGCCTCCTCGAGCCGCCCCCGGTAGCGGGGGTTCACCTCGTAGCGGTGGCGGTGACGCTCGGACACGACCACGTCGCCGTAGGCCAGTGCCACCTGCGAGCCGGGCAGCAGCCGTGCGTCGTAGGAACCGAGGCGCATGGTCCCTCCCTTGTCCGCCACGTCCACCTGCTCGTCCATGAGGTCGACGACCGGGTGACGGGTGGTGGCCTCGAACTCGCGCGAGTTGGCACCCTCCAGGCCCGCCAGCGACCGTGCCACCTCGATGATCATCACCTGGAGGCCGAGGCAGAGGCCGAGCAGCGGGAGGTCGTGCTCGCGGGCGTAGCGGGCGGCGGCGATCTTGCCCTCGACGCCGCGCTCGCCGAACCCGCCGGGGATGACCAGACCGTCGAACCCGTGGAGACCGTCGCGCTCGAGCAGGTCGGGTACCGCCGCGGCCTGGACCCACTCGATCTCGACCTTGGCACCGTGGTGGAACCCGGCGTGGCGCAGCGACTCGACCACCGACAGGTAGGCGTCGGGCAGGTCGACGTACTTCCCGATGATCCCGATGCGCACCGGGCGGACGGCCGCCGCCACCTGGTCGACGAGGTGCTCCCACCGCGCCAGGTCGATCGGGTGGGCGGCCGGGTCGATCTCGAGCACCTCGAGCAGGTAGCTGTCGAGGCCCTCCTCGTGCAGGACGAGGGGGATCTGGTAGATGTTGTCGGCGTCGACGCACGAGACGACGGCCTGCATGGGCACGTCGCACAGGAGCGAGATCTTGCGCTTCAGGTCCTCGGAGATCATCCGGTCGGAGCGGCACACGATCACGTCGGGCTGGATGCCCTGGCTGCGGAGGTCGGTCACCGAGTGCTGGGTGGGCTTCGTCTTCTGCTCCCCCGACGGACGCAGGTACGGCACGAGGGTGAGGTGCACGTAGGCCACGTTGGCCCGGCCCACGTCGCGTCGGAACTGCCGGATCGCCTCGATGAACGGGAGGATCTCGATGTCGCCGACCGTGCCCCCGATCTCGACGATCACGACGTCGACGCCGGTCTGGCCCAGCTTGTGGATGTGGTTCTTGATCTCGTCGGTGATGTGCGGGATGACCTGCACGGTCTTGCCCAGGTAGTCGCCCCTCCGCTCCTTGGCGATGACCGACGAGTAGATGCGCCCGGTCGTGGCGTTCGAGCCCTTGTGGAGGTTCTCGTCGATGAAGCGCTCGTAGTGACCGAGGTCGAGGTCCGTCTCCCCGCCGTCCTCGGTCACGAAGACCTCGCCGTGCTCGAACGGGTTCATCGTCCCCGGATCGACGTTGATGTACGGGTCGAGCTTGCACATCGTGACCTTCAGGCCGCGGCACTTGAGGAGCCGACCGAGCGACGATGCGGTGAGTCCCTTGCCGAGCGACGAGGACACCCCGCCGGTAAAGAAGATGTACTTCGTCTGCCGTCCGTTCACGTCGCTGCCATCCGCATCGGGCACCCGCCGAGGTTACCGGACACGGCGGTGGCGGGGTGCGGACCCCGGCCCGTCACCGGGCACCGTCCCCCAGCGGACCCCGGTCACCCAGGAGCTCGCGGGCGTGCCGCCGGGCCGACTCGCTGTCCGGGCTGCCCGAGAGCATCCGGCTGATCTCGACCACCCGGGCCCCGGCGTCCAGCGGGGTCACCTCGGAACGGGTGCGCCCGCCGGCCTCGACCTTGCGCACCGCCACCTGGTGGTCGGCCTGGGCCGCGACCTGGGCGAGGTGGGTGACCACCAGCACCTGCGCGTGCCGCCCGAGGCCGGCCAGGGCCGCGCCCACGGCGGTGGCTGCTGCACCGCCGACCCCGGCGTCGACCTCGTCGAACACGAGGACGCCCGGTGTGTCGGTGAGGGCCAGGCGGACGGCCAGCATGGTGCGGGCGAGCTCGCCGCCGGAGGCGGCGCGGGCCAGCGGCCTCGCCGGCTCCCCCGGGTTGGCCGCCAGCTCGAACACCACGTGGTCGGCGCTTCCCCCGCCCTCCACCCGGATCGTGAACCGGGCCGACGGCATGGCCAGGTCGTGCAGCGTCGCCTCGATGTCGGCGGCGAGCACCGGTGCGACCCGCCGGCGCTCGCGGGCCACGGCCGCCTCGGCACCGGCGACCTCCTCCCGGGCCCGGGCGATGGCGACGTCGAGCTCCGCGGCCCGGGACTCGCGGACCGCCAGTTCGTCCAGCCGGGCCCGTCCCCGGGCCACGGTGGCCTCCACCTCGTCGAGCCCGGGGCCGTACTTGCGACCGAGCTCGTGCAGGAGCTGGCGGCGGGCGCGCACCTCGTCGAGCCGCTCGGGGTCGTCCTCCCACGTCTCGACGACGGCCCGGAGCTCGGCCGCCAGATCGGCGAGCTCGCCCATGGCCGAGCGCACCCGATGGTCGAGCGCCTCGAGGGGCGCCCGTCCGGCCAGGGCCCCCGACGCCTCGGCCAGCCGGTCCACGGCCCCGGCGCCACCCGGGCCGTCGCCGGAGCCCACCAGGCTCGACAGCGCGGCGGCAGCCGCGGCCCGGTGGGCGGACGCCTCGGCCAGCCGGTCCTCCTCGTCCTCCAGCGCGACGTCCTCGTCCGGTCCCGCCAACCCGGCCGCCTCGATCTCGGCCACCTGGAAGGCCAGGAGTTCCGACTCGTGGGCCCGCTGGGCGGCGTCGCCGCCCAGGCCCTCGGCCTCCCGCAGGAATCCGGCCAACCGCGCCCGGGCGGCCTCCATCGGCCCGGTGTCGACGGAGCCGAAGGCGTCGAGGGCGCGGCGCTGGGCCTCCGGCACGACGAGGGTGCGGTGCTGGTGCTGCCCGTGGAGCTCGAGGAGGTCGGCGGCGGCCTCGGCCAGCACCGCCACCGGCGCCGCCCGGCCGTCGACCCACGCCCGGGACCGTCCCTGGCGGGCGACCGACCGGGCCAGGACGATCTCCCCGTCCCCGTTCCCGTCCCCGCCGACGAACCGGCCCTCGACGTAGGCCTCGTCGGCACCCGCCCGGACGGCCCCCGGGTCGGCCCGGCCACCGAGCAGGAGGCTGAGTGCTCCCACCAGCAGGGTCTTGCCCGCTCCGGTCTCGCCGGTGAGGGCCGTGGTCCCGGGACCGAACGCGACGGTGACCTCGTCGATGACGCCCAGGTCGCGCACCCGGAGCTCGACCAGTCGGCGACCCATCCGGACCCCTACCGGTCGGCCAGGTGGAACTTCGCCCGGAGGATGGCGTGGAAGTCCCGGGATCCGAAGGTGACCAGGCGGGCCGGCCGCTCGCCCTCGCTGCAGTCGACGGTGGAACCGGGCTCCAGCGTGCAGACGGTGATCCCGTCGACGACGAGGACGGCGGGACGGGGTCCGAGGACCTCGAGGTGGACCTGCTGGTCGGGGTCGAGGACGAGGGGTCGGTCGAACAGCATGTGGGGCGAGACCGGGGTGAGGACGAGGGCCCGCAGCCGGGGCGACAGGAGGGGACCCCGGGCGGACAGGTTGTAGGCGGTCGACCCGGTGGGCGTGGCGATGAGCAGTCCGTCGGCGGCGTAGGTGACGAAGGGCCGCCCGTCGATGGAGGCCGCCACCCGCACCGTGTGCCCGGGCACGGTCTTCTCGACCGACGCCTCGTTGAGGGCGCAGCCGTGGGCGATCGGGGCTCCGTCGGGACCGTGCACGGCCACGGCGAGCGTCATCCGCTCCTCCACCTCGTAGCGGCCGTCGAGGAAGCGCTCGAGCGCCTCCTCGAGCCCGGCGGGTTCGATCTCGGTGAGGTAGCCGAGCAGTCCCAGGTTGACACCCAGGACCGGCACGGAGGCGACCAGGGCGCTGTCGACGGCGCGCAGGAGGGTCCCGTCGCCACCGAGGCTCACGAGGAGGTCCGCGCCGTCCACCGTGACCGAACCGTCCGGGGCGAGTGCGGCGACCGACTCGTGACCCCGGCCGGCCAGCCAGACAGCGGCCCGCTCGGCCAGGGCCGCGGCCTCGGGGCGGGTCGGGTGGACGTAGAAGGCGACCCGGGCCACGGTCAGGCCACCGGACCCTGGCCGCGGTCGTGGGCCTCGGCCACGGCGGCGTCCAGCAGGAGCGCCGTGTCGGGCGGTGCGACCTGCCGTCGCCCGCCCGGCGTCCGGGCGTGCACGAGGAATTCGACGTTTCCGGAATGTCCGGTGATCGGGGACGGCATGGCCCCCATGATGACTGCTCCGGCGTCGCCGAGCGCGGTTGCCACCTCGCCGAGGGTACGCCGGTGCACCGCGGGGTCCCGGACGACGCCCTTTCCGCGGGAGGCCTCGGCCCGTCCGGCCTCGAACTGGGGCTTCACCAGCACGACCACGGGGGCACCGGGCAGCGCCACACCGCCGGTCAGGACGGGCACCGCCCGCGTGGCAGAGATGAAGGAGAGATCGGCCACCACCAGGTCGACCGGCGAGCCGCCCACCGTGGCGACCGTCACGGAGCGCACGTCGAGCCGCTCGTGGTTGACGACACGGGGGTGTGCCCGGAGCCTCGGGTGGAGCTGGCCGTGGCCGACGTCGACGGCCACCACCTGCGCGGCGCCGGCCTGCAGGAGGCAGTCGGTGAACCCTCCCGTCGACGCGCCGGCGTCCAGTGCCCGCAGGTCCGTGGGGTCGAGGGCGAAGCGGTCGAGCGCGGCCCGGAGCTTGTCGCCGCCGCGGCTCACGTAGCGCGGCGGGTCGCCCAGCAGCTCGATGGGCTCGGCCGGGGACACCAGACGCGCGGGCTTGTCGGCCAGCGAGCCGGAGACGAGCACCACGCCGCGGGTGATCAGCTCGACGGCCTGGGGACGGCTGTCGGCGAGCCGGCGGGCGACCAGCGCCTTGTCGAGGCGCTGGCGGGCGGGAGGCGTCAGTCGGCCGACCCGGCCGGAGCCTGCGGTGCGGCCGACTTCTTGGCCGGCGCCTTCTTGGCGGCCGACTTCTTGGCCGGTGCCTTCTTGGCGGCCGACTTCTTGGCCGGTGCCTTCTTGGCGGCCGACTTCTTGGCGGCCGACTTCTTGGCGGCCGACTTCTTGGCGGCCGACTTCTTGGCCGGCGCCTTCTTGGCCGGCGCCGTCGAGCGGCCCAGCACGGTCGCCACCTGCTTGGCCAGATCCTCGAGTGAGGTGATGCCGACGGCCTCGAGCTGCCGTGCCACCTCGGAGCGGACGGCGGTCACGATGACCTCGGTCCCCTGGCGACTGCGTTCGAGGAGCTCGTCGACCCGCGCCCGGGCCTCGCCCTTCTGGAGGTCGCCGTTCTGGACGAGCTCGGACACGAGATCCTCGGCCTTCTTCCGGGTCATGTTGGTGAAGGCGACACCTGCGTCGATGTAGCGCTGGAGCGAGTCGTTGGTTGCCATCAACCCATCCTACCTGGCCTGTTAGCCAGGAGCAAGCACTGTGCAAGCAGCCGCTTCCCCCGGAACTGCGTCACCGTCGGGCCAGCTCGTCCGCCACCAGCGTCACCAGGTCCGCGGCCCGGACGGCCACCTCGCAGCCGTCGGCACGGGCGCCCGGTGGGGTAACGCCGGAGTCGACGAGGGCGAACGGGATGCCGAGGCGTTCGGCCAGCATGCCGTCCGTGCCCGGCTGGTCCCCCACCATCACCGCGGAGCCGCCACCGGACAGGACGTGACGGCGGAGGAACTCGACCATCGGCGGGTTCGGCTTGCCGGCGACCTCCGGCGTCACCCCGGACGCGGTGGCGACGGCGGCCAGCAACGCCCCGGAACCGGGGAGCAGGCCCTCGGGCGTGGGGTGGGTGGGATCGCTGTTGGTGGCGATCAGGCGCCCGGTCTCCCGCGCCGCGGACGACGCCGCCGACAGGGCCGCGAAGTCGAAGGAGCGGCTCCAACCGACGACCACGGCGTCCCGTCGGCCGGCGTCGACGATGCGCACGCCACGCTCGACCAACGCCTCGCGGGTCCCGCCCTCGCCGAGCAGGTGCACGCGCTCCCCCGGTTCGAGGAGGGAGGCGGCCACCCGGGCGGAGGTCACCAGGTCGTCGGGACCCGCCTCGATTCCGACGCGGGCCAGGCGGCCCAGCATGTCGGCCGTGGTGGGCGATGCGTTGTTGGTGGCGTAGACGACCCGGGCCCCGTGGGCGAGGATCCGACCGACGGCACCGGCCACGTCGCCGATGGGCTCACCGGCGAGCCACAGCACCCCGTCGAGGTCGATGATCCAGACCGACGCCTCCGCCAGAGCGGTGGGTGCCGCGGTCATTCGGGGGTGGCGGCGTCCGCCTCGGCCGGGGCCGCCCGGGTGCCCTTCCGACGCCGGGTGGAGGCCGCCAGCTGGTCGGCGGACTCGAGCGCCCGGGCGATCAGCCCGGCCAGTGTCGTGAGCTGTTCGTCGGATCCGGGCGGGGCCCCCGGTTCCGACGCCACGACCGGCCGGGCAGCGGCGGTGTCCGACGCCTCGGCGGACGGCGCCACGGGGCGGGCGCTCAGATCGGCGATGCGTTCCCCGGTGACGCGGGCGGCCCGCTCCCAGTAGGAGCGGAACATCCCGATGTCGAAGGCGCCGTCGCGCACCCGGGCCTGCTCGAGCAGGCGGGAGGGCGGGCGCTTCAGGTCCCGGACGACGTGCAGTGCCGCCAGGCCCTTCAGTGCGTACCAGGTCGGGTCGTACTCCCACCACCGGAAGCCCTGGCGCACCGAGGCCGGCAGGTAGTGGTGGTTGTTGTGCCACCCCTCGCCTCCCGTGATCAGGGCGATGACGAAGGAGTTGCGGCTGGTGTCGGGTGTGGCGTAGCGCCGGCGTCCGACCACGTGGGCCATCGAATTCACCAGGAAGGTGCCGTGCCACAGCAGCACCGTGGACAGGAAGAAGCCGATCAGCAGACCGCCCCAGCCGAATCCGAGGAAGACGGCGACCGCCAGCGACCACGGCCCGATCCAGTTGTGGCGCTCGAGCCAGCGCAGTTCGGGGTAGGCGGCGAAGTCCTTGATCCCGTCCAGGTCGGTGTCCTTGTACTTCGTGGACAGGATCCAGCCCATGTGGCTCCACCAGAATCCGTCGCGGGGCGAGTGCACGTCGCCATCCAGGTCGGTGTAGCGGTGGTGGGTGCGGTGGTGGCCGGCCCACCACAGCGGTCCCTTCTGGGCCGCGGTGGTCCCGCCGAAGGCGAGGAGGAGCTGGACCGCCCGACCCGTCTTGTAGCTGCGGTGGGAGAAGTACCGGTGGTAGCCGGCGGTGATGCAGAACATGCGGGTCACGTAGAGCACGGCGCACAGCACCCAGTCCTGCCAGGTGACGTCCACGAAGAACGCGGCCAGCGGTGCCAGGTGCACGAGCAGGAACGGGATGGCGGACACCCAGTCGGTGCGGTCATCGGCCTCGCCGGAGCCGGGTGCGGGGGCTCGGGGTGTCGGGGCGGTGGTCTCGGTCATGGGAGGGGGCGGCCGGCCGACGGCGGCAGCACCCGCAGCGTAGTGGACGGGCGCCGTGTCGGGTGGGTCCGCACCTAGACCACGTACAGGTTCCCGTTGGCGCCCTTGATGATCTTGATGGGCGTCAGGCCCGAGCTCGCCGGTCCGAGCACGACCTCCCCCGTCCTCGGGTTGAACTCCGACCCGTGACAGGGGCAGGCGATGATGTTGGCCCCCGACTGGTACGCGACGGTGCAGCCGGCGTGGGGGCAGATGGCGTCGAAGGCGACGAATTGGTCGGCCGTGTGCTGGATGACGATCGATGGATCCCCCGTCGACGGATCGGTGAAGCTGGCGGAGCCGCCGACCGGCACGCTCGAGGCCGGACCGATCTCCGTCCCCTTCGGCACGGACGGTGCGGTGGTGGTGGGCCCGCCGGCGGACGGCGACGTGGTCGTGGTCGTGGTCGTGGGCGAGGCGCCGCCAGAGAGGGTGCCGGCGGCGCTGGTCGTCGGGGCGGGGGCGAAGATCCGCCCGATCCCGGCCACGATCCCGACCAGCACGGCGGCGGCCCCGGCGACCATGCCGATGACGGCGCCCCGGGACACGACGTCGCGCCGGTACGCGCCGCCGACCCCGGCCCGGGCCCGCGCTCCGGCGGCCTGGTCGGCCAGCCACGTGTCCAGTGCCGGCGCGCCGCCGGCCCCGGCCAGCACGAAGGGGAGCCAGGCGAAGACGAAGACGATGTCCGAGCCCGTGTAGTAGGGCCTGGTGTGGAAGGAGATGGCCAGGAACAGGCTGAACGACAGGAGCACTCCGCCGATGGCGGCGAGTCGGGTCAGCAGGCCGAGCAGGGCGCCGACCCCCACCGCGACCTCGCCCAGGGCGATGACGGCCCCGATCAGCGGGGCCGCGCCCACCAGGTGCCCGAGCAGCGGGCCGATCGGGCTGGTGTGCGAGGCGCCCACCATCTGGGCGTGGATCGAGCCGGGAGCCGAGTTGCGGAAGAAGCCGGGGTTGGCCAGCTTCTGGAGGCCGGCGAAGAGGAAGGTCACGCCGAGGAAGAGGCGCAGGGGCAGCAGGTACCACCCGGGGGCGATCGAGCCGTCGGGCCCGGTGACCTGCCACATCGAGGGGACCGGCGTCGCCGCCGGCGTCCCCGACCCACGGGAACGTGCGGTGGCGGCCCGCTGCCGGCGCGCGGCGTTCGAAGTCATCGGACTGCTCCCATGGCGTGACGATACAGGTTCATCCCGGGTGCACCGCGTCGCCCCCGCCGGTCTACGATGGACACGTGGACCAGACCACCACTGCGGCCGCGGCAGCGACGAACGCGGCGGAAGCCGTACCGGTTCTCGAGGGCCGTGTCGACGTCCCGGCCCCCGCCGGGACGGGGACGCCACCGGGGACGACCGCCCGACCGGCGCCGGTGGCGCGTCCGCCCGCCGACCGGTTCATGCGGCGCGTCCTGCGCGTCCCGGACGAGCGCCCTTCCGTTCCGGAGTCGGCCACCCACCGCATCTTCGGCGTGTCGATCTTCCTGTCGGCGGCGCGCTGCCTGCTGAGCTACATCGTGCTCCCCATCCTGCTGCCGCTCCTGGGGCTGGCCCGGGGCGTGGGTCCCTACCTCGGGATCCCGATCGGCGTCCTGGCGCTGTACTTCGACTTCCTCGGCATCCGTCGGTTCTGGCTGGCCGACCATCACCAGCGGTGGCTGTTCTCGGCCGTGTACGCCGTGGTCGGGGCGATGGTGCTCACCCTGCTGGTCGTCGACATCGTCGATCTCGTGGGCTGAGCGGCGCCGCGCCGCAACCTCACGGCGTGACGATGGGGAAGTTCCGGTCGGGCAGCTCGATCACGCCGAGCAGGCGTCCGATCACGCCGAGGTCGCCCTCGGTGGCGACCTCGTCCAGGCCGGCGCCGAGCAGCACGCCCAGCATCTGCGGGCGCTCCAGGGTCAGGGTCAGGTCGGCCGGGTCGAGTTCCACCCCGTCCACCCGGCGGTGGGTGAGGACCCCGTGGCGGAGCGTGGCCCGGTGCACCTCGCCGAGGTCGGTGAACCGCCAGTCCACGGTGAGCCGCTCGTCCCACGCCCGGGGCCCGACGATGCGGATGGCGATGGCGTCCAGCAGCTGTCCGACGGTCAGGGCGCCCAGCAGTTCGGCCGAGCCCACGGTGGGCGGGGACGCGTGCACGCCGTGCCGCAGTTCGTGCGCTCCCGTCAGGTAGAAGTTCCGCCAGGTGGCGTTCTCGCACCCGTAGGCGAGGCGCTCGTAGACGACGGCCAGCTGCTCCCGTGCCCCGGTGTGCCCGGGGTCGGAGAAGACCACCCGGTCGAGCAGCTCGGCCGCGAACCGGAGGTCCCCCGCCGCCGCGTACCCGGCCGCCTTGGTCACCACGGCGTCGGCACCTCCCATGCACTCCACGTAGCGGGTGGAGGCCTCGGCAGGGGGATGCGCCCACAGCCGGGCCGGATTGCCGTCGAACCAGCCCAGGTAGCGCTGGTAGATCGCCTTCACGTTGTGACTGGCCGAGCCGTAGTAGCCGTGGGTGTGCCACGCCTGTTCGAGCTGCGGCGGCAGCTCCATGGCCTCGGCCGCCTCGGCACCGTTGAGTCCGGTGTTCATCAGTCGGAGCGTCTGGTCGTGCAGGTAGGCGTAGAGATCGCGCTGGAGCGACAGGTACTCGACGACCCGGTCCGACCCCCAGGTCGGCCAGTGGTGGGAGGCGAAGGCCACGTCGGTGTCGGCGGCGAAGAGGGTCATGGCCTCGTCGAGATAGGCCGACCAGACCCGGGCGTCGCGGACCACCGCGCCACGGAGGGTCACCAGGTTGTGGAGGTTCCGGGTCGCGTTCTCCGCCATGCACAGGGCCCGGTGGTCGGGGAAGTAGAAGTTCATCTCGGCCGGGCACTCGGTGCCGGGCGTGATCTGGAACACGATGCGGACCCCGTCGATCACCTCCTCCTGTCCGGTCCGGGTGACGTCGACGGTCGGGGCGACCAGGCCGATGCTGCCCGTCGAGGTCGTCATGCCGAGGCCGCAGCCGATCTGCCCGGCCGGGCCCTTCTCGAGCGAGACGCCGTACATGTACATGGCCCGCCGGCTCATCGCCACCCCGGCGTAGACGTTCTCGGACACGGCGGACTCGAGGAACCCCTCGGGGGCCAGGATGGGGACGGGACCCTCGAGCACGCCGCGGACGCCACCGAAGTGGTCGACGTGCGCGTGGGTGTAGATCACCCCGGTCACCGGTCGGTCGCCGCGGTGGGTGCGGTAGAGGCCGAGTGCCGCGGCGGCCGTCTCGGCGCTGATGAGGGGATCGATGACGATCACGCCGGACTCGCCCTCCACGAGCGTCATGTTCGACAGGTCGAGCCCCCGGACCTGGTAGATGCCCTCGCACACCTCGTACAGGCCCTGTTTCGCCACCAGCTGGCCCTGACGCCACAGGCTCGGATGGGCCGTGTCCGGGCACTCCCCCTCGAGGAATGCGTAGGCGTCGTTGTCCCACACCACCCGTCCGGCGGCGTCGGTGACGACGCAGGGGTCGAGGGAGCCGAGGAGGCCCCGGTCGGCGTCCTCGAAGTCGGTCCGGTCGTCGAAGGGGAGGTCGGTGGCGTGTGCGGTGGACATGCGGCGAGTATTCCAGACGGGCTCCCCCACTGCCGTACGCTGGGGCCGTGCTGACCGTCGGGTTCAACCACGTGGCCACCCTCACGAACGACGCCTCCCGGCTGCACCGGTTCTACGAGGAGGTCTTCGACGCCGAGGTCGTGCGCGACGGACCGGAGGTCGAGGGCGACGACGCCGTACGCCTGTCCGTCGTCCGGATCGGGCCGTCGGCCGAGCTCAACGTGTTCCAGGTCGAAGGCAACACGGAGGCCGAACGGCAGACACCGATGTTCGGCCGCGGCCGCCTCGACCACTTCGCCCTCCAGGCGGCGTCGACCGAGGCGTTCGAGACAATCCGCGAGCGGCTGATCGCCCGGGGGGCCTCGGACGCCTTCGTGACCGACTTCGGACCGGTCCTGAGCGTGTTCTTCCGGGATCCCGACGGCCTCGAGGGCGAGGTGTGCGTCGCCAACCCCGACGCCGTGCCCGGGGTGACGAACCCGCCGGGCACGCCCGCCGTCCGCTACGTCGTCACCGACGGGTAGCCGCGGCCACCGCCGCCGGACGTATCCTCGCGGGCGCAACGGGAGGGAGGCGCCGATGTCCGGTGCGGTCGAGGAGCGGGGACGAGCGACGGAGGAGGCCTGGGGGCTGGTCCGGTCGATGCTCGACGACATGGCCGCCATGGTCCGGTCCGAGGCGGAGACGGAGCTCGAGCTGGTCGAGGGCTTCCGTGTACTCGGCCGGGTGACGGCCCTGTGCGCCGAACTGTCGCTCGACGTGGATCCCGAGCGTCCCTGGTTCTTCCCGATGACCACCGAGGCGCGCTTCGTCGGCGGGCCGAACCCGGACGGCGAGTACCACCTCGGGATGATCGACGGCGCCCACCGCTACCGCGTGTCGGGGTGGCGCGGGACGACGACCTACCTCGGGTTCCAGGTGCTGGCCGGTCGGGGACTTACCCCGCGTCGCATGGTGGCCCACGTGTCCGACCGCGACCTGGCGACCGGTCGGGACGGACGGTTCGCCTTCGTGCTCGCCACGGCGGAACCGACCGCCGCCGAGCTCGACGGTGCCACCTGGGTCCCGAGTCCGGACGACGCGTCGGGCATCGTGGTGCGCCAGTACATCGCCGACCGCGCCGTCGAGGAGCCCGCCCGGTTCACCATCGAGAACCTCGACCCCGTCGGGCCACCGGCGCTGCCCACCGACGCCCTCGTGGGCGAGCAGCTCACCGCCATGGGGTGGACGATCGCCAAGCTCCTGACGCTCCACCGCACGGTGCTCCCCGAGGCGCTCGAGCGGCCGAACGAACTGACCACGGCGGAGGCCGGCGCCCTCGGTGACGAGAACACCACCCCGGACAACCTCTACGTGCTCGGCACCTTCCGGCTCGAACCCGGTGAGGCGCTCGAGCTCCGGTTCACCCCGCCCGGCACCCGCTACTGGAGCGTGACCCTGGAGAACATCTGGCACGAGTGCATCGACACCCGCCGACGGGTCAGCTCGGTCACCAACGCCGGGGTCACGCTGCGCCCCGACGGGACCGCCCGGGTGGTGGTGTCCGCCGTCCGCCCTCCGTCGGCCGACGACGGCACCACGGTCTGGCTCGACACCGGCGGCCGCCACCGCGGATTCCTGACCGTCCGCTGGCTCGACAACCCGGCGCCGCCGGCGGTGCGGACCGCCGTCCTGCCCGTCGCGGAGGCCTGAGTCCATGGGCGACGCGAACACGGGAGCCCCGGGCCGCTTCGACGCCGACGAACTGCTCGCCACGGCCATGGCGGCGACCGGTCTCGACGAGATGGGCGAGCCCACGTGGCGCGACGGGTTGGAGCGCCTGCTCGACGACCTGGCGGGCCCGGCGCGGCTCAACGACCTGGGTCGGACCATCGTCGAGGCGGAGGTGGTCGGCTACCTCGCCAACCGGATGCAGATCCTCGACTGGCGGGCCAACCATCCCGAGGTGGCCGAGGGCGAGGTGGTCCGACCGATCGTGATCGTCGGCCAGCCCCGGACCGGCACCACCATCCTCTACGACCTGCTGGCCCAGGACCCGGCCAACCGGGCGCCGCTCACCTGGGAGGTCGACCGACCGGTCCCGCCACCGGACACGGAGACCTACGACACCGACCCGAGGATCGAGGAGGCCGAGGCCGTGGCGGCCATGCCCGACCTCCTCATCCCCGGATTCACCGACTTCCACCCCCTGGGGGCGCGGCTGGCCCAGGAGTGCGTCCGGATGACCGGCGGCGACTTCCGCTCGATGATCTTCCCGACCCAGTACGACGTGCCGGAGTACGACCGGTGGCTGCTGCACGAGGCGGACATGGCGCCCGCCTACCGCTGGCACCGCATCTACCTCCAGCACCTGCAGAGCCGCCATGCGGGCGATCGGTGGCTGCTCAAGTCGCCGGCACACCTGTGGAGCCTCGGCGCACTGCTCGAGGCGTACCCCGACGCCCTGATCGTCCAGACCCACCGGGACCCGGTGCGGGTCATCTCCTCGATCAGCGCCCTGGTGGCACTGCTCCGGTCCATGGCCAGCGACCACGCCTCGGTGGCCCGGGCGGCCGGACAGTACGCCGAGGACATCCTCCTCGGACTGGAGCGCTCGGTCGAGGCCCGCCGGGACGGGACGGTCCCGCCCGACCAGGTGGTCGACGTGCAGTTCGCCGAGTTCCTGGCCGACCCGTTCGCCACCATCGGCGCCGTGTACGACGCCCTCGGACTCGAATTCACCGACGAGGCCGAATCCCGCATGCGGGCGTTCCTCGGAACCCACCCGGGCGACGGGGGTGGCGGCGGCAGCCGCTACACGTTCGCCGACACCGGACTCGACGCCGGCGAGCTGCGCGAGCGGGGTCGCCGCTACCAGGAGTACTTCGGCGTGCCGGACGAGCCGGTCCTGTGACGCCTCCCCGGTCCGGCGGGCCGTCCGGCGGGTGGGAGCCGACCCGGCGGGAGCTCCAACGCGTGGCGACACACGTCCTCGCCCGGGCCCGTGCCGCACACGGCGGACGGTTCGGACTGCGGGCCCTCCCGTCCGGGATCGGGACGCCGCCCTTCGGTCCCGACGAGACCGTGCTCCGGCTGGTCGGCACCTCCCTCGTCCGCGAGCGCCAGGGCGCCGACGGGCGGACCGCCGGGGTCCTCGACCTGTCCGGGCGGTCGCTCGCCGACGCCGCCGGCTGGGCCGGCGTCGACCTGGCGTCGCCGTTCTCGCCCGGGAGCGACGCACCCGGGGTCGGCGAGGCCGGGGCACCCCTCGACCTGGATCCGGAGGCGGCCGACGACCTGCTGGCCTGGTTCGCCACCGGGTCCCGGGCGCTCGACGCCCTGCTGCCCGGACTGTCCGACCCCACCGCCGCCCAGCTGTGGCCCGAGCACTTCGACCTGGCGCTGGCGGCTTCCACCCGGTCGGGCGGCGCGACCTTCGGCGTCTCGCCGGGCGACGACGGCGTTCCGGAGCCGTACGTCTACGTGGCCCCGTGGGAGGACGGGAGGCCGGGCGACCCCGGATTCTGGAACGCGCCCTTCGGCGCAGTCGTCACCCGAGCCGAGCTGACGGGCGCGGACCCGGTCGGCGCCGCAGCCGCCTTCCTCCGCCGGGGGTGGGAACTGCTCGGGCCGACCGGATCGGCCGGTCGCGCCGGAGGATCCGACGCCGGGGACGGGGTCACCCCCGGCGTCGACGCCAACGGTGCGGAGGGGGACGGGACGCGGTGATGCCGAGGGCGGCGGCCTCCTCCACCACCCGCCGCGCCGAGGGGTTGACCAGCACCGTGCCGCCCACGTCGACGGTCGGGACCGTCTCGTTGCCGCCGGCGTGCGCCCGCACGAACGCCGCGGCCGAGGGATCGGACCAGATGTCGACCTCGCGTGTGGCGAGACCCGACCGGCGCAGACCGCGCCGCAGAGCTCCGCAGAACGGGCATCCCGGGCGCCAGTAGACGGTGACCGCGGCGCCGTCGGCGGGTCCCGGGCCGGCGGACTCCGCCGGGACGCTCACGGCGTGCGCCAGTCCTCGTGGAGGCCCTCCACGAGTGCCAGCTTCTGGGCCCGTACCGTCGAGCCGTTCTCCAGCGCCTCGGGGTGGTCGACCATCCACGCGATGGCGGCCGCCGGCACCGACGGCGGCGCACCGCGGTAGTGACCGACCAGGCCCAGCGCGGCGGCGTTCACCACCTGGCGCTCGGTCTCCACGTAGCCGGGGTCGACGTTGTAGGCACGGATGCCCCGGTCACCGAGCTCCACGGCCAGGAGCGGGGCGTAGCGGTGGGACGCCGCCTTGGACGCGGCGTAGGCCACGCCCCAGCCGCCCCGGCCCACCGGTCCGGGCGGATCCGCCGTCGCGGTGTGGGAGGTCACGTCGACGATGGTCCCGCCCCCGGCCTCCAGCATCCCGGGCAGCACCCCCTGGATCAGGACGAACGGCGCCACCGCGTTGGCCGCCAGTTTCGCCTCGAGCTGGGCCACCGACAGGTCGAGGATCGGGACCATGCTGCCCGGTGCGGTGTCGACCGCGTTGTTGACCAGGAGGTCGACGCCGCCCCAGCCGCCGACCACCTGGTCGACGGCGGCCAGGAGCGCCGCCTTGTCGTGGAGGTCGGCGACCAGCTCGAGGCACCGGCGACCCGCGGCGCGGACCCCGTCCGCCGTCTCCTCGAGGCTGCCGGGCAGGGGCCGGCCGCCCCCGGTGTCCGAGTCGTCCCGACCTTCGCCGCGGCGCACCGTCCTGCCCGTGATCGCCACGTCCCAACCGGCGTCGGCCAGCGCGAGCGCGGTGGCCCGGCCGATCCCCCGGGTGGCACCGGTCACCAGCGCCCGTCGGCCGCGGGCCCGGGGCGGGTCGGTCGTCACGAGGACCGCACCCGGGACGCAGGCTGGTAGTTGGGCCCGGCGGTCTGGTCGACCCGGGCCAGCAGCAGCTCGCACGGTGGCTCGAACCGCTCGGCGAACTCGACCGACCGCGCCTCCCCGAGGAGCTCCCAGGGGAGCGTGGTACGCCGGTCGGTCTCGTCCTCGATCGACTGCCGGAGGGCGATGCCCGCGGGGGTCACGACCCGGCCGTCGGCCAGGCCCTTCGCCCCCAGCGCCGCCCAGCCGTCCTCGAGGTCCTCGTCGCTGGTACCCCGCGAGCGCGCCAGCCAGTCCGTTTCGTACCCGAGCCAGGCGTTGTGCAGGATCGAGGCCTCCGCGTGGTCGAGCCCCGCCGCCACGACGATGGCCCAGTGGGTGTCCCCCCTCCATTCGCGCAGGCAGTTCACGGCGTGCCACCCGGCGAGCAGCGGGTCGTCGGGCCGGTCGGGTGCGAGGTGGGCGCCGAAGAGCACCCGCCCGACGAGCGGAAGGGAGTCGACGACCGCCCACAGGTCGGGTCCGAACTCCACGAGGGGCTCGACGATGGCGGGAGCGTGCTCGGCGAGTCCCTGCACCACCGCCGCGTCACGGGCGATCCCCATGCGACGGAAGCCGTCGGCGTCCAGCAGGTCGAAGACGGCGGCGATCCCCAACGGGCTGATCGAGCCGAAGGCGGCGGTGACCGCGGCCCGTCCGGCCGGCGCCAGCGGCGCGCACCGGGCGGCGATGTACCCGAGAGGACCGGCGAACCCTTCGGGGAGCCCCTCGTCCCGGTACCGGCGCACGGCGGTGGGATCCCAGAAGATCCAGCCGACGGTCGTCTGGACGGATCGAGCGTTGCGTCGGGTGATGTGTTCCCAGTCGGTCACGGGGACAGTCTGCCGGTTGGAGGGGAGGACGGCACGGCACCTCCCGCGCGCGGCACGGTCAGGGCGCCGCCGGCAGGGTCAACGTGGCGGTGCCGGTGACGTGGTCGCCGAGCGGTGTGGTGGCCCGGAAGCCGACGTCGACGGCGCACAGGTCCCCCTCGTCGGCGACCCGGGTCACCTCGCCCGTGTAGACGAGGCGGTCGCCCGGGAACACGGGGACGCCGAGCCGGATGGCCAGGTGCCGCACCATCGCGTCCGGGCCGGCCCAGTCGGTGAGGAAGCGGCTGCAGTAGCCGGTGTCGGAGAGGATGTTCATGAAGATGTCGGGTGCGCCCTGGGCCACGGCGAAGTCGCGGTCGTGGTGCACGGGCATGAAGTCACGGGTGGCGACGGCACCGGCCACCACGAGGGTGGCGGTGACGTCGATGCCGAGCTCCGGGAGTGCGTCGCCGACGGTGATCGCCGCCCCGGGGGGCGAGCCGGTCCGGCCCTCGCTCATGCCGGCACCCCCGACGGCTCGAACTTCAGGATGCGGAACGTCTGGCGGCCGACGACCTCGCCCGACCCCACCGTGTAGGTCGTCACCCAGGTGACGAACCGCCCGCGTCCCATGCGGGTCACCTTCTCCTCCGACACCGACTCGAAGACGGTCTCGGAGGACACGACCTCACCCAGGTGCAGGTAGCGGGTGATCTCGAACTCCGAATTGGTGGCCAGCGTGCCCGTGTAGCCGGCGCGGTCGAGGACCGACAGTGCCGTCTCGCCGTCGACGGCGACCGGCGAGCCGCCCCGCTCGGCGATGCCCTCGAGGGTCGGGGTCGGCATCGTCCACGTCTGGAGCATGAGCGGCGGGGCGACCACCTCGCCGAACCGGGACGCCGCCGCCGCCACCGGGTCGGTGTAGACCGGGTTGGCGTCGCCGAAGGCCGCCGCCCAGTGGCGGATCATGGGCTGATTGACCGGATCGGGGGCGACGGAGGGTCCGGACCGGCCGACGGGACGACCCACGAGCCCGGCCAGCTGCTCCTCGAGTGCCTCGTCGACCATTCCCTGCTCCCTTCCCTCCGAGGACGGACGGCGCCCGTGCCGGCGAGGACGTTCCCATATCCCACGGCCCGGTGTCCACCGGGAGGCCGGGTGCCGGCCCGGTGCCGACCGGTCCGCACTCCGGCCCGTCGCCGCCGGGGCTCAGGCCGGGGGGTCGGCCGGGGCCGAGGGGTCGACCGTCTGCCACGACCACGTCGACCCGTCCCACCACCGGAGGGGGGCCGCGTGCCACGGGTCCGGGTACCAGCCGGCGGCCACCGAGGGGGCACCGGCCGGGGACGGTGGGACGACGGGAGCCTCCTCGACGGGGGCCTCGGGGGCGGCGCTCGCCGCGGGGACCGGGGCTGGCGGAGCCGGAACGGGTGGGGGTGCCCCGTCCGCGGTGGGGGCCGGTGGGGCCACCGGGGCCCCGTCGTCCGCCGCCGCATCGTCCGGGGCGTCGGACGGTCGCGCCGCGTCGACGGAGGCCAGGTCGGCCTCGAGCCCGGCGATCAGCGTGTCGACCGTGCCCCGGAAGTGGGCCAGGGCCAGGTCGAGCCGGAAGTCGACCGTCGCCGCGCACGCCGGGCCGTAGTGGATGGTCGTCGGCTTGGTCCGGTTCGACACCGAGAACGTGGTCGTGCCCGTCCCGTCGTCGTGATCGAAGCCGAGGAGCTTGGCGAAGGCGCACTCCCGCGTCTGGTTTGCACCCCGGAACACCACCCGCTGCGAGGTGATGTAGGTGGTCCCGGTGTCGATGGCGGTCGGCGTCGGCTCACCCTGGACGTAGTGGCCCTTCGAGGCGCCCACCCGGTAGCGGATCGGACGTCCGCCGACGCGGGCCACCGGCACCGAGATCCCCTGGGAGCGGCCCACGTAGGTGCCCCTCCCCCGCCGTTCCTCGATCAGGGCCGTGTCGCCCACCTGGAGGAAGAGGGACTCGCCGGACCCGAGGATCAGGCCGTCGGCGGTCGTGCCCGTGAAGGTGCGTGCCGTGTCGAGCATGGCCGCGCAGGCGTCGCGCCGTGCCTGCCAGTCCCGCCGTGCCGCTTCCGCCTGGTGCTCCCGATGGTGTTCGAACACGTCGGTCCCCCCGTCGCCCGGTTCCGCTGGGGCGACTCTAGGTCACACACCCGGGTGGGACGGAGTCCCGGGGCCGTACTCGAGCTCGTCGAAGGCCTCGGCCTCGAACGCCTCGTGGCCCCGCAGCCTCGCCGACCAGCGCTCCTCGACGTGACCGAAGTGCCAGACCCCGAGGGCGACCACCCAGGTCACCACGAACAGGCCCACGATGGCGAAGCCGGCGGCGTTGAGATCGAATCCCGACAGGTAGTCCCAGACCGGTCCGCTCAGGTGCAGCTCCTTCGGCAGCAGGCCGAGCACCTCGATCGACCCGACGAACAGGCAGACGGCGACCGACAGGCCGGTGATCGTCAGGTTGTAGAAGACCTTGCGGACCGGGTTGAAGAAGGCCCACCCGTAGGCGACGTTCATGAAGCAGCCGTCGAGGGTGTCCATGAGCAGCATCCCGGCCGTGAACAGCACGGGCAGGCACATGATCGAGTACCAGGGCAGCGACTGCGACGCGAGCAGGGCCGTGGTGGCCAGGAGGGCGACCTCGGTGGCGGTGTCGAATCCCAGCCCGAAGACGACCCCCACGGGGTACATCTGCCACTCCCTGGTGATCGAGCGCATCCACCGGCCGAACACCCGGGCGAAGAGGCCGCGGTTCTCGAGCTGGCGCTCGAGTTCCGCCTCGTCGTAGTCGCCGGAACGCATCATCCTGGCCACCCGCACGATGCCGGCGAGGATGACCAGGTTCAGCGCGGCGATCAGGAAGAGGAAGGTGGCCGACACCACGGTCCCGAAGACACCGCCGAATTGCTGGAGCGCGGACCCCTGGTGGGAGACGGCGTTGTAGACCGTCCGCTCGGCCACGACGATCCCCACCCCGATGGCGACCACGATGGTGGAGTGGCCGAGGGCGAAGTAGTAGCCGACGCTGACCGGTCGCCTCCCCTCGTTCATGAGCTTGCGCGTGGTGTTGTCGATCGCCGAGATGTGGTCGGCGTCGAACGCGTGCCGCAACCCGAGGGTGTAGGCGAGGACGCACACCCCGATACCGAGCCCCTTGTAGTGCCCGGGCACGACGAACAGGAGGAAGACGCCGAACCCGACGACGTGGAGCACGACGATGCTGAGGAACATCCACGACACCTGCCGCCACTGGGCCGGCGCCAGCAGCGAACGGAACCGGGCGGTCCGGCCGACCGGGGCGGTGGGCGGGCCCGGCGGACTGACGACGACCACCTCAGGCCACCGTCCGTCGGTCGTCGGCGGGCGCGTTCGTCACGGGGCGATGGTGGCCCAATTGCGAACCGTTCGCAACTACCTGCGAGTGGCGGCGATCCCCGCGGGTGCCGCCCGGCGGCTCAGGGTGCCGACTTCTTGAGTGCGGAGCGCAGGACGAAGCCGGCGGCGAGCTCGAAGAGGCCCATGACGATGAACCAGATCCCGAGGAGGACGGCGAGGGCGTTCACCGAGTTCTGCGGCACCGACACGACCACGATGCCGGCGATCAGACTGATCAGGCCGAACACGATGGCCCAGCCCCGCGTACCCTTGACGCCCCCCATGATGCCGGCCAGCAGGGCCACGATCCCCTGGACGATCCAGACGATGCCGATGAGGAGGCCGATGACCGCCTTGGTGAGGTTGAGGTGCCGGATCATGACGACACCGATCACCAGCTCCAGGAGGCCGGCGACCGCGATCCACGCCCGGTGCTGCTCCTCGTGGTCGAGGGCCCGGATGAAGTGGAAGATGCCTCCGATCACCAGCAGGATCCCGATGAAGACGCTGACCACGTTGAGGGACTGGGAGGGCTTGAGCGCCAGCACGATCCCGAGGCCGAGGGTGATGACCCCGGCGATCAGCTCCATCTGCCACACGTACTTGGAGGGGAGCCCTCCTTCGACCGTGACCACATCGTCCTGCGAGACCATCGCGTGTTCCTTTCGTCGTGCCGCACCGCCGGGTGCAACCGTAGTGGCGGCCCCTCCTGCGAGGTGGGATGCGACGGTCCGCGGAGGCTCCCGGCGGAGCGCACGGACGGGGGGTCCGTCGCCGTCAGTCCGCACCGGGCCGGCGACCGCGCCGACCGGGGTCCGACTTCGGGTGGAGCAGCCGGGAGGTCCACCGCCGTCCGTCGCCCGAGGTGCGCAGGAGCGTGTACGCGACCATGTAGACGACGGCGAGGACCACGCCCAGGATGCACCACCAGAGGACCATCGGGCCCGTACCTTTCCGGCCGGCCCCACGGCCCGCCACTCCCCCATCGTCCCACCGCGCGGGTCGGGAGCGCCGGTCCGGCCCCGCCGCCCGGGCGCGGCCGGGATCAGCCGGCCGGCCGGGCGAGTCGGACCAGCCGGTGATCGGCCGTGAACAGCCTGCGGGAGAGCCCGAGGCTCATGGCCGCCGCCGTGGTGGCGACCGCCCCCAGGATCAGGAACATGACCGCCGCCTGGACGAGTACGGCCTGCAGCGGCTTCTCGCCGGCGAGGATCAGGCCGGTCATGGCGCCGGGGAGGAAGACCAGGCCGACCGCCTTGGTCGACTCGATCTGGGAGATCATCGCCGTCCGCAGGGCGTCGCGCACGTAGGGTCGGGCCGAGTCGCGCGAGGAGATCCCGAGGGCCAGGCGGGCCTCGACCTCGGCCCGCTTGTCGGTGAACTCGGCGACCACTCGCCGGGCCGCCACCACGGTGGCCGTCAACGAGTTGCCGACCACCATGCCCGCCAGCGGGATGAGCGTCCGCGCGTTCAGGGGGAAGATGCGCAGGCCGAAGAGGATCCCGAGGCAGACCACCGTGGCGAGACCCAGGGAGACCAGGGCGAGCCGGCGTGCACCGGGGACCTCGGGCGCCCGTCGCCGGATGGTGTCGGCGGCGAACACCACCATGAAGAGGACCCAGGCCCAGGAGGCGGCCAGCGGGACCCGGGGACTGAAGACCACGGCCAGCACGGCGCCCACGGCCAGCAACTGGACGATGGCGCGCGCCGATGCCCAGATCAGGGACCGCTCGAGATCGAGGTGCTGCCAGATCGAGATGGCCACGGCGACCCCGACCAGGGACAACGAGGCGGCCAGCCCCAGCCAGCCGACATAGCCGGTCGTCACCGTCGTTGCGGTCGCCAGGACCGTCGTCATCCCGTCCTCCCCCCACCTTCGGGCCCCCCTCGTCCCCCACTGCCGTGGTCGCCGGGACGGCCGGCGCCGCCGGTGTCCCTCCGGTCCGCGAGGTAGGTGCGCGCCGCCACGGCGTCGGCCACCCGACCGTCCTGCAGCACGATGCAGGCGTCGGCGATCCGTCGCACCTGCGCGAGGTCGTGGCTCACCCACAGGACGGCCAGACCGGTGCGGGCCAGCTGGACTCCCAGCTCCTCGAGTGTCCGGGTGGCCGCGGGGTCGAGCGACGAGGTCGGCTCGTCCATGAGCAGCACCTCCGGTCCGGTCAGCAGGGTGCGGGCCAGGCAGGCCCGCTGGGCCTCGCCGCCCGAGAGCTCGTCGGCCGGCCGGTCCAGCCAGTCCGTGGGCAGGCCGACGAGGGCCAGGTGCCGCTCGTAGGTGGCGGTGTCCGCCGTCGCGGCCACGGCGAAGTTCTCGGCGATCGACCCGGCGAACAGGGTCGGACGCTGGAAGACCATCCCGACCCGACGGCGCAGGGACTGCGGGTCCAGCCGCGACAGGTCGTCACCGCGGAAACGGACCACCCCTCCGGTCGGGATCTCGAGGCGGTTGCACAGCCGCAGCAGTGTGGTCTTGCCCGACCCCGAGGGGCCGGCCAGCACCGTCACCGAGGCGTCGGCCACCTCGGCGCTCACCGACCGGAGGACCTCCGTGTCGCCGAAGCGGACGCTGACCCGGTCGAAGGCGAACACCGGACCGGAGGACGGCGTCACCGGACACCCCCGTCCGGCGCGACCTGCCGGGCGAGCCGCGGCCCGGCCCCCGTGCCCGCGCCGTGGTCCCTCACCGCACCGTCCCCTCCGACGCTCCGACCGGCGTCACGCCGGCGTCGGAACGATCGTACGGGCCCGCTCGAGCCACCCCGGACACCGGCCCGGGCACGCGTCCGGGCCCCGTGCCACCGGGCCGCCTCGGCGGGTCGACGGTCAGGTGGGGTCCGGTCCGTCACGGGCGTCGGCGGCGTCCACCGGTCCGCTGAACCGCAGGATCAGCAGTCCGAGGAGGAGGGAGAGCACGACGCCCACGCCGACGGCGAGCGAGATGAGCGTGTTGTAGTAGTCGCGCTGGGAGAACGGGCCGCTCAGCGTGAGGTGGGCGGAGGCGCTCAGGATGTCCCGCACGCCGGCGAGGATGCCGATGATGAGGAACGGGCGGATGGGGAACACGGACGAGCGCAGGTGCCCGAAGACCGTGTGGGCGATGTCCAGGATGATGATGACCACCAGGATCCCGTCGATGGCCCCCACGACGGCGTTCGGGAAGTCGTGCCCGTAGCGCAGGAAGTCCACGACGGTGCGCACGAGGACGACGGTCGCCACCAGCAGCAGTCCCGCCACGATCGCGTACTCGATCCCGAGGATGACCCAGCGGACCAACTGGTCGATCCGGAGCGAGGGTCCCGCGGCACGCGTCTCGTGCTCGTCCATGTCGGCCGACGCTACACGGGACCGCGTGCGCCCGGGCGGTGGGGCGGGGCCGGCCCGGACGCGTCCCACCGCCCGGCGACGACGACGAAGCGCCCACCGGCCCCCGGTCCCCCGCCGATCGGCAACACCTATGGCACACTGGGGCATGGCTACCACCACGTCGAATCGCCCGGCGAAGAAGTCCGCCGCCCACGCTCCCATGAGCGATGCGCACAAGGCCGCCCTCGCCAAGGGCCGCGAGCAGGGTCGCGTCGTCCGCAACTACCTGGAGGCCCTCGAGCTGGCGAAGCCCCGACGGGGTCGCAAGCGCACCCCGCAGTCGATCCGGAATCGGCTGGCGGCCATCGATGCCCAGCTGGCCGGGGCCGGCGCCCTCCAGCGCCTGCAGCTGGTCCAGGAGCGCATGGACCTGGAGTCCGAACTCGCCTCCGGCGAGGAGCTCGTCGACATCGCCCCCCTCGAGAAGGGGTTCGTCAAGGTCGCCAAGGGGTACGGCGCACGGAAGGGCATCTCCTACTCGGCGTGGCGGGCCGTCGGCGTGAGCGCCTCGGTGCTCCAGAAGGCCGGGATCGCCCGCACGCGCGCGTAGCCGCGGTCCGGACACGGGGGCGCCCGGGCCACCGGACGCCCCGGGGAGCCGGAGGCCGGATCCCCGTCGACCTACCGGGGCCGAGACGACGCCGGGACGCTGGACGCCCCGAGTGCCGCCGGCCGGCCCAGGAAGTATCCCTGGGCATAGTCCACGCCCAGGTCGCAGACGACGTCGAGTTCCTCCCGGGTCTCGACCCCCTCGGCGATGATCCTCGCTCCGGTGTCGCCGGCGAACATCACCAGGGATGCGGCCAGGACCCGCCGCACCGGATCCACGTCGATCCCGCAGACCAGGTCGCGGTCGAGTTTGATGAATTCCGGCGCCAACTTCAAGATGTGCGAGAGACCCGAGTAGCCCTTGCCGGTGTCGTCGATGGCCAGCCGGATGCCTTCCCGTCGCAGCTCCCGGAGCGAGGCGATGAGTGCGGGATAGTCGTCGAACCTCGTGTGCTCGGTGAGCTCGAGCACCACACCACGACGAGGTGCGTCCAGGAGGAGATCGACGAACTCCCGGGTCATGACCGTCTCGGGCCCGGCATTGACGGTCAGGGACACACCCTCGGGCACCATCGGCAGATGGGCGACCGCACGGGCCACGGCGAGCAGCTCCAGCTCGATGCCGAGATGGTGCTCGTGCGCCTCCTGGAACCACAGGTCCGGTGCCCGGTGGGGCGAGGCATCGAAGCGGGCCAGTGCCTCGACGCCGAACACACGATCGGTCGACAGGTCGATGATCGGCTGGAACACGATCGAGAGGGCGTGGGGGTCCTCGACGATCGCACGGATGCGTTGCTCGCCGTCGATGCGATCGGCGGCATCCGGTCGCAGGACGCTCATCACGTAGCGGCCGGCGGCGTCCCCCGAGGAGTCGAGGGACTGGCTCAGCTCGAAGAGGTCCGTGCACACCTGGTAGAGATCACAGGCGCTGCCGACCGCGACGCTCACGAAGTCCCCGAGGCGGGTGAGCACCTCGACGTCCCGTTCCGAGAAGGCGTGCGGACGCGTGGCGTTGACCGCGAGCACGCCCACCGTTTCGTTCCTGCGGGCCAGGGGGACGCACACCAGGGATGCCACGGAGAGCCGCCGGCAGGCGGTCGCATCGACCCGGGGGTCCTCACCGGTGTCGTTGGACAGCTGGACCTCGCCCGACCGCACGGCCACGCCGCTCAGGCTGTCCTCGAGGCCCACCCTCGTCCCGACGTAGGACGTCTGGGAGCCGGCACCGCAGATGTACGTCACGCCGTCGGGATCGGACAGGCCGACCATGACCCCCTCGGCCGCTCCGATCAGTTCGAGCGTCTGGTCCGTCACGCGCTGGATCACGTCCTGCGGATCGATGGCCTGGTTGACCCGGGCCACGAGGTTCGCGTGGTTCATGACGGCGTCCCTCCCTCTCGGGGATCCGGTGCCCGACTCGGGGCACCCCGCCCCGACCGGTCCACCTGGAGGACATCGGCCGACCGGCTCCTCCCCTTGAGTCCTCCACCACGACCGGAGCCCGTCCGAGCGGGCGGCGGTCGGCTGCCGGTGCCCCCCCGGTCACCCGTAGGAGACGGATACCAGCTCGTCGATCCGGTGCCGGACGGCACGGAGGTCGTCGAGGTCCGCTGCCGCCCCGACCACTTCGAACACCTCCTCGTCCGAGCCGAGGCGCCAGTCCACCTCGTCACCCGGCTTGCGGCGGAGGTTCACCGACAGGACGCCCGGGAGGTCGGACACCGCCTCGAGGCCCTCGACGGAGTGCACGACGTGCGCCCCGATCGGCGGCTGTTCGTTGATCCGGTACCCCACCCTGTCGCAGGGCGACAGGCCGCCGTCGCCGGGGGCCTCCCCCAGGGCGGCCCGCATGGCGGCCTCCAACAGGGAACAGCCGCCCGCAGCCGACAGCACCTCCGGCACCGCGCCGCCGGTCCGTCCGTTCACCTCGAGGATGCGGGGGCCGGCGGGGGTCAGCTTCACCTCCGTGTGGAGCCCACCGACGGTGATCCCGAGGCCGAGGACGGCGGCGCCCACGGCCTCGAGCACCTCCTCGACCTCCGCCGGAGGGAGCTGGCTGGGTGTGAAGTGCCCCGCCTCTCGGAAGGGGGGCGCCAACGGGAGCTTGCCCACCACGGCCAGGTGACGCAGACGACCTGCACCCATCACGCTCTCGACGGAGACGAAACTCCCGTAGTCCGGTTCCATGGCGGCCGACGAGTCGGGCAGGTAATCCTCGACCACCATCGAACGGATGCCGACGGCGCGCGCCCGGACCACGGCGTCGAGCAGGTGATCCCGGTCGACGGCCAGTGTCGTCTCGCGGCTGGCGGCGCCGGCCTGTGGCTTGACCACCACGGGGTACTCGAGGTCGCGACCGAGGGCTCCATCCGATACGTCCCGGGTATCGATGCGCCGGAACCGGGGTCCGGGCAGTCCGGCACCCTGGAGCGCCTGACGCTGGCGGAACTTGTCGACCAGCGTCGCGGCCACGTCGGGGGAGTGGAAGGGGAGACCGAGGTCGTCGGCCAGCGACGCGGTCCGCGGGAGCAGCGCGTCGACGAAGGTGGCGATGCCGTCGGGCTCGAGGGCGCGTACCCTGGCCGCGGCCTCCGGGCCGTCGAGCCCGGTGATATCCGTGACTGGCCCGAAGTGGTGCAGGAGGCGGGCCATCGAGGGGTCGCCGTCCAGTACGAACTGGATCCGGCACAGTCCGGATGCGGCCTCCGCCAGATCGAAGCTGCTGACCGAGTCGGTGTTGTGCACGATGGCCAGCAGAGGGAGATCTGCCGCGGTACCCACGGGACCGATCGTACCGGAGCCCCCGGCTCGACGGTCCTCGGCCGACGGGCATCCGGCGGCGCCCCCACCCCCGCCCGGGCGCACTGGGCCCGAGCGGACGGCGACCGGCGGGGGTACCGTCGGGACGATGCTCGGCGACCACGGCTGGGATGACAGGCCCACCCATCAGGGGTGGGCCTGTCGTTCGTGACGATGACCTTGCCGCCATCCCGACTTCCGCTTTGGTCATGATGCCAACCTGTCGGCACCGGTGCCCCGTGCATTCGACGCTGAGTTGGGAGGGGCGCCCGGAGTACCAACCGAAGCGCCTTGCCCGCGTCCCAGTACCCGCTCGATCGACGAGCACAGGACCCGGCACTTCCGGCTGCCGGCAGTCAGCCAGTCGCACTTGATCCATGCCTGGACCGTGAGCTCAGACACTCCGAGGGTCGCCGCCGCATCGATGACGGACACCTCGGCGACCTTTGCGGCGTAGGCGATGACTTCCTTCGGGTCGAGCATCCGGACCTGGTGGGCCGACAGAGGGTCACGCCACTGCGTGAAGTGCCCGGAGTCGACAAGCCGGCGCACCGTGGCGGTGGAGCAACCGATCACGGCGGCCGCCTGGCCCACGGTGAGCCACGTTGAGGCCCGCTCGATCCGCTCCTGGTGCCGGGAAGCGAACTCATCGACGCTCTCCTTCGGGAACCGCCTGCCGCCGCCGGGCAGCGATCCGGTGTTGTACCCGGGTGCACCCCGGCGCCTCTGGCCGTCCGTGGTGGTCTCCACGATGTCCCCCTTCGCCACCAACTGGTAAACGCCCGGGTGGTCGATCACCAGGAGCTTCGCCGCCTCCGTGGCGCTGTAGGTGTCGCTCTGCTCCCGATCGAGGTCGCGGAGGAGCCCGATCACGCTCGCCTCGGACACCACCGGTTCCTGCTTGGCGGCATCATTGGTGAAGTTGACGCGGCTGATCAACACCTCTCCGAGCGCCGCGTGTCGCAGGACGTCGTGAACATCGTGGTCGAGTCCCGACTTGTTGAGCAGCTCGACTGCCCGGTCGAGGCTGATCGGGTCATCCATCCCGGTGATGTCCAGGAGATCGGAGGTTCCGAGGACGACCAGGACCTCCTCGCAGATCCACCGTTCGAGGTAGGCGATGAGACGACCAATCTCACCGACCACCTTCGGGCTGTAGAACCGCTCAGTGGTCCTGGCCGGTCGATCAGCCTTGTCCTCGTCCTTGATGAGGTGTCCGAGGAGGATCGACACGGCGCTGGCCGGGAAGCCTGCCTGACGGGCAGCGGCCTGCAGCACGCCCCCGAGGGTCTTGCGCAGGTGGTGCACGGGCCGGAAGCAACCGTACAGGTCGGAGGTGATCCCGAGCACCTGATAGGCACCCGAGACGGCGAGGGCGAAGGATCTTGAATCCATCGGGCCACCCTGCGCGCCCACCAGGAGGTACCGGTCGCCCCATGCGATGAGCGCCGTCGGATCGGTCGGCTTCGGAGGGTGGTTCTCGGCGATGTACCGGTCGATGCACTGGGCGAGGACGCCAGGTACCGGCAGCGGGCGCTCGCTCTTCGGGACCTTCAGGGGCTTGCGCCCCTTTGCTGCTGATGCCGGCCGCTGGTAGCCGACGTAGAGCTCGGAGTCCGCGCTGTTCCAGTCCGCCAGCTTGAATCCGAACGGCTCGGCCAGCCGGAACCCCATGCCGACGCACAGCCAGAACGGCAGCAGGTAGATGGGGCGGAGCACCCGCGCCAGAGCGCAGATCTGCTCGACGGACCACGCCGGAGCCTCCTCCTGCTTCCTGTCGTTTCCGAGTCGGTTGTACTTGGGAAGGTCGCGCTTGTTGCGGGTGAGGCCTTCGAAGACGTTCTCCTCGACCAGCTTGTGCTTGCGGGCCCTCTGCCAGGTCTGGTCCGCCAGTTCGATGACGCGTGACTGCGTCCCCTGGTCGTAGTTGCTCGCATGGAGCCAGCCGGGCAGCTCCTCGGCCCAGCCAACGGTGACGTCGCTCGCATCCACCTTGAACTCCTTCCAGCACTCCTTGTCGGGAGCACCGGACTCCTCCCGGTAGTAGCGGGAGACACGCTTGAACCGGCCTGGGTTTCCTGGAGGCTCCAAACCTTGGAAAGGTTGGAGTCATGGAACAACAGCACCCCGCATCGAAGCGGTACCCGCCTGAGCTGAAGGAGCGTGCCGTGCGTATGGTCC